>Ga0208390_1000259_pt1 | contig 18073 bp, 20 predicted proteins | sample Knorr_S7_td_Surf_FD_185594 | JGI IMG/M metagenome (GOLD analysis project Ga0208390, IMG submission 185594) | Marine microbial communities from Southern Atlantic Ocean transect - Knorr_S7_td_SurfaceA_ad_6m_LV_A (SPAdes) (version 2) | ecosystem: Environmental > Aquatic > Marine > Oceanic | place...
CCAGTGTGGCTGATCGTCCTCTCAGACCAGCTAGAGATCGTAGCCTTGGTGAGCCATTACCTCACCAACAAACTAATCTCACGCAGGCTCATCAAACAGTGAAAGCTTCCAAGGAGAGGCCTTCTTTCCCCCGTAGGGTATATGCGGTATTAATTCGAGTTTCCCCGAGCTATCCCCCGCTGAATGGTAGATTCCTACGCGTTACTCACCCGTTCGCCGCTTTACTCGCTTCCGAAGAAACTTTCTCGCTCGACTTGCATGTATTAAAGCTGCCGCCAGCGTTCAATCTGAGCCATGATCAAACTCTTCAATTAAATTAAACGGATACTTTTTTCTAAAAAAAATATCAAAAAAGGGTTTTGAATATAAATATTCAAAAAGTGACACGTACCTTTACTTACAAGGCAAGTGTCCGCACGAATTACATGAACTAATCTTTTAAAAAACTCCCTACGCCAAATTTAGCGCAGGAATTGGCGATTATACATATGAATTGACTTAATTAAAGGTTTAATTTGAGCTTTTTAAAGTAATTTTTAAATGTCTTCTTTTACCTACCTGAATTAAGGTTTTTTTGTTAATTTTGATTGAAAAATCCTCCCTTGTTACCTTTTTTCCATCAACCTTTACTGCAGATTGGGCTAACATTCTTTTAGCTTCAGATTTACTTTGACAAAGTATATTTTCTCCAAGCCCAGAATGAGCCAGGAGATCAATTAATTTTAGAGAATTCTCTTCTATTTTTAGATCTAGATTTAAAATATTTGAGGGATTTTGTTTTTTGCCAAATCTATTTTTAAATTCCTCCATTGCCATTTCTGATTTCTTTTTTCCATGAAATCTTTCTACAATTTCCAAGCTCAACTTAAACTTTGCCTCCATTAAATCACTCCCAGAAGATGACATTTTTTTTAGTTTTTCAATTTCTTTATTGGTTTTAAAACTTAAAAGATCATAATAACGCCACATCATTTCATCCGAAATAGACATTAACTTTCCGAACATCTCATCATGATTATCTGCTAACCCTACATAGTTATTCAAAGACTTAGACATTTTCTTCACCCCATCCAAACCTTCAAGAATAGGAAGGGTAATAATGATTTGCTCTTTCATGCCATTGATCTTTTGAATATCTCTTCCCACTAGTAAATTAAACTTTTGATCTGTTCCTCCTAGTTCAACATCAGCTTTTAAAAAAAAGGAATCGTATCCTTGAACTAAGGGATATAAAAATTCATGAATTGAAATAGGCTGATTTGATTTATATCTTTTACTAAAATCTTCCCTTTCAAGCATCCTAGCAACAGTCATTGAAGAGGCTAATTTTATAAAATCTTGTGGCTTCATTTTATCAAACCAGCTGGAATTAAATTGTATTTCGGTTTTTTTCGGATCTAAAATTTTGAATATTTGGTTTTTATATGTGGCTGAATTTTTTTTTAGCTCCTTTTTTGATAAGACAGGTCTTGTTTCGCTAACTCCTGAAGGATCGCCAATGGAGCCCGTAAAATCACCAATCAAAAAAATAACTTTATGACCTAAATCTTGAAATTGTTTTAACTTATTTATTAAAACCGTATGACCCAAATGCAAATCGGGTGAAGTCGGATCAAACCCAGCTTTTACAGTTAACTTTTGTTTCTTTTCGATCAAAGAGATAAAATCTTTTTTAGGGATTACTTCTTCGATGCCTCTTAGAAGTATTTCGATTTTTTCTTGAACCGTACGCATTTAAATAGAATATCAAAAAATAACTTTTATAACTTTAACAGATAAAATAATTGAAGATTAAAAATGAAAAATCTTTTTTTTGAACTCAAATACTATTTACTTTTTTTAATAATCTTTGTTGTTTTGTTTATCGGAATCATTTTTTCGCCAAAAATTTCTATTTCATCAGATAATCAGGAATTTATTCAAAAGGAAGTGGTGAGAGAAAAAGTTTTATTTTCTGATGATCGTCTTTCTCTCGAAGTTGATACAAATGATGTAGTTCAAATCTTTGAAATTAAGAAAAATGATACTTTATTGAATTTACTCAAAGAATCTAATATCAAAGATGTCTATATAAGGACTCTTATCAAAACTAGTGGGTCTGAAAAATTAGCTCAAATAAAAGTAGGCGACATCCTTGAAGTTAAAAAGACAATTTCAGGAGAACCTGATGAAATCTTTTTAACCACTAATGAGTTAGATGGCATCTTGGCCACATATAAAAATGGACTCTTCAAAATACAAAACTTTTCAAGGCCTTTAGAAAAACTTGAGAGATTTGCTTCAGTTACAATTAATAATTCTTTATATGAGTCTGCTGTTAGTGAAGGATTGTCTGATAGTCTTATCATGGATTTAGTCTATTTATTTGGATGGGATATAGACTTTATATTTGATATCAGGCCCGGTGATAAATTTGATGTTTTATATGAAGATTTTTATTGGAAAGGAAAACAAGTAAAAAATCCTGATATAAAAGCTGCAAGGTTTTTAAGAGGCAATAAAGTCTATACGGCTATTAGATATTTCTATAAAGACGGGACAAAAGAATATTTCTCTTTGCGAGGAAAAAATGTGAAAAAAGCCTTTTTAAGAACTCCTGTCGAATTCAGTTACATTAGCTCAAAATACAATTTAAATAGGAAGCATCCGGTTTTAAATAAAATTCGTGCCCATACTGGAGTAGATTATGCTGCTCCTAAAGGAACTCCAATTATTTCCACTAGCTCAGGGTCTGTCTCCTATATTGGCAATAAAGGGGGGTATGGAAAATTAATTGAAATTAAGCACTCAGAAGATTATTCAACCAGATACGCACATCTATTTAAATATAAAAAAGGCTTAAAGCTAGGTGACAAAGTCTCTCAAGGCGAGGTAATTGGTTATGTTGGTAAATCCGGATTAGCTACTGGATATCACCTGCATTATGAATTCAGAGTAAATGGCATGCATACAGATCCTCTAACGGTAAAACTTCCTGATGCAGAGCCAATAGGCGATTCAGAAAAGGAAGGTTTTCAAAATTTAGCTGTTCGAATGATTAATAGAATAGATAATTTATATTTACAAATCTATGCAGCCAATTAGTAAAAAAAATAATTTATATATTGGCACCCTATCAGGTACAAGTATGGATTCGATAGATGCGACTCTTTTAAAAATAACTAATAAAGTAAAAGTCATAAACTCTTATTCAGTGAAAATGCCAAAAACACTGTCAAATAAAATGATGGAGTTATCTAAAACAAAAAAAAATCTTTTTCTTTACCCAACTAAGGAGCTAAGAGAAGCGGATGAGGAATTTACCTTTGAAACGGTTAACGTGGTGAAGAAATTACTAAAAAAATCCAAATTGAGAAATTCTGATATCCACGCACTCGGTTCTCATGGTCAGACCATTCAACACCGTCCTTTTTCAAAAAAACCTTATTCTCTTCAAATAGGAAATCCAAAAATAATTTCGAACCTAACTGGCATCACAACGATTGGTAATTTCCGTCAAACAAATATTAAGAATGGAGGCAGTGGTGCTCCTCTTACTCCGTCTTTTCATAATTTTTTTTTAAGAGATAAGACAAAGAATCGAGCTATTATAAATATAGGAGGAATCACTAATATTACCTTGTTGCTAAAGAATAAAAAGACAATTGGATGGGATACTGGTCCAGGAAATTGTCTAATTGATCAAAGTGTAAAGAAGCTAATAGGTGGAAAATTTTTATTTGATAAAAATGGAGATTTTGCAAGAAAGGGTGATTTTAAAAAAGTTAGAAAAACTATCGATCTAGTGATTAAAAAACCCTTTTTTAATATAGAGATACCTAAAAGTGACTCAACTGAAAATTATGACTTTTCCAAACTATTTTTTAAAAATTCGAATCTAAGCAAGTTTGATTGGATTTCTGCAATGACTGAAATTACTGCTTTAACTTTGGTTAATTCACTTGTAAAAAACTGTTCTTCGAAAAAATTAAATATCTATATTTGTGGCGGTGGGTCAAAGAATTCTTATTTAATAAAAAGAATAAAAACAAAATTACCCAGAAATTGGTCTATTGGTAATACTAAAACTCTTGGAATTGACCCTATGTTTGTGGAGACCTCTACATTTGGATGGCTAGCGAAGCAAAGATTAGAAAATAAAAAAATTGACCTTAAATCTTCTACAGGAGCTATTCCTTCTTTAACTGGAGAGGTGTTTTAAGCTTAAATTGAAAAAGAAGAACCACATCCACAAGTAGTTACAGCATTGGGATTGTCAATAACAAATCGAGAGCCTTCCAGATCTTCTTTATAATCTAGAGTAGAACCATAAATATACTGCATGCTTAGTGGGTCAATAACAATAGATGCTTTATCTTTTTTTAAGACAGTGTCCTCCTCGTCTAATTCATCTTCTAATCTAAAACCATATTGAAATCCGGAACACCCGCCGCCGGTAACGAAGATTCTCAAAGAAATTGCATTACCCGCCTCTTCTGTAACTAGCTTATCGATCCTAGAAACTGCCGCTTCAGAAATATTAAGTTCTTGTGGTACATATTTATCAATCATAATAAATTTAATCCTGAATCCTCTTTAACTCCAGACATTAAGTTTAAACATTGAACTGCTTGGCTTGCAGCGCCCTTCAACAGATTATCTATAGCAATGTGTACTGTCAAAATATTTTTCTTTTTAAAAATTGAAATATCACAAAAGTTTGTATTTTGTACCTTTTTTAACTCTGGAATCGTACCTTTAGGCAATACTCTAACAAATTTTTCTTTTTTATAGAAGTTTTCGTAAATTTCTTGGAAATCTTTTTCTTGCTTTTCTATTTTTAGATAACAAGTGACATATTCTCCTCTAAATGTAGGTATCAAATGAGGTGTGAATATAATGAAGGGATTCGACCCTAATTGTTTTTCAAGAAAATGTGAAATTTCAGATTGATGTCTATGAAACTCTGGCGAATAAGCTGTAAAATTATCTTCAATTTTATCTGCTAACTCATTCTCAACCTTTTGTCTGCCTGCCCCGCTTATCCCAGATTTTACATCTAAAATTATTTGGGGCTCTTTTTCTAGATAATCAACAACTGGAATTATTCCCAAAAGTGAAGCTGTGGGATAACAACCAGGAACAGCAACCAAGTCAGCATCTTTAATTTTTTCTCTTTCTAACTCAGGTAACCCATAAACTGCCTTTTTTAATAAGTCGGCGGCTCGATGTTTGTCTTCATATGCTTGCTGCCATAAGTTAGGGTCGGAAAATCTAAAATCTGCAGATAGATCAATTACTCTAATTTTTTTTCTTAGAAGTGAAGGAACAATATCCATAGAAAAATTATGTTGCGTTGTAAAGAAAACATAATCGAGATTTTCTTCAATAGCCGCTTCAGCTGGAAAAAACTTTTGATCTTTAATGTTATTAAATGGCTTAATCTTTTCATAAAGATTCTCTCCAATACTATTAGAGGAAGAGAGAAAAGAAACTTCTAGATCGGTTTTTAGGTCTAAAAGATTAAGTAATTCGACGCCTACATATCCCGTAGCGCCAATGATACCAACTTTACTTTTTCCCATTTTTTTAATTAGTTTGGCTTGTATAAGAGCAGCATTATAATGAGTTTAATTAACATGAGTCAGAAAAAATTTATTTTAACAATATCAGGGCATGATCCAACAAGTGCTGCAGGAATGACAATGGATATAATGGTTGCTAGTAAATTTAATTTTCACTGTCTTTCTGTAATTAATAATTTGACTATTCAAGATGCAAAAAAGTTGTACAAAGTGGTTAATGTAAACGAAAAATTCTTTAATAAAAGTTTGAGAAGCTTAGAAAAAAATTTTGAAGTTTCTGGAATTAAAATCGGTGCGATTTCATCACATAAAATTATTGAAGAAACCGTTAACTTTTTAAAATCAAAACTAAAAATTCCCATAATTATTGATCCAATAATAAAAGCTGGAGGAGGAGGCTTATTTTTAAAAAAAGAAAATTTGAATTTAGCTCTAAAAAAATTATATCCACTTGCTTCTCTTTTAACGCCAAATAAAGAAGAGCTCTTTTATTTGACTGGTTTAACAAATCCAACAGATTCTATAAAAAAACTTCAAGACTTCGGAATTAACAAAATTTACGTTACTGGAAATGAAATTAATAAAAATATAGTAAATACGCTTTATGTTGATGGAGAAAAAAAGCTTGAAGTAAAAACTTCTAAATTAGATAAAAAAATACATGGAACAGGTTGCGCCTTATCAACATCAATACTTTGCAATTTAATAAAATCAAAGGATTTATCTAAAAGTTGTAAAGAAGCAAATAATTTTATGGAAAAATATTTAAAAAATTCTCTTGATACAGGCGAACAAGATTTTATTAATTTGAATCAATGAATACCATTTATGCAATAACTCCATCCAATAAAAATCTTGAAGAGTTAAAAATAAAAGTTAATGATTTACTAGAAATTGGTATTAATACTTTCCAATATCGATCGAAAAGTGAAGACTTAGAAAGTATTAGTAAAAACGCTGCATCTTTACTTGATATTATAAAGAGTCAAAATGGAAAATTAATTATTAATGATTATCCTGAAATTGCATTAGAAATCGGCGCTGATGGATTTCATTTGGGAGAAGAAGATTACTATAACCAAAAAAATCAAATTTTTTTAAAGAAATACTCTCATATGATTAATGATAATTACATTACAGGTTTTTCTTGTAAATGGAATCTTGAGTTATTAAAAAATCCTCCTGAAAAATTAATCGATTGGAATTATTTGGCTGTCGGTTCTTTTTTTAAAAGTGCTACAAAACACGATATAGTTCTTCCTCCTAACCAAGAAGTGATGAAAGAAGCGTTACTCTGTACTAACAAACCTATATATGCAATTGGAGGTATTAATAGTGAAAATATAATAGAGCTAAAAATGCTAGGATATGAAAGGTTTGCTATCTCTAAAGGCCTTTTTTCAGAAGAAACAAATAATATTAAAAATATTTTAACCATCAATAATGAAAAAAATTAATATTCTTGGGGTTGGTAATGCCTTGGTAGATAAACAATTTTTGATAGAAGATTCGTTCCTTGAAGATATCTCAATAGATAAAGGAACTATGGGTTTGTGTAAATCAAACTATCAGGAAGAGCTCTATAAAAAATTATCTAAGCATTATAAAAAAAGTCAGGATGCCTGCGGAGGTTCAGCAACAAATACTATTTTTGCTGCATCTTCTTTGGGGAGCAGTTGTGGTTTTATTGGTAAAGTAGCTAATGATACTAATGGACATTTCTATAAAGAAGATCTTGAAAAGATTGGAATACAAAATAATATAATTTCTCAGGGAAAAGAAAATACAGGAACCTGCTTAATCATGATCTCTCCTGATGCCGAAAGGACAATGAGTACATGTTTGGGAATTAGTGCGGACTTAAATTTTTCTGATATTGATGAAAACTTAATAAATAATTCTGAAATTATTTACTTAGAAGGTTACTTGGTTAGCAGTGATCCTTGTTTCGAAACGAGCAAAAAAATTATTAAAATTGGAAGAACGAGAGATGTAAAAATTTCAATTAGTCTGTCTGATCCTAACATCGTAAAAGCTTTTAAAAGTAGACTTGAAAGCTGGATGACTGTGCCAATAGATTTTTTATTCTGTAATTTTGAGGAAGCAAAATCATTTTGTGAGTCTGAAGAAATAGAAAGTATTAAGGATTCCTTATTAAATGTAGCTAAAAATATTTTTATTACTGATGGTTCAAATGGAGCTTTTGTAATTACCAAAAATTTTGCAAAAAAAATTGATGGCTTTCCCGCTAAAGCCATTGACACTAATGGAGCAGGAGATATGTTTGCTGGAGGTGTATTGAACCTTATTGCTAAAGAAAAAACATTAGAAGAAGCTGCTAAGTTTGGCTGTTTTCTTGCATCCAAAGGTGTAGAAACAATAGGCCCAAGATTGAAGCAAGAAGACTATTTAAATTTATATGAAAAATTTTTAAAAATTAACTAGAAAGTTATCTTAGGTTTTGGTAAATTTCACCTCCTTATTTTTTTCTTATGGTCACTAAAAAGAAACCAAAATCGACGCCTAAAAAAGTCCAAACAAAGACTAAAGCTAATCTTAAAGGAAAACCTAAAAAATCAGCCTTAAGAAAAACATCTGTAAAAAAAACAACTGCAAAAAGGAAACCTAATAAAAAGCAGACAATTTCTAATCCTTCTGACTTTGAGTCTTTTGCAAAAACTTTTACTCCTTACAGTCCTAATAAAACGGAAAAATACATGAATAAGTCTCAGAAGAAACATTTCATTTCGATCCTGAGTGCTTGGAAATTGGCTTTAGAGACTGAACAGGAAAAAACAGAACAATTAATTCAAAAAGATCAAAGTAATTTTCCTGATTCTCTTGATAGAGCTGCTAAAGAAGAAGAGTTTATGTTGGAACTTAGAAAAAGAGAGCGAGAAAGAAAGCTTATTTCAAAAATCGAAATGTCTTTGAAGGATATAGACGATGATTTATATGGTTTTTGTGAAACTTGTGGAATTGAAATTGGTATTAAAAGATTAGAGGCTAGACCTACAGCGACACAATGCATAGATTGTAAAACCGTCGATGAAATTAAAGAAAAGCAACAATTTGGTTAATGTCTTCACATATTGCTTATTTGGTTTTAGGAACTAATCTAGGCAACAGATCTAAAAATCTATCAACTGCCAGCTCTGAAATAAACGATATTCCAAAAACTAAAATTTTACAGAAAAGCAAAATTTTTAAATCGCCTGCTTATGGCCCGATAGAACAGCCATTTTTTTTTAATCTTGCTTTAGAGATTAAAACTGAGCTATCGGCATTTGCATTACTCGATCAGCTACAAGCAATTGAACAAAAACTTAAAAGAAAAAAAAATTCTCATATGAAGCCTAGAATAATAGATATTGATATTGTTTTTTTTGATGATTTAAAGATCAACAAACCTAAATTAACGATTCCTCACTATGATTGGCACAACAGAGATTTTTTCATTAAACCATTACTTGAAATTAATTGCATACAGGTCAAAAATAGACTTTCGGAAATTAATAATAAAATTTCTCAAAACCTAAAACCCTATGAGTAAAACCTATCCTGTTTCAAAATCTATCAAAGCTACCGCTAATCTAGATGAGAAAACCTTTAATAAAATGTATGAAGATTCTATAAATAATCCAGAATCTTTTTGGGCTAAGCAAGCTTTGCTTCAAGTAGATTGGATAAAACAACCAACTGAGATAATTTCATACGATATGAGTAAGGGAAAAGTTGAATGGTTTAATGATGGACAACTTAATGCCTCTTTTAACTGCGTTGACAGACATTTAGACAAACCCGATTCGGTGGCAATTATTTGGGAAAGCGACGATCCATCTTTGTCCAAAAAAATCTCATATCAAGAACTTCATGACGAAGTATGTAAATTTTCTAACTTACTTAAAAATAGAGGTGTTAAAAAAGGAGATAGAGTATGTATATACATGCCCATGATTCCTGAGGCTGCCTACGCTATGTTAGCTTGTGCAAGAATTGGGGCAGTGCACTCAGTTGTGTTTGGAGGGTTCTCAGTGGAATCCTTAAAAGATAGGATCTTAGATTCAAATTGCGAAACTGTGATTACTGCCGACGAAGGTATTAGAGGTGGAAAAAAAATTCCTTTAAAGCAAAACGTAGACGAAGCTACTAAGTCCTGTCCAAATGTTCATTCAGTAATAATAGTTAAGAGAACAAAATTAGAATTAACCTTAAATAACAATATTGACGTTGATTATTTATCTGAAAAAGAAAAATTTGACCCCATCTGTGATTGCGAGCCCATGTCTGCAGAGGATCCTTTATTCATCTTATATACTTCTGGCTCTACCGGAAAACCAAAAGGAGTTTTACATACTACCGGCGGCTATCTTTTAGGTGCAGCCCTTACTCATAAATATATTTTTAATTACTCAGATGGAGATATTTATTGGTGTACTGCAGATGTCGGATGGGTGACAGGCCATTCTTATATAGTTTATGGACCGCTATGTAATGGAGCCACTACTCTTATGTTTGAAGGAATTCCAACTTATCCTGATGCATCAAGATTTTGGGAGGTAATAGACAAACATGACGTAAATATTTTTTATACAGCTCCAACCGCAATAAGAGCTCTTATGGCATTCGGCGATGAACCCCTAAAGTCTTCTTCTAGAGAATCGTTAAAGGTTTTAGGTACTGTAGGAGAACCAATTAATCCAGAGGCTTGGGAGTGGTATTACGAAAAGGTTGGTAATAAAAAATGTCCCATTGTAGATACTTGGTGGCAAACTGAAACAGGTAGTATTTTGATTTCTGGTTTAGCTGGATTTTCTGATCAAAAACCTGGCAGTGCCTGTAAGCCTTTTTTTGGAGTTAGCCCAGTGCTGTTAGACGAAAATGGAAACGAAATCAAAGGACCAGGTTCTGGTAATTTAGCAATAAAAAAATCCTGGCCTTCACAAATTAGAACGGTCTTTGGAGATCATCAAAGGTGTATAGACACCTATTATTCTACTTACCCAAATTATTATTTTACTGGCGATGGAGCCAGAAGAGATGAAGACGGATATTACTGGATTACAGGGAGAGTTGATGATGTTTTGAATGTTTCCGGGCATAGACTTGGGACAGCAGAAATTGAAAGCGCACTTGTTTTACACGCAGGAGTTGCTGAAGCTGCAGTGGTAGGTTTTGATCACTCAATTAAGGGTCAAGGTATTTACTGTTATGTAAATATGATGAAAGCTACCGCTCCTAGTGATGAGCTTAAAATTGAACTGATCGAGTTAATCAAAAAAGAAATAGGAGCAATTGCAAAGCCAGATCTAATTCATTTTACTAATGACTTGCCTAAAACTAGATCTGGTAAAATAATGAGAAGAATTCTTAGAAAAATTGCTTCTAATGATTTAGAAAATCTTGGCGACACTTCTACTTTGGCAGATCCAAGTATCGTTGATGAATTAATTAAAAATAGGTTGAATAAATAATGTCACTTTTATCTTTTCTTACTAAAACAGAATTACCAAAAGAACATGATGCGCTTGTTGGAAGAGAAGAAAAAATCTTTGAACCATCATCTCATTTTGTAAACAAAAACATATATCCGATAAATAGTTCAATTTTTGAAAAAGTTTATTTTGGCATGGGTTGTTTTTGGGGGGCTGAGAAATATATGTGGGAGATCAAAGGAGTTTTATTTACTTCGGTTGGTTATGGGGATGGTTTCACAAAAAATCCAACATACGAAGAGGTCTGCTCTGGGCGAACAGCTCATAATGAAATTGTAGAAGTTATTTTTGATCCAAATGAAATAGATTTTTCTATTCTACTTAAAGCTTTTTGGGAGAATCATGATCCAACTCAGGGAATGCGACAAGGGTATGATATTGGAACACAATACAGATCTGGTTTATATGTAACCAATGAAAAACAACTGAAACTAGCCCAAGAAACAAAAAAAGCCTATGAAATAATTTTAGCTGAGAATGGCTTCAAGCCAATTACTACTGAAATAAAAGAAATAAAAAACTTCTTCTTCGCTGAAGAATATCATCAGCAATATTTGGCAAAAAATCCAGGAGGCTACTGCGGGCATGGTGGATGTGGGATCAAGCTTGATTTAGGCTAATGTTTCCAGATAAATTCTGATTCATCTTGCACAACTCTTTTTTCTTCAACTAGTTTGATTAAATGTGCTTGAAGAGAATATTTAGCTATGCTGAGAAGTCTAGGATCAACGTCATCGTAAACTTTTTCAAGTAAAGCTTCTAAAGAAGCCCTATTCAACTCTGTAATTGCATCGATTACTTTTTTTTCTCGAAACATCCTATGACTTATGATCCAATCCACTACTGCATGAGGGTTTTCCATCAAATCGCCATGTCCCGGTGCAATATATTTAATATCTTCGTCCTTAAGAATTTTCAATGATTGAAGATATTGACTCATGCTTCCATCAGGTGGAGCTATTACTACAGTTGAGCCGTCCATTATATGATCACCAGTAAAGATCGTTTTCTCCTCTTCAAGAAAATAACACAAGTGATTTGATGCGTGACCTGGGGTATGGATAACTCTTAAATTGTAATCCACCTGTTCTATTACATCTCCGTCTTTAAGAATAGTTTGTGGCTTAAAGGTTGGATCCTGCATTTCACTGTGCAATGCTTTCATACCCCTCACTGGTGCAGCGGTCCTTTGATGAAGTAATTTTGCTCCAGGCGAATGATCGTTATGAGTATGAGTTACCAAAATTTGTACAATATCCTCCCCACAAATTTTAGCTATGTTTTCTATATGCTCTTTTGAAGCTGGGCCTGGATCAATTACAGTTATTTCATCATGCCCAATTAAATAAGTATTTGTTCCTGGGCCAGTAAAAACTCCAGAATTATCTGCAGTAATTCTTCTCACTAGAGGAGATAACTCAGTGATCTTCATAGCCCTTATCTCCAGGAAGCAATCCAATCATTTTTCCATCTTGCATAAAAAATTTTGGCTCGATACATGAAACTTCGTTTTGAAACTTTACTTTTGCTTCCATTAATTCTTGGGTATTTGTAAAACCCTCAATGGATTCCAAATTTTTTATCGTAGGTAAAATAATAGGGAAATCTCCTGTTTTGCCTTTTTCTAAGGCACTTTCGGGAGAAATCCAAGTGCTTTTAACTCCTTCACCTCCATCATGCTCAGCTGTCTGATGTTCGGGTGCTAAAGCGATAAAAAACCTTGTACTATAGCGCTTCATTTCAAACTTCGGCGTTACCCAATGGGATATGTAAGCAAGTCTGTCTACTGCCAATCTCAAATTCATCTCTTTACAAAGCTCATATAAAACCGGCTCTCCTTGATTTAGTAAATCTCTGTATTTACTTAAAGTTTCTGATTCGTCTTCGTTTGGATTATCGAATAAATCTCCATTTTCCCTATAAGCTAGTAGCACTCCACACTCTTCGAAACATTCTCTGATGCAAGCAACCCAATAATTTAAACCGCCTTTTTCTAAACCTAGTATTTGAGAAGCCATTTCGTCTGTTAACCCAAAGCAAAAATCATTGGCTTCATCGATTCCATCGACTTCGTCCAATTTACCTCCAGGAAAAACCCATGCATTACCAAAATTTGTTTTAGCATTTCTTTGAATCATAAAAACTTCAACTTGTTCTTTTGGTGCACGAACTAAAAGTACCGTAGCAGCAGGTCTAGGAGAAGATGGCTCATCTCCAGGACCTCCTTTCTTAAAATTTATAGAATTTTCTAAATTCTCTGGAAAAGGAGGCTTTGAACCTGGTTTATCGGTCATTCCTTTTAAGCAACAAATTGAGAAAGTCTGCTTTTAATAATTTCTTCTGCATCAGAAACTATTCTTTCGACCAACTCTTTACAAGTAGGGACATCATGAATTAATCCAGCAACCATCCCACAACTCCATGCTCCAGCATCCATGGTACCTTCTTGCATTATCTTAGGATACACACCTGCTACTTCATCTATGATGTCTGTAATTTGAATGTCATCGCCAAGAGCTTTTTCTTTTTCAAGGATTTTAGATACAGCGCCATTTGATAAAACCCTTTCGGTATTTCTTAATGGTCTCATAATTAGTTCGGTATCAAGTTCAGATGCAGCCACTAAAGCTTCTTTAACATTATCATGCACAGGTGCTTCCTTAGTTGCAATAAATCTAGTTCCCATGTTGATGCCATCTGCTCCCATAGATAAAGCAGCGGCAAGTTGTTGACCATTTCCCATACCGCCAGACGCTACAAAAGGAATAGACAACTCTTCTGCAGCTCTTGGAAGAAGAATCATATTTGGTATATCGTCTTCTCCCGGATGTCCGCCACACTCAAATCCATCAACGCTCACAGCATCACAACCAATTTTTTCGGCTTTTAGAGAATGCCTAACTGAGGTGCATTTATGAATCACTTTAATCCCTGCGCCTTTCAGATCAGGCATGTAGGCTTCAGGACTTCTTCCAGCAGTTTCAACTATTCTCACTCCTCCTTTAATTATTGCTTCGATATATCCTGGATAATCTGGCTCTTGAAATCCTGGAAGGAAAGTTAAGTTAACTCCAAAGGGTTTATCAGTCATATCGTGACATTTAGCAATTTCATTAGCTAAATCGTCTGGAGTTTTTTGAGTTAAACCTGTAATTATTCCTAATCCTCCTGCATTAGCTACAGCAGAAGCCATTTCAGCAAATCCAACATAATGCATTCCTCCTTGAATTATTGGATGTTCAATTCCAAACATTTCCGTTATTTTTGTTTTGATCATTTTCTTCTCCTTTAAAAATAATTTAATCTACATACTCTATATCTTTCCTAGGGCTTTTAGCAATGAGAAGATAGAAGAAATTTTAATTTTAAGAGAAAAATTTTTATGAACCCAATTACCATAGAAACTAAAAAATTATTAAGAAAATTATTAAGAAATTCCGAATCCCATAAGGGTGACTTTGGTCACGTGTTAGTAGTTGCCGGGAATATTGGATTTGGAGGAGCAGCTTTGCTTTCGTCGAAAGCTGCGATAAAAATTGGTGCAGGTCTTGTCTCTCTAGCAACACGATCTGAACATTTACAAGCGGCGCTTAGTTTTGCTCCAGAAGTTATGACAAAACCAGTCGATAGTGGTCAATCTTTGGAAAATTATTTAGATTCTCCCACTGTAATTTGTTTAGGCCCAGGATTAGGAAAAGATTACTGGAGCGAACAGATGATTTACAAGTCTCTAGAGAACACTCATAAAAATAAAACCCCAATATTAATCGATGCAGATGGATTAAATTTACTTCCAGAATTTTCAAAAAAACTACCACTCCCAAAAAAAATTGTTTTAACTCCTCATTTAGGTGAGGCAGCTAGACTATTGAATACATCTGTAGAAAAAGTTAAGAAAAATAGGGTCTCTGCAGCTAAAAGAATATCAAATAAATATAACTCGGTAGTTGTATTAAAAAGTCATGAAACCTTAATTTGCAAGGAAGATAAAATATATATCTGTGATAAAGGAAATCCTGGCATGGCCACAGCAGGAATGGGAGATGTATTGAGCGGAATGATAAGTGGTTTAATCGCTCAAAAACTTAGTTTATTTGAGGCAGCTTGTCTTGGAGTGGATTTACATGCTCGTGCGGGAGATATTTATTCAGAAAAAAATAATCAACAATCACTTTTACCAACAGATATTATTGATCTTTTTGCGAGAGTTATTAATGAGTAATGACAAAAAATTAATACTTAATTCCCTCGAGGAAACTAAAAAAATTGCTTCAGAAATTGCTCATAAGATAACTTTAATTTCTAAGAATACAGCCAAAATAATTTTTTTAAAGGGGGACCTTGGAACAGGTAAAACTACTCTTGTTAAAGAAATCCTTAAGGTTTATGGCTTATCAGAATCAGTTACGAGCCCAACCTTTACTATTGTGGAGCCTTACTTGATTGGTAATAAAAAAATATATCACATGGATTTGTATAGAATTGAGAGTAGAAAGGAATTAGAAGTTTTGGGTATTGAAGAATATTCAAATGAATCTGACAGTATTCTATTTATAGAATGGCCAGAGAGAGGAGACGGATTTTTTAAGGAATGCGATATGGAGATTTGCTTAAATCATTTAAATGAAAATTCAAGAGAATTGGTTTTAAGAAACTACTTTAGCTAATTAAGAAATTCTTTAATCAGAAATAACTTCTTCTAAACCCTTAATGGAGATTAGCATTCCGTGATGAACAGCTTCTGAAAAAATCTCTGGATCAATTTCTGTTGTCCAATTCAGTTCACAACTTTCTGAATCTAATTCAACTACCTGCATTGTTGCTAGGTGATGTTCGATTGGATTAGGCGTCTCTACTGCAGAATATTGCAATTTCATGTTTTCATTATCCAGCGACAATATATTTTCACGGACTTTTCCAATACCTTCCATTTCAAAGACTCTAGAAACTCCTTCAAGAGTAATTTCATCTACACTTGGAACCCAATCGCATCTTGAAATATCAGATAAAATGTCCCAAAGAGTTTTTGCTGAGCAATTGAAAACTTTTGACTCAGATAAAACTTTCATAAAATCTTGAACTTTAACTTAATCTTTCGATAATCATTGCGTTAGCTGTTCCTCCTCCTTCGCAAATTGCCTGTAAACCGTATTTCCCTTGTCTCCTTTCCAATTCATGTAACAAAGTCGTCATCAGCTTTGCGCCAGTTCCTCCGAGAGGATGACCGAGTGCCATAGCCCCTCCATTCACATTAAGTTTTTCTTTATTTGCTTTTAACTCATGCGCCCATGCTAATGGAACTGGAGCAAAAGCCTCGTTCACTTCGTAAATATCTATATCGTCTATTGATAAATTGGCTTTATCTAATACAGTTTTAGAAGCAGGAATAGGTCCTGTCAACATAATCACTGGGTCATCCCCTGCCAAAGCTAAAGAAACAATTTTTGCCCTTGGTTTTATGCCTAACTTTTCTAAACCAGCATCATTAACGATCATAATCGCTGCCGCTCCATCACAAATTTGACTAGAGCTACCTGCTGTCAGAACGCCATTCTCAGATAGAGTTTTTAAGCCAGATAAGCTCTCTAAAGAAGCATCGAAACGAATGCCTTCGTCAATAGAAACCATTTCTTTTTCTCCAGATGGTAAATCTCCTTCAACAGGAACGATCTCGTTATCAAAATATCCCGATTCAGTTGCAGTAATAGCTTTTTGATGACTTGCATATGCAAATGCATCTAAATCTTCCCTAGAAAAATTCCATCTTTCAGCCATCATCTCAGCGCCAGCAAATTGACTGAATTGAACACCTGGATATCTAGCTGTCATACCCTTGCCATTGAATGGCTGACCATGTCCTTCTTTAAAGCTATCAATTATATTGGATCCAATGGGCACTTGACTCATGACCTCTACACCGCCTGCAATTACAATATCTTGAGTTTCTGACATTACGGCTTGAGCTGCAAAATGTATCGCTTGCTGTGATGAACCGCATTGTCTATCAACTGAAGTTCCTGGCACAGATTCTGGGAGCTTTGAGCTTAAGACAGCATTTCTAGCTACGTTTCCGGCTTGCGCGCCTGACTGACTTACACATCCAAAGATAACGTCATCAATCATTTCTCCTTTTGCACCTGTTCTTTCAACTAGCTCATCAAGGACCAATGCCCCTAAATCTGAAGGATGCCAATTTTTTAATTTTCCGTCTTTTTTCCCGCCTGGTGTTCTGACCGCACCTACGATATATGCATTACCCATTTTTTTCTCCTAAAACTTATAAATTTTACTTTGAATTATTTAATTCGAATTATTCTATCAATTTTTTCTAAGTTTTGACCAAACCTAGAGCATTTTTTATATTTGGCTTGAAATACGACTTAGGCTTCATAATTTTTCCATAATCATTTTTTATTACTTTTCCATCTACAAATTTACTCATGTTTGATGCTCTGACTTCTTTCCAAACGTTATCAAATTGAATGCCGCAACTATTACACATCCCCATAATTACCCAAACCATATCGGTAAGTCCATCTGCTAATTCAATCAAATCATTGTTTTTAAAAGCATCTAGAGTTTCTTTATATTCTTCGCTAATTAATTTCATGTAAAGCTTGGCTTCGTCAGTATCTAAGGTCAATTCTTTTTGAATTGGCTGACTTCCTATTTTCATAAAAACTTCTACATCATTTTGATAAGACATCATTCCTCCATAAAGTTATTAACTTAAATTTGATGTTACCAGAAATAATAGATAGTCTTTGTTCGATGGAAATTATTTTAAAAGATGGCAGTTATTTTGAAATTGAAGAAAATGATGTGATTGCTTGGAGCCGAACATATAAAGATTGCAATGTGATTCATGAAATCAGAGCTGCTGCTGAGTGGTGTGAATCGAACCCATCAAGAAGAAAAACTAGAAGAGGCATAAGGCGTTTTCTAAACGCTTGGTTATCTAAAGCGCATAAATTGAAGGGAAGCCCTCCTATCTTTAATGCTGAAACGAGTCAT
>Ga0208390_1000260_pt1 | contig 18028 bp, 15 predicted proteins | sample Knorr_S7_td_Surf_FD_185594 | JGI IMG/M metagenome (GOLD analysis project Ga0208390, IMG submission 185594) | Marine microbial communities from Southern Atlantic Ocean transect - Knorr_S7_td_SurfaceA_ad_6m_LV_A (SPAdes) (version 2) | ecosystem: Environmental > Aquatic > Marine > Oceanic | place...
TTCAACTCAAGATGTTTTCTATTATTTTTAAGTAATTTTTCAATTATTTGTGTAAAAATTTCTGTCAAATTTTTAGTGTCTCTAATACTTCTAAAATAATTTTTAATCATTTTCTCCACATAAAGATTTTGATTTTTAATAGCAATTTTTTTTGGAATTTTGTAAATTAATCTGGAAATACTGATTTGAAAATCAAAGGACAACTTATCATTTGCTCTTTCACTTAAATAGTGAAGATGGCATCTTAATAACAACAAAAATTCTAATGAAGATCTCAATGTTTTTTTTTCTTTGATTGATAACAAATCTGATGATGTTTTAAAGTCATTAGCATTGAGCATTTTAAAAATATTTATACCCCAAAAAATTAAATTGATATCTCTTAGCGAACCTTCACTTTCTTTTAAATTTGGTTCATTTTTGAAATAGTCATAACCAACTTCGATTATCCGTTTGTTTCTCTCATCTAGCTTATTTCTTAATAGTTTGTCTCCACATTTCACGATGTCTGCTTTAAAGTTTTTCTGTAATTCATTAAATAAAATCTTCGATCCGCAAATGTTCCTTGCGTCTAACATTGAAGTTTGTATCACATGATCCTTTCTTGATAATCTTATTGATTCCTCAACATTTCTTACCGCATAACCTATATTTAAACCTAAATCCCAGAGAGGAAATAGAAAAAGCTCTACAAGTTTTTTCTTGCTTTCTTCACTTACATTTTTTTGAAATAAAAAAAGTAGGTCTAAATCTGAGTGGGGTGCTAATAATTCTCTTCCGTATCCTCCAACAGCACAAATACAGAAAATGACATTTGATTCGATGAAGTGTTTTGCTTTCAATTTATTAATTTCGATAATAATTTCATCAATCAATTTTGAGTTAGCTTTACAGCAATTAATCGCTTTGTTTTGCTTTAAAAAGTCAATTTTTATCTTTTCTCTTTTAGTAAGAAATCTTTTTTTAAGCGTTTGAAATTCTTTATCAATTATTTTTTGCTTTACTTCCATTATCTTAGAAGTTTTTTTTCATAGCATAAAGAATATCTAGTGCATCTTTAGGACTAACCTCATCAAGATTGACTCTGTCTAACATGTTTTGAAGATCATTTAATTTATTTTCAATAATATTATCATTTGCATTAAAGCCATCATTTTTTTTTGAAGTTGCTTTATACTCTTTTTCTGAATCAAATGACTCTAGAATTTCTTTAGATCTAATTACAATTGGTTTTTTTAACCCAGCCATATTAGCAACATGCAAACCAAATGAGCCCTCTGATATCCCATCAATTACTTTATAAAGAAAAATAATATCATCATTCCATTTTTTAATTTGAAGTGTTTTTAGTTCAAGACATTTATAGTCACTTGATAGAGAGCAAAGCTGTTTATAATGCGTTGCGAAGAGTGTTAAACAATTTATTTCTTTTAATATAAACTCCAACACTGCTTGTGCTATAGCAAGTCCGTCTTCGGTGGATGTGCCTCTTCCAAGCTCATCCAAAATTACGAGTGAGTTTTTAGTTGCTTCATTGATTATTCTCGAAGTCTCTATCATTTCTGTCATAAAAGTTGACATACCCTTGGACAGGTTGTCTGAAGCTCCTATTCTAGTAAATACTTTATCAAAAACACCAAGGTTAGCTGACTTTGCTGGCACAAATGAACCAATTTGATTTAAAATAATTATGATTGCAGTCTGCCTTAAAAAAGTACTTTTACCTGCCATATTTGGACCAGTCATAAGCCAAGCGAAATTATTTTTATTCATAACACAATCGTTTGGAGTAAATTCTTGCGCATTTTTAAATAAACTTTCTTCTACTACAGGATGTCGACCATCAGTTATTTCAATCTTATTTTCTCTAACAATATTTGGTCTACAGTAATTCTTATCTAGTGCTAGACTTGCAAAACTTGAAATTACATCTACGAACGAAATTTTTTTGGAGATGTGATAAATTTCCTTATTTGCGTTGTTTATTTTCTGACAGATCTCACTATAAAGATCTTTTTCAAGTATAATTGATTCCTCTTGAGCATTAAGTATTTCATCAGAAACTTTCCTAAGTTCTTCTGTTTGAAACCTTGAATTATTTACAGTATTTTGAATTAGATTAAATTTAAAGTTCTCATTATTTATTACTTTTTTCGCATTTTTATTTGTTACCTCAACGAAATATCCATGAATATTATTGAACTTTATTTTTAAATTTGTGATTTCTGTAAGTCGGCCATATTCTTCCTGCATGTCGAGGATTTCTTTTTGCTTTAGATTTTTAATATCTCTAAGAGAGTCAAGTTTGCTATTAACACCTTTTTTAAATACTCCTCCATCATGCAAATTAATAGGAGGATTTTCTGTTATGTTATTTGAAATGACTTTTTCTAGAATCATTGCTTTTTCTAATGAAAGATTGTTGGGTAAAAGAAGATCCATTTCTGAACTTTTAAAACCTCGTACCTCTTCAAATATTTCATGCGCATTTGTCACGAAGTTTTTCAATATTAAAAGATCTCTAGGGTTATTTATATTAGCACTTATTCTAGATAAAGCTCTTTCAACATCTGAAAGTTGCGACAAAAAATTAATAATTCGTTCCGTTGCTAGTGAGTGTCTTATCAAGTTGTCAACTAATTGGTGTCTTCTTTTTATTTCATTTTTATCTATAAGAGGAGCCTTCAAAAAATCTTTGATTAATCTGCTGCCTGAAGCAGTTTTAGTTTTGTCTATAACACTAAGAAGAGAACCATCTTTTTGACCATCATTTTTTTCTAATAATTCCAGACTTTTAATTGAAAAATGGTCAATTTGCATATAATTTTTTTTATCGACCAACTCAAAATTATTTATTAAAGGAATATTTTGTTTTTGTGTGAGTTCTAAATAATGTATTAATGCTCCTAGAGCGCTCATATCTGAGTCACTCAAATCGCCCAGCGTCTCAATAAACGATCGCTTAAAAAATTCTTTTATTTTAGATTTATTACTTTCAAAATCAAAAAAATTGCTAGGAACTTTTGAAATTTTCTTCTCCAGATAATTAAATTTTGAGTCGAGCAATTTTATTTTATCTATTTTATCTGAAATAATTATTTCCTCAGGAGCAATTTTATTTATCAATTCATAAAGCTCATTAATTGAATTCTTGCCTTTAACTCTTTGAAGCTTTATCACACCCGTTGACATATCAGACCAGGATATTGATATATCTCCTTTTATGATCGAGATACTTAAAAGATGATTGTTTATTTTTGAATCAAGAAGAGAATCATCTAATATTGTCCCAGGTGTAATAATTCTTACGACATCTCTTGTAAAAATTTTTTTATTTTTTGATGAAGTAATTTGGTCATCTTTTGTTTCCAACTGTTCCGCGACTGCAACTTTATAACCTTGATTTATTAATCTTGATAAATAGTTTTGTGATGCATGTGCTGGAACGCCGCACATTGGAATATCCTTATTATTTAATTTTCCTCTCTTTGTGAGAGCAATGCCTAATGCTGAAGAAGCTTCTATGGCGTCCTCAAAAAAAAGCTCGTAAAAGTCTCCCATTCTATAAAACAATAAGTATTCTTTATGTCTCGATTTTACCTCCAAATATTGTTGCATCATTGGAGTAGGTTTAGACTTTTCATTAATTGTGTCTAATGGATTGAAACCTTTTATATCAGGTTGTTTTAATTTCATATTAATTTAAGTTAGTATACAAAATATTAAATCATTTTCATGTTCGTTCATAAAGACATAATTATTGTATTTCTTTTTTTGTTTGTTGTATCCTTAATCTTGCTAATAATTTTCATAAAAGATTTGAAGATTATTAGTAAATCGCTGCAAAATTTTAAAGGGAATGCAGTTAGATCGGATAAGGTTTTTTTCTTTAATCTTTTTCAACCGCTAATTTTTAATCTTAATTTAATAATAAAAAATCTTAATGAAAAATCGAAGTTCTCAAGGTTGAGAATTTTTTTCTATGACTATTTTTTTCAATTTTTTCCTGATCCCCTTCTGATAATTGACCAAAACAACATAATTATTGAAATGAATGAACAAGCAATTAATTTTTTTGGAGAAGATTCAAAACAAAAAAATATTTTCTCAGCTATTAGAATACCAGAGCTAAGCTCGCTTATCGATGAATCTGTTAAACAAAAGAAACCTGTTGAGAAAGAGTTAAATTTAATTTATCCAAAGGAAAAAATCTTTAATATTTGGGTTTCAGGTCGAAGGGATTTAGGTAAAAATAAATTAAATTTCATCAGACTATTTGATACAACATCTCAACACAATATTCAGAATATTCAGAGAGATTTTATAGCAAATGCTAGTCATGAATTAAAAACTCCAATTGCATCAATTATTGGATACTGTGAGACTTTAATAAATGAGTCTCCCAAAAAAAATTCAAAAAAGGAAGAATTCCTTAAAACTATGTTCAATGAAGCTACAAGAATGTCCTCTTTGGTTAAAGACTTATTGTCACTTTCAAGAATTGAAAGGATAGAGTATATCCCCCCAGAAGAAAAAGTTAACCTAATTGAAATTCTAGAAAACGTTAAGAAGACATGTCAGGAAAGAAAGTTTTTGAGCAAAACTAAATATAAATTTTCGATTCCTAAAAGCAATATTGAAATTATTGGAGATAAAACAGAATTACAGCAAGTTTTTTTTAATATTATTGAGAATGCAATAACACACAGCCAATCTAAAAGACCCGTACAGATTAAATTAATGAAGAAACAGAAGAAGGTAATGTTTATTGTTCAAGATTTTGGAATTGGAATTTCTAATCAAAATATTCCAATGCTTACCAAAAGATTCTACAGAATAGATTCAGTACGGCCGCGGGATACAGGTCACACAGGTCTTGGTCTATCGATTGTTAAACACATTCTTAATAGGCATAATGCTGAATTGAAAATTCACTCTGAAATTGACAAGGGCTCTTTATTTTCGATTAGCTTTGATAAATTATAGCCTTTTAAAAAACTTTCATATTCATCTTTTCATCAAATTGCCTTTAAACAGTCACTTAACTGTAACAATTGTTAATTAACTTAATTAATAAAAATTGATTAAGGAGAATGTATGAAAAAATTTTATTGTGGATTGGCTGCATCAGCGATTAGTTTATTATATTCAAACGCACACAGTCAAGATTACGGTGCTCAAATTGACGCATTACAAAATGAATTACTAAAAATGAAACAAGAAATGAATAAAGGAACTAACAATAAGGCTTTCTTTAAGAAAGGAAAAGGACTTAGTATTGAAAGCTCTGATGGAAAGTATTCTTTCCAGATTAAAGGTAGAGCTATGTATGATATTTCTCATATAGATGGTATGACTAATGATAGTTCAGTGGGTCATGCAAATAAATTCGATAGTTTTGGTGCCGAATTTAGAAGACTTAGATTTTCTATTAAAGTAGGTTTAGGCGATGGCTGGAGTTTGGCCTTTCAACCTGACTTTGCCGAAACAATTTCTGATGATTCTAATACAAACGGGAAGGGTGTCGATGTTAAAGATGCTTTGATCAAAAAGAAAATCAAAGGAATTGGTTCTTTCATGTTTGGTAACGCTAAATCAGCTGGAGGATATTGGGAGAACACAAGTTCAAATAGTATTTTGATGATGGAACGCCCAATGTATAATGAGTTTGCAAATCTAGCGCATAGAGCTGGCCTTCATTATGATAATGGTGGGGCACTTTTTCCGAAGGGATTTCATGTAAGAGCGTTACTTATTGGCTATGGTAATGAGGGTGCATGGAGACTTGAGCAAGAAGATGGTGATGGTGGTGAAGTTACTTGGAACCACTCAATTGCAGCTCACTACACTGGTAAAGGCCTTTTTGATCAATTCATAGGAGGAAAAGATACATGGTTACTGGGAGCCTCTTGGCAAATGGAAAGACCACTAAATGATCACACACGAAGCGTTTCCTTCCGACAAAATGGAGTGCATACTCTAGGAGAAAAAATTGTTGATACCACTATTTCTAACATATCTAGCTATCATTACGGTGGGCCTCAATTCCAATATTCTAATGGAAGATACTATTTAGCTACAGAATATTATTGGATTACAGGCGAGCGCAGAGACGGTTACACCGTTTATGATGATTACAGTGCAGAGGGAGGATCTATTTATGGTCAATATTTCTTCAATAGTGATGCAACGGTCAAAATAAGTTCAAAAAAAGGTAAAATTGGTGGCGTAAAATGTAAAGCTAAATTCGGATGTACTGCAGCCAAATTTATGCTTGAATCGATCGATACCAGAGACGGTGAATTAAATGGTTTAAACGGTACGCATGGCAAAGCGGTTCACATTGGGCTAAATCACTATTTCAACAGTAATGTTAGATTAATGGTCGATGCTACAAGAGGTGTATATTTAGGTGGGCACAATGACTTTTATAGCGATGGTAATAGAGCGGATAGAAGACACACCATGACGTCTATCCAAGCTAGACTGCATGCTAAATTTTAAACATTAAAGTTAATTTTAAATTTATTTAAAGGTGAGGCTTGCTCACCTTTTTCCTATTTCTTGCAGATTGTACAAACATTATTATTCAACTTATAAGAGTAAAATTGAAAAATGTTTTATTTAAGTGTACATACACAAAATTTTTTAACAAGCCCTATGCTTTCTGATTAACTCAGAATGTTGGGGCTAAAGGGTGTGTATGCACTTATTGGCCTTTTAAGGCTTTTTCAAAATATTTGTGTATGATTTTATCCTGATTTTCTAAGAGCCAATCAATTGATGGCTCATCATTCATTGCCTTTTGAATTGCATTTGTTGTGGCTTTTCTATGAATATCAAAAAGTATTTGGTGGTCTAAATTCTTATCATCGCTTACGCTTGGATTTAACCAAACTGAGACTATAATACCAACTTCATTTACAATATCTTTCGGAATATAACCTTCGCGAACAGAATCTAAAACCCCATTCGCTATTGCTCCTTGGACAGTGCCCATCAGAATATTTGTGTATCTATCATCTTTGACTGTAACTTTACTTACCATTAAAGTAGGTGGTCTAACCATAACGTCTGTATTCATTATAGCGAGAACTTTCGTATGACCTTTTATTTGATTTCCTATTAAATTTGCGAATGCAGTGCCAAATGGACCATCCAGCTTCCCTATTACAACCTCAGGTTCTGCCGCAGTTCCTGGTGGTCCGCCAGCAACTAGTGATTCTCCTACCTTCATAACAAAGTCTTGTTTTTTCATTAATCTCTCCTTAAAATTCGTTTACTTTCATTTTATAGCTCTAGATCTTATTAGCTAACTTACTTCTATTTGTTAATTTTACAACGTAAAGACTAATTTTTATCTTTTAATTTTAAAAAAAAATCTGCATTGTCATATTAATGTAACAATTCTGTAATAATTTCTCATTTTTCAAGAAGTATTTATTAGCTTTAACCATTTATAACAAGAGAGGACTAAATGAAAAAAAAAATTATAACCTTTACTGCTCTTGCTTTAATGTTAAGCAATCAATCTGAAGCTCGTGATCAAATTAAAATTGTTGGTTCTTCAACCGTTTATCCATTTGCAACCGTTGTTGCAGAGAGATTTGGTAAAACGAGTGGCTTCAAAACACCCGTTATAGAATCAACCGGTTCTGGTGGGGGGCTGAAGCTTTTTTGTAAGGGATTAGGAACCCAACACCCAGACATAACCAATGCTTCACGAAGAATAAAAATGAAAGAAGTAAAAAACTGCGAGAAAAATGGTGTTAAAGATATTACGGAAATAAAAATCGGATATGATGGAATTGCAATCGCTAATGCTAAATCTGGTCCAACCTTTGATTTGACATTAAGAGATCTTTATCTTGCTCTCGCCAAAGAAATACCAGCTGATGCTGAGGGGGACGAAGTTAAAGCAAATCCCTTCAAAATGTGGAATGAAATTAATCCAAAACTCCCAGCGAAACCAATTGTAGTAATTGGTCCTCCGCCTACTTCTGGGACTAGGGACGCTTTTAATGAACTTGCTATTGAAAAAGGATGCAAAACTTTTCCAGGTAGGAATGCTCTTAAAAAAAAGGACAAACAATTATATAAATCTCAGTGTAGAGCAATAAGAGAAGATGGATTATATGTTGAAGCAGGTGAAAATGATAATCTAATTATAGAAAAATTGGTAGCTAACCCTGACGCTTTAGGTGTATTTGGATATTCTTTTCTCGATCAGAATAAAGACAAAGTCAAAGCTTCAAAAGTTGACAATGTTTTTCCTGAATTTGAAGCTATTTCATCAGGAGAATACCCAGTTTCTAGATCATTGTTCTTCTATGTGAAAAATGCTCATGCATCTGTTATACCTGGAGTCAAACAATATGTAAGAGAGTTTACATCATCAAAGTCTATTGGGAATGAGGGATATCTTATTTCAAAAGGGTTAATTCCACTTCCAAAAAGTGAAAGAGCAAAGTTTGAGAAAGATGGTAAAACCCTTGCGAAATTTGATGAAAATTTGTTGAAAAAATAAACACAGTAATTTATGGGGTTTTGGTCTTTCTTTTTTATTATAGTATTCCTGGGTTTAACAACTCAATGGTACGGAACTAATAAAGCTCTTAAATTAAACTCTAATATTAAAGAGGGACCAAAACTTCCATCATTACCTTCATATTATGGTGCCAACGCATTTTTGTGGTTGGTAATCTCAGTGTTACTTTTTTTGATTGTCTGGGTGTTCTCAAAGCCTCACATCCTAGACTATATTTTAATTCAAAACATTCCAAAAGCTCTAATAGATGAGTTCGGTGGAACACCTAATATGCTAATTGATATTATTAAGGCCACTGACATATCTAATATTTTTCCAGGAACAAACCCTATTATCATCGAGAATGCTTTATATTATAATAAAATCGACAAACTGAGTGATTCGATTGCGTATTCAATAATTCTTTTCGTTGGTTTAACTGTAAGTATTTTTTCAATAAATAAAATCTCATTTTTATTCAAGGCAAGGCAGGCAGTTGAAAAAACAAATATTAATTTGTTAATCTTGTGTTCTACAATTGCGATAATCGCAACAATAGGGATTATTCTTTCGCTAATTTTTGAAGCGTTGAGATTTTTTGAAAAGGTAAATTTTTTTGATTTTCTTTTTGGATTTAACTGGAGTCCGCAAACTGCTATTAGAGAGGGGCAAGTAGCCAGCGATGGGGCTTTTGGTGCAATTCCAATTTTTTCTGGGACACTTTTAATAACATTTGTTGCAATGTTTGTTGCTATTCCAATTGGTCTCTTTTCGGCTATTTATTTAGCCGAATACGCTAAACCTTCTGTACGGTCAACGTTTAAACCAATCCTTGAAATTTTAGCAGGTGTGCCAACTGTAGTTTACGGATTTTTTGCAGCAATAACTGTTGGCCCCTTTTTAAAGAATTTTGTTGGAGAATTTGGATTTACTATTGCTTCAGAAAGTGCTCTTGCAGCTGGCGGTGTCATGGGAATTATGATTATCCCTTTCATATCATCACTTTCAGATGATGTGATAAGAGCTGTACCTCAAAATCTTAGAGATGGGTCTTATGCCATGGGTGCAACAAAATCTGAAACTGTAAAAAAAATTATTCTTCCAGCTGCACTTCCTGGAATAATGGGTGCAGTTTTATTGGCAATATCAAGGGCTATAGGTGAAACAATGATTGTTGTAATGGCTGCTGGAATTGCTGCAAATCTAACACTTAATCCTTTTGAATCTGTAACGACAGTTACTGTGCAGATTGTAACATTGTTAGTTGGTGATCAAGAATTTGATAGTGCAAAAACTCTAGCAGCATTTGCTTTAGGAATAACACTTTTTTTTGCTACATTATTTTTAAATATTATCGCATTAAGGATTGTTCAAAAATATAGGGAAAAGTATGACTAATAATTTAGATAGAGTCGAGTTATCACTTGTTGGAAGGAAAAGGAGTGAGCGATTGTTTAAGTTTTACGGCTTTCTTGGAATTTTGATAGCTTTTCTTTTCTTAATAACAATTCTATATTCGGTAATATCTCAAGGTCAAAAAGCTTTTTTCACAACATTTATAAAAGTAAATATTTTTTTCGATTCTGAGATTATTGATCCACAAAATCAGAGAAATGATGAAGATATCAGATATGCAAATTTTAATAAGATTATAACAGAATCACTAAAGAAGAAATTTCCTGAAAATTTAAATAAAAATGATTCAAAAGAATTATCAAGCTTCATATCAAGCTCTGAAGCTGATTATTTAAGTGAGTTTGTAGTCAAAAACAAAGATTATATTGGAAAATATAAAAATATGTGGCTTCTTGCATCATCAAATATTGACGTAATTGTTAAAAATCCTGAGATGGAAGATTTAGACGAAGAAGACAGATTAATCTCTAATAAGCAATTAGGATGGTTAAATCAAATAAGATTAAATAACGAACTTAAAAAAGAACTTAATAAAAATTTTTTTACTAAAGCTGATTCTACTGAACCTGAACAAGCTGGAATTTGGGGGTCGCTAGTTGGATCTTTTTTAACACTTTTGATCACATTGGTGTTATCGTTTCCTGTTGCTGTAGCCGCTGGTGTTTTTCTTGAAGAACTTGCACCTAAAAATAAATTTACAGAATTTTTAGAAGTTAATATTAATAATCTCGCTGCTGTTCCATCGATAATATATGGACTTCTCGGTTTAGCTATTTTTCTAAATATTATGCATTTGCCGCGTTCAGCCCCTATTGTAGGAGGGATGGTTTTGGCATTAATGACTTTACCAACCATAATAATTGCAACACGCTCATCGTTAAAAAGCGTTCCGCCTTCTATTAGAGAAGCAGCTATTGGGTTGGGAGCTACACGATTTCAAAGTGTTGTTGATCATGTTTTACCCCTTGCTATTCCTGGGATAATGACAGGTACAATAATTGGAATGTCAAGAGCTTTAGGTGAGTCTGCTCCTCTATTAATGATTGGAATGGTAGCTTTCATTGTGGATGTTCCAACTACGTTCCTTGATTCCTCAACGGCTCTTCCAGTTCAAATCTATCTTTGGAAAAGCACTGCGGCAAGAGGTTTTGTGGAGTTAACGGCAGCAGGTGTAATTGTTTTATTAGTTTTTTTAATTCTCATGAACGGACTTGCTGTTTTTATTCGACAAAAATTTGAAAAAAAATGGTAATATATATCTGTGGCAGAAAAGATAAAAATATCAACAAAAAAGGTAAATGTTTTTTATGGCGATAAAAAAGCTTTGGAAAACATAAACTTAGAAATACCAGAGAAAAAAGTTACTTCTCTGATTGGTCCAAGTGGTTGCGGAAAATCAACTTTCATAAGATGCTTGAATAGAATGAACGACACAATAGATATTTGTAGAATTGAGGGAAAGATCATAATTGATAATGAAGACATCTATTCGAAAGAAATTGACCCTGTCCTTCTGAGAGCAAAAGTTGGTATGGTTTTTCAAAAACCCAATCCATTTCCAAAATCAATTTTTGAAAATGTTGCCTACGGTCCAAGAATTCATGGGCTTGCTAAGAGTGATGATGAGCTCGATGAACTAGTAACTCAGAGTCTTGTCAAAGCAGGATTATTCCAAGAAATAAAAGACAGAATTCATGAACCCGGAACCTCTTTATCAGGAGGGCAGCAACAAAGACTTTGTATTGCAAGGACAATAGCAATAAGCCCCCAGATTATTTTAATGGATGAACCATGCTCAGCCTTGGATCCAATTGCAACCGCCGTTATTGAGGAGCTAATCGACGAGTTAGCTAAAAACTTTACTATCGTAATAGTAACGCACTCTATGCAACAAGCTGCGAGAGTTTCGCAGCAGACTGCTTTTTTTCATATGGGTAATTTGATCGAGGTAGGGCGCACAGATCAAATTTTTTCAACACCGAGCCAGAAAAAAACTCAAGATTATATCACAGGAAAAATAGGGTAAAAAATGAAAGAACATATTGTAACAACCTACGATGAAGATTTAAATTCTTTAAAAAGCAACCTTACTAAAATGGGTTTGAATGTTGAGAAACAAATCTACAATGCTGTTGATTTAACTAAAATAATTAACATTTCAAAAGCTAAAGAAGTTGTGGAAAATGATAAAGACATTGATGCTTTAGAAAAAAAAATAAGAGGATTTGCAACCATTACGTTGTCCAAAAGACAGCCTCTTGCAGATGATCTTAGGCAGATTATTATTTCTCTTAAAATATCAAGTATACTAGAACGCATCGGTGATCATGCATCAAACGTAGCTGGAAGGATATTATCTGTAAAAAAAGCTCCTGATAGCTACAGCACTGATTCAGTTCACCAACTGGGCCTTTTAGTTTTAAAAAACTTTTCCACAGCCCTAAGTGCTTATGACCAAGAATCAAAAGAAATTGCACAATCTGTTCCCACTGAGGATATTACAATTAACTCTGTATATGAAACTTGTTTTAGAGAACACTTACATTTAATGATGGAAGATAGAGATATAATTGGGTTTTGTACACAAATGTTATTTATCGCTAAAGAATTAGAAAGAATTGGAGATCTATCGAAAGTAATATCAAAAGAAGTTATTTATAATCTTCAAGGCACTCTGAAATAAATGGTAACAAAAAAAACAATTCTTGTGGTGGAGGATGATAAATCATTACTACCAATGATTACCTACAATATTGAAAAAAACGGATTTCTCGTTAAATCAGCCACTAACGGTGAAGATGCACTATTGTTAATTAAAGAAGAAATTCCATCATTGGCTATATTTGATTGGATGATTCCTGAACCAAATGGATTAGAGCTTTGTAAAATTCTGCGAAGAAAACAAGAAACCAGTAATTTACCGATTATAATGTTAACTGCCAGAGAGGAAGAAGAGGACAGAATAAGGGGTTTGGAATATGGGGCGGATGATTACATATCAAAACCTTTTAGTCCCGCAGAACTTATTGCAAGAATAAAAGCCCTTATCAGAAGATCAACTTCTACTCAAAATAACATATTAGAGTTTGAAGACATTAAAATTTTCGATAATGAACATAAAGTATTCAGAGGAAAGACGAGAGTTCATCTTGGGCCCACAGAATATAATCTTTTAAAGCACCTTATGGAAAACCCTTGCAGAGTATTTTCAAGAGAACAACTTCTAGATTCTGTTTGGGGACACGGAATTTATGTTGAACGAAGAACTGTTGACACTCACATAAGGAGGCTTAGAAAATCATTAAATATCGAAGGGAAAAAAAACTTCATAAGGACGATTAGATCCTCTGGCTACTCTATTGATAAAGATTAGACTTGTGATAATATTAAAAAATGAGGAGAATAGAGATTAAGGGAATCTTTAGTGCAAAGAGTAAAATATAAAGACGGCATATCAATAATTGTCACGTTATATAATAAAGAAGAATATATTCTACAAACTTTAAACTCCGCTACAAATCAATTTGAAGAATCTGAAAAATATCAAGTCATCGTTGTAGATGACGGTTCAAAAGACCGTTCATATAAAATTGCAAAGGATTTCCTTAGAAAAAAAAAAATAGATTACAAAATTTTTACTCAAAGAAATACTGGACCAAGTATCGCGACAAATAATGCTCTTAAGTTTGTCAAGTATTCCTATATCTAACTTTTAGATGGCGACGATATACTCGCTCCAGATAGTTTGAAATATATGAAATCACAAATGCAAAAAAAAGATATCGATCTTTTGTATGGTGATTGGGATTGGAGTCCAGATCCTAACAAATATAATTTCACAAATAATAAGCCTGAATCCTCAGAAATTCAAAATTCATTTGAAAGGTTTGTTGTAAAGGGTTGGGGTGGGTCTAGCAATCTCATGATTAGAACCGAAACTATTTTAGAAGTAAAAGGCTGTGATGAAACTGTTTTTGTTCAAGATTATTCACTTCCGCTTCGTGTCGCTGGGAATCAATATATTTCAAAAACCTCCAGAAAGTTCAATGTTTTTTCTACTGAGAAAATTATATGTGTTGGACCTTCTTTCATAAAAGAAAGGATAATGAGTAATAATGCTCAAACACTTTATGACCTCTCAATAGCAACTCTTAATTTTTTAGAAAAGGCAACATTTGTGAATAAAGCATTGAAAAGGAAGGCGCTAAGAAAGATAGTTGCACGGTGTTTATCTTGGAGAAGAAGAGTAAATAAAGAAAAACTTTTTAACAAATTTCTTCTCACATATTGTTTCAGCAAAGTTAACCCAATGATTGATCCTAAAGTTGTTCGTTATCAGGTATACAGAACTTGGGTTTCCAATGAAGAGATAAGAAAAATCCAAAAAAAGGATAAATCGAAAGTAAAAATTTTAGTTTATGTTGGATTAGACTTACTAGGAGATGCTTTGTTAAAACTACCTCTTCTTAAATGTCTTAGACAAATATTTCCTAATGCACAAATAACGTGGTTAGCAGGAAAAGGAAATTCAATTTTTAGAACCGAGCTAAGTTCTATTGCTTCAGGCCTCATAGATAATATTTATGAAGAAGATTTTGGTTCAAATATTCTTGATTTATTTAAAAAAAATAAATTTGGAACTTATGATATCGTTATAGATACACAAAAAAGATTTTTAACCACCCTTATCTTACAAAAAATTAAAACTAAAATTTTTGTTTCTTCATGTGCAAATTACTTGTTTTCTGATTTAATTCCAGAAAATCCTGACGAAAAAAATATTAGTCAACACTTAGTTAATCTTTCTGAAGTTCTCAGTCCCTCAAAAGTTAAATTTTCAAATCTTAACAATAAGGTTAATAACAATAAAATTGCTATTTGTCCTGGTGCTTCGGTTATTTGGAAACGATGGGCCTTTGAAAATTTCATTGATATCGCAGAACATTTAATTAGAAGAAACCTTCTTCCAGTCTTCATTTTAGGTCCAAAAGAAACTGATCTAGAGAGAAATTTAATTAGAGAGTTTGGGGGGAAGATAAAAATTTTCAAAAGCAATAACCCAATGGAAACAATTAAAATTGTAAAGAATTGCAAAGCAGGGATTAGTAATGACACAGGATGTGGTCATTTAATTTCCTCAACTGGGACTCCAACCTTAACTCTTTTTGGACCGACTGACTCTGAAAAGTTTTCTCCAATTGGTAATCCTCTTCATGTTTCAATATCTTCTCAAAAGACCTTTAAATCTAAAAATATTAATGCTATTCCTGTTAACTTGGTACTAAGAAAGTTAAAAACAATAATCGATTATTAAAGAGGCCAAAACCAAAATATAATCATATCTTATGAAATTATCTTGCTGATGAATAAAATTGCAGAAGTAAATAAATGGATAGGTACCATTCTTGTCTTAAGTGGTATACTTTTGACAAACCTTAATTATTATCCTTTAAATATTTTCTTACATGGTTCAGGTGTAATATTCTGGAGTGTTAGCGGCTACCTATTAAGGGACAAAGCGATTCTCACAAATTTTGGTTTTCAAATACCAATTTTTGCATTTGGAATAATTAACTTTTTTTTATCTAGTTAGCTAAATTGCTCAAAGTCTCTTCTGTTAGTCTGGCTCCGTATTGCTGAATGATCAATGACGCAACTTTGCAGCCAAATAAAGCAGAGTTTTTTGGCGACTCGCCTTTTAATAACTTGTATAAAAATCCCGCAGCAAACATATCTCCAGCTCCTGTGGTATCTAATACCGATTCAACTTGGAATGAAGGTATTATTTCAGATCCATGAGAATCAACAACTTCAACACCCTTATCACCCATTGTTTTAAGTAAAATTTCAACTGTCTGTGTTTTTAAAAAATTTAATAAATTGTCATTACCTAATAATTCTTTAAATTCATGTTCGTTACCTATTAAAATATTTATCTCAGACTTTAACAGTTTTAGAAAATCATCTCTGTACATCTTCACTAAGTTTGGATCAGATAGTGAAAAAACTATTTTAATTTTTTTAATCTTCGCAATTTCGATAGCCTTATAGATTGCCTCTCTTGCGCTTTCTGAACTCCATAAGTAACCTTCAATTAATAAATAATCTATATCATTAAAAAAATCAGATTTTATATCCTCTTTCCCAAGAGTTGTACTCGCTCCCAGGAAAGTTTGCATTGATCGTTCACCGTCTGGTGAAACAAAAACTATACATCTTGCAGTCGGCAAACCTTGAGTGGATTGTTTGCAAAGAAATTTAGTTTTAGTTTTTTCCATATCTGAAATAAATTCGTCGCCAAGCTCATCGTCCCTTACTTTTCCACAGAAAAATGAATTTAATCCTAGAAGTGAGATTCCCACCATTGTATTTGCAACTGACCCGCCAGAATCTTTTTTTATTGGGTTTATTTCTTTTAAAATCTTATCAGATACATTCTGATCTACCAATGTCATAGCCCCTTTTGTTAAATTTGCACTTGCCAGAAAATCATCTGAAACAGAGGACACAATATCTAAAACAGCATTTCCCATTCCTAAAATTTTTTTATTCATTAAATTTTTTCCTTTATAATTTAAATTTAGATAGTATAGAATTTCATACATATTTCACAGAAATTTAACTTTAAAAAATAAAAAAAATTATTTATATATTACTACTATGGAAAAAACTTTTCTGGACATAACTGTACTTCCTTACAGAAGCTTATCCAAAAAAGGATTCAGAAACTTAATGTTTATTGTCTCATTAATTTTTTTTCTCGTTGGGGTTTTCTTCTGGTATATAGGAGCATGGCCAGTTTTCGGTTTTTTAGGGTTAGACGTATTACTTCTGTACTATGCCTTTAAAATAAACTACAAATCTGGTGAAATCTTTGAAACTGTCAAAATTATTCAACAAAACTTACTCATTACGCGAAATTTTCCATCTGGAAAAAAACAAACCTGGAACCTTGAACCTTATTGGACTAAAGTTGAAATATCTAATCCCGCAAGACACCAACATAATTTAATAGTCAAGTCTAAAGACAAGGTCGTTCTTCTAGGTTCATTTCTGAATTATAACGATAAAAGGAAACTTCTCACACAAATTGAATCGGCATTACAACTTTTAAATAACAAAATGAGTAAGATCTGAAAAATTTAAATTTAACCTTTCAGAGCTACATATCATTAATTTTACTGTCAGCAATTTGGGGAAGTTCATTCCTATTCATTAAAATAAGTATTGTAAGTATTCCTCCTAGTCTTTTGACTTTTTATAGACTTTTTGTTGCTTCACTGTTTCTCATTTGTTTTTGTAAAAAAGGATTTCTTAAAGGTATTTTCGCCAATAATAAAAAACTACTATTTGGCGTTGCGATTTTTGGGAATGTTCTTCCCTTTAATTTAATAAGTTTAAGCGAAATTTACGTGGAAAGTATCGTTGCTGCTTCTCTTATAGGCACAATGCCACTTTTTACATATATAATTGCTTATTTTGTATCAAAAAATAAAAGTTTAGATTTTGTAAGTATTATAGGTTTATTATTCGGTTTTATTGGTATGTTAATTTTTATAAATCCGTTTGGAATCTCACTTGAATCTGTAGCATTTAATTTTTCTTTATTAATAATTTTGTCAGCTTTTTTTTACGGACTATCAGCAAATTTTGTAAAGAAAATACAAGACAACTCTCCAATTGAAATTGCTGCCTTTACGACTATTTTAGCAATGTTATTAGCTTTTCCTATTTTTATTCTTAATTTTATTTCTTTAAACAATTTTGAAAAACAATTATTGCTTAATATTTCATTCGAGAGTTTTCTTTCAGCTACAGTATTGGGAATTGTATGTACAGGATTTGCAATTTTGATTTTCTTTAATCTTATCAAGATCAAATCAGCTGTTTTTGCGAGTCAAAGTAATTTTCTTATTCCATGCTTTGGGTCTTTGTGGGGATATATTTTTTTGGATGAGAACTTAACTGAAAATATGATTTATGGTCTTCTTTTAATTGTTGTTGGAGGATGGGTGACAAATCGTTCAATGTTTGTAAAGAGCAATTAACCTACTTATTCTGATTTAGTTTCTTAAATTCGTCAGG
>Ga0208390_1000261_pt1 | contig 18003 bp, 23 predicted proteins | sample Knorr_S7_td_Surf_FD_185594 | JGI IMG/M metagenome (GOLD analysis project Ga0208390, IMG submission 185594) | Marine microbial communities from Southern Atlantic Ocean transect - Knorr_S7_td_SurfaceA_ad_6m_LV_A (SPAdes) (version 2) | ecosystem: Environmental > Aquatic > Marine > Oceanic | place...
CTTTACACCACTCTAAAAATTCTGTAGTCACTTTTGCGCAAACAGTGTGTAAACCATGATCATTTTCATCGGTATTGCAACATCCATCTCTATACCAGCCAGTTAAAGGGTTATTAGAACAAAGCTCTAAATCCTCACCTAAAACGTTTTTTTGAATTTTATCCATTAAAAATATCAAATGTTTTTTTATCAATATCTACATTAAAAGAAAAAGATCTTCGCTCTCCCTCTCTTTTAAAAGGGTAAGCGGTATGCATTAAATTGTTTGGAAATAAAATCATATCACCAACTTTTGGATTATGATTAAATAAACTATCACTTAAAAATGATTTTGAGCCATGGATAAAATCTATAGTTCCATTTGTTTTAAGTCTTTTTTTACTTTTGGTAATATTTTTGGGTATTTTTAAATAACCAACACCTGAAATATTACCACTATGAAAATGAATTGGATTATACTCATTTTTAAATTGTCTAACTACCCAAAGACTTTTAAGACTTATCTTTTTTACATTTCTTTTAGAACTTTGCTTTATATATTTCTTGATATTATCTTTAACAAATTTTAAAAGATTCTTTTTGATAAATTTATTATCTAATTTTATTTCTTGCATCACTTGACCAACCAATTTTTTTGAGTAATCACTTTTTTTTAATCTCTTTTTATCACCTATAATTTTATCTACTTCCAAATTGATATTATTTATAATTTTTTTTGGAATTTTGACTATAGCAATCTTAGGGCCAAAAGGGCTTAACACTTTCATAAGTCTTATATCTTAGTGGGATTTGGTTGACCTTTATAAACTTTTTCTGGATCAAACTTTTTTTCTTTTTCTAAAAATTTCATTTCAACTTTACGTCCATTATCGATAGGTCCTAAGGGAATTGATCTATAAAAACATGATCTATAACCGACATGACAACTTGCACCATCACCAATATCTACAGTTAACCATATAGAATCTTGATCATCGTCAATTCTTATTTCATTTACTTTTTGAGTAAAACCGCTTGTTTTTCCTTTATGCCAGATAGCATTTCTTGATCGACTAAAATAATGAGCCTCTTTTGTTTCAATTGTTTTTTTTAGCGCCTCAACATTCATATAGCCGTGCATTAAAATCTCTTTTGTTTTTGCACACATTGTAATAACTGGAATAAGTCCATCATTATCAAATTTTGGAGATAGAAGATTGCCTTCTTCGATTTCGACTACATTTTCTCTTTTTTTGAACATATACAGTTATTATGTAGCACATATAGCTGTATTTTAAATATTTTAAAATTAACAAAATATAGGTATAAAACTCTGCATGAAACTTGTTAAAGATACAGATATCAATAAACAAAAAAATAAAATCTCAGATAAAGAAGCTGAGGACGCTTTTAAAACAATCTTAGCTTGGATGGGTGAAGATCCAAACAGAGAGGGCTTATTGGAAACTCCAAAAAGAGTAGTTAAAGCCTTTAAGGAGTATTTTAAAGGATACAATGAGGATCCTAATCAAATTTTAGATAAAACATTTGGAGATGTTGATGGTTATGATGATATGGTTATCCAAAAAAATATTTCTGTACAAAGTCATTGTGAACACCATATGGCACCTATCATAGGAAAAGCACATGTCGCATACATTCCTAAAGATAGAGTGGTTGGCTTAAGTAAATTGGCTAGAGTTGTTGAAGTATTCTCTAAAAGACTTCAAACACAAGAGAGACTTACTATGCAAATTGCGAATACCCTCATGGAGTCTTTAAATGCTAAAGGAGTAGCCGTAACAATAGATTCAACTCATCAATGTATGACCATGAGAGGCATTAAAAAAGAGCAGGCTACAACTGTTACAAATTATTATTTAGGTCAATTCAAAGATGATCTGAGTTATCAAAATAGATATTTAAGATTTATAAGTATTTCAAAAGAATAAAGTGTCTAATCAATTTAAAGCATTAGTTTTAGATCAAAAAGGTGAAGAATTTATAAGAGAAGTAAAATCTATCGATAAAAGTTTCTTAAAACATGGGGATGTTACAGTCAAAGTAGATTTTTCAGACTTAAATTTTAAAGATGGCATGATTTTAAAAAATGGTGGGCGGTTAGTAAAAGAGTTTCCCCACATCCCTGGTATCGATTTCTCAGGAACTGTAATTGAAAGTCAAAATTCAAAATTTAAGGAAGGTGATGAGATAATTTTGACAGGATTTAGGGTTGGAGAAATATTTTATGGTGGGTACTCACAAATTGCAAAAGTCAATGGAGATTTCTTAGTAAAAAAACCAAAAAACTTAACAAGCAAACAAGCTATGACTTTAGGTACAGCAGGTTTCACATCTTTAATGGCAGCATTTGCTATAAAAGCAAGAGAAGAATTGTTACTTGGTGAAAAAGTAAAAAATGTTTTAGTCACAGGAGCAACAGGTGGTGTAGGAAGTGTTGCTGTGATGATTTTAAATAAAATGGGTTACGAGGTTACAGCTGTTTCTGGAAAAGATTCAAAAACAGAGCATTTGAAATCTCTTGGCGCAAAAAACGTTATAAATCGGGCTGAATTTGATAAAGATCCAAAATTAATTGATAAAGGCTTATGGGATGGTGTCGTTGATACAGTTGGTGGAAAAATTTTAGCAAATGCAATCGTGCAAACAAATCCCACAGGTATTATTGCAGTTTGTGGTAATGCAAGTACAAATGAACTTAACACTAGTGTTATTCCGTTTATGTTAAGAGGTATAAAACTTTGGGGTATGGATTCCGCAAATTGTAGTATCAAAAGAAGAGAATTTATTTGGGGAGAAGCAGCTAATTTAATTGATTTTGATTTATTAGAAAAGTCTATTCAAACAATAAGTTTAGAGGAATTGATTGAAACTTATCCTAAAATACTTAAAGGTGAGATCACTGGAAGAGTTTTAATTGATTTAAACAAATAATGGATTGGGACAAATTAAAAATCTTTCATGCCGTTGCAGAAGCCGGTAGCTTTACTAGTGCAACTGTCAATTTAAATTTAAGTCAGTCTGCTATAAGCAGACAAATACAATCTCTTGAACAAGATTTGAAAGTTCAATTATTTGAAAGACACGCAAGGGGATTAACACTTACAGAAAATGGTGAGTATGTTTTCAAAACTGCACATGAAGTAATTAGCAAGTTAAAAGAGGTAGAAACTTCATTAGGTGATCAAAAGAATAAACCTACAGGTAAATTGACTATAACAACTGTAAGAAGTTTTGGTACTCATTGGTTAACCCCAAGAATACAAGAATTTATGAGACTTCATCCTGAAATAGAAATTGAACTTGTATTCGATGACAAAGAGTTAGATTTGAGCACAAGACAGGCTGATATTGGTATTTTTATGAGAAGGCCTAAACAGCTTAATTATATTCAAAAAAAATTAGTTGATATCAAATACTATATTTATGGATCAAATAAATACCTTGAAAAAAACGGAATGCCTAAAACTATTGGAGATTTAAACAAACATAAATTTATCTCATTCGGAAAGGGTGCACCTTCTCCGGTTTATAACCCAGATTGGGCTTTAAAACTTGGTATGCATGATGGCAAAAAAAGAAAAACTATAATGAAGGTTAATAGTGTTATGGGTTTACTCTTAGCTGTTGAGTCTGGAGTTGGTTTAGCAGCATTACCTGAGTATTTAGTTAGTGATTCGAATAAAGTTATTAAGGTGTTACCCAAATCTGAAGGCCCAATTACAGAAGCTCATTTTGTGTATCCCCAATCCTTAAAAAATACAGCTAGAGTTCAAGCATTTAGAAACTTTTTATTCAGTAAAATAGGCGATTGGGAAGCTTAATCTTAAAATTTTTGAGATAATTCTCTAATTATTCATGTGCGACATTGTTGCGATTGATTATCATTATCATTGAGAATAGTTATCATTTTCAACTAAATAATGCGGAGAAATGGAGAACGAATGAACAAAGTAACGATTTTTGCTTTAATAACATCTTTATTTGTATCAACTTTTTCTATCGCAAATGAAGTTAACGTTTTTAATGCAAGACATTACAAAGCAGACGCAGAACTTTATTCCAAGTTTACAAATTTAACTGGAATAAAAGTAAATTTAATTAATGGAAAATCAGGTGCCTTAGAGAAAAGAATAATTAGTGAAGGTGCAGATTCTTCTGCTGATCTTTATATAACAGCAGATGCTGGAAGATGTGGTGCTATGGATGCAAAAGGCACACTTCAAGGGGGTTTAACATCTCCTGCTATTAAGTCAGCTGTTCCCAAAACTTTCAGAACAAGCAAGTGGGTTGGAATCGCAAAAAGAGCAAGAATAATTTATTATTCACCTGAAAGAGTAACTGGTGCTGAATTATCTGGAATGACTTACGAAGGTCTAGCTGATCCTAAATGGAAAGGTAGATTAGTAATTAGAAAATCTAGCAACATTTACAACAAATCTCTTGTAGCATCATTGATAAAAAACAATGGAAAAGCTGCTACAGCTGCATGGGCTGAAGGAGTTGTTGCTAACATGGCTAGAACACCAACAGGTAATGACAGAGCTCAAATAATGGCAGTGGCTGCTGGCGAAGCTGATATTGCAGTAGCTAACACATACTACTTAGCTCTAATGTTATCTGGAAAAAAAGGTGCAGAACAACAAGAGGCAGCTAAAAAAGTTAAAGCTTTTTTCCCTAATCAAAATGATAGAGGAACACACATGAATGTTAGTTGTGCAGCTTTAGTAAAAGGTGCGCCAAATAAAGCTAATGCGATCAAACTTGTAGAGTTTTTATTAACTCCAGACTCTCAGGAGCATTTTACAAATAATACTTTTGAGTTTCCAATGATTGATGGTGTTTCACCAAGTCCATTAGTAGTTAATAACCTAGGATTAGATTTCAAACAAGATATGAAAACTAAACTAGCTTCTTATGGAAAAAATCAAGCTGCTGCAGTAGAGGTAATGACAGCTGCTGGTTGGAAGTAACTATGGTGAAAGAAAAAAAAAAATTTATTTCTGAAGTTGATTTAAATAAATCTTCCGTTGCATGTTCCCCATGTTTAAAGGAGTGTAAAAAAATCAATGAAAGGGTAAATAATAGAAAAATGTCAGAGATTAAGACTGAGGAGGTTCCGCATATCCTAAAAGTATTTAATTTTTGATTTTCTTAAATAGTGTCCACTGTTAGCGAAAGTTAATTGTGGACACTTTACTTTTTTCATGTTCATAAGGCGGATTATAATATGAAATTCAATAGTTGGTTTATTTCGTCTTTTTTAATTTCTTTTATAGTACTAATTCCAGTAATAACTGTGTTTGCAAGTTTTTTTGAAACCACTTCTAATTATTATGAAATATTAAAGAATACTTTTCTAGTTGAGTATATTTTTAATTCACTCACCCTTTTGTTATCAGTTTTATTACTTACATTTGTTATTGGTACTGGTGCAGCTTGTTTAGTGTCTTTCTATAGATTTCCAGGAAGTGAATTTTTTAAATGGGCATTGATATTATCCTTTGCAGTCCCACCCTACATTTATGCTTATTCTTTAACTGCTTTCTTTGAAAATTATGGAACTGCATTTACAATTTTAAAAAACTTATTTGGCGAGGCAAATTATAATAAAAATATTCCTAAATTTGATGGTATGTTTGGAGCTATATTATCAATATCTTTCTCTTTATATGCATATGTATATATACTTGCTAGAGCATCATTTTTATATCAGTCACAAAATTTAATTGATCTTGGTAAAAATCTAGGCTTTTCAAGATTTAAATCTTTTTTTAAAGTAATATTGCCCGCAGCAAGACCGGCCATAGTTGCGGGTTTATCTTTGGTAGCAATGGAAACTTTAGCAGAGTTCGGCGCAGTTGACTTTTTCTCAATAAATACTTTGACTACAGGTATTTATAACTCTTGGATTTATTTTGATGATTTAGCTTTTGCTAATCGAATATCTTTTTTTTTATTATTATTTATATTTTCATTATTTATTTTAGAAAATTTATCTAGAAGAAGGGCTAAATATCACTTTAATTCGAAAGGTGGACTTAAACAAAAAGTAAAAATAAAACTCTTAGGAATTAATGCTTTTTTAGCTTTTATCTTTTGTTTTTTTATTTTTTTTGTGAGTTTTTTATTTCCACTAAGTCAAATGCTTTACTGGACAATAAAATTTCCTGAAAATTTGTTTGATTTAGAAATAACTAATTTAGTTTTGAATACTTTGTACTTAGTTTTATTATCTAGTTTAGTTTTAATAATATTTTCTTTAATATCAAATTATGGCAATAGAGTTTCAAATAATAAAACTCTCAATTTTTTATCTACATTATCAATTTCAGGCTATGCTATACCTGGAGTGATTTTAGCAATTGCTTTCATTACTTTTATAGCTTGGTTCGATGATAGTATAATTAAATCATTTGGATTTTCTTCAATCAAAAAAATATTTATAGGATCTGTGTTTGGATTAGTTTTAGTTTACTTTATCAGATTTTATTCATTAGCTTTTAATGGGATAAAATCAGGATATGAAAAGATGAATATTTCTGTCGATGAGAGTGCTTACCTACTTGGTTATTCTAAAAGAAAAACTTTTACAAATATTCATATACCTTTTTTAAGAAATTCCCTTTTGTTTATTATCATACTTATCTCTTTAGAAATAATTAGGGAATTACCAATAACTCTTATTTTAAGACCTTTTAATTTTGAAACCTTTGCTACTACTGCATATATCTCTGCATCTGAAGATTTATTAGAAGCTGCAGCAGTACCTTCCTTATTTTTAATTTTAATTGCTAGTTTATTTATTATAGTAACATCAAAATATATTTTAAGAGAAAATAATGAGTGATAATTTTTTTGAAATTAAAAACGTTGACTTTAAGATCGGAAATAAAGTTAAGGTAAAGAATGTTTCCTTTTCTATAGAAAAAGAAGGGGACATCATATGTTTATTGGGACCCTCAGGTATTGGCAAAACGACAATTTTGAGAACTATTGCAGGTTTGGAAAATATAAATAAAGGTTCAATCGCGCTCAAAGGAAAAACTTTGTCCTCAGAAAATATTAATATCGAACCAGAGAAAAGAAACATATCCTTGGCTTTTCAGGAAAACAGTTTATTTCCACACTACACAGTTAAAAAGAATATATTATTAGGAGCTGAAAGAAATGAGATCAAAAAAGACAAATCAATAAATTTTGAGGAATTAATTAACTTATTAGATATTTCTCACATACTGAATAAATTTCCCCATGAAATAAGTGCTGGCGAAGCTCAAAGAGCTTCACTCGCAAGATCTCTTATAACTAAGCCTGAATTGTTACTTTTAGATGAACCATTGTCGAATGTAGATCAAAGTTTTAAAGAGGAGATACAAGAAAAGTTAAAAAAAATACTTAAAAATTCAAAGATAACAACAATTATAGTTACCCATGATTCTTATGAAGCATTTTACTTGGGATCAAAATGTGGAATAATTTTAAATCAAGAGCTTAAACAATTTGATGATCCTTATAATGTTTACCATTTACCAAATTCTGTAGAGGTAGTTAATTTTTTAAATAGAGGAATTTTAATTCCTGCAGAAGTTACAAGCCCCAAAAGTCTTGAAAATAAAGATCTTGGAACAATCACTGGTAATTTTGTTAAACCATTCCCGATAGGATCTAGTGTAAAGCTTTTAATTCAACCAGAAGACTTACATCATGATGATACAAGCAATTTAAAATTTGAGGTGATCGATAGAAAATTTAGAGGTACTAACTTTATTTACACTCTCAAAACTCCCACTAACACTCTAATTCCTGTATTTGTTCACTCTCATCATATTCATCAACATGAAGTAGATGAAAAATTTGGCATAAAAAGACCAATTCATATTGATCATATAGTTTGCTTCTAATAAAAGCCTCTTTAATAAAATGAATGGTAAGTTAAAGATATTTTTAAAAGGCGTGATTGATGTAAGTCCCCTAATGATCCCTGTGGTGCCTTTTGGTTTAATATTTGGTGTTCTAGCTATTGATGTTGGATTTACACCTTTGGAAACAATGGGTATGTCTTTAATTATATTTGGAGGAGCATCTCAAATAGTTCTTTTACAATTATTTTCAGGGGGCGCCTCTTCTTTGGTGATTATAAGCTCAGTAGGAGCCGTGAACTCAAGACACTTACTTTATGGGGCTGTTGTTTCTGAACATTTGTCAGATTTAAAATTAATTTGGAAAATTATTATCTCGTATTTTTTAATTGATCAGGCATTTGCTAGATCAAATGAATACTTCAAAAAGAATAAAGATGAAAATAAATACTTTCATTTAATTGGTGGTGGTGCAACTTGTTGGATAATATGGCAATCAACAACCTTTTTAGGAATTATACTAGGTGCTGCTATTCCAGAAAAACTTGGATTAAGTTTTGCAATCCCGTTAACTTTTTTAGCATTATTAATTAACGACTTTAGAAAATTTATAAATGTATTTGTAATAATTGTTTCAGGACTTGTTGCTACTCTCGGCTATAATATAATTCCATTTAAAGCTTATGTAATTGTTGCTGCATTAATCGGATTACTTTCAGCAATTATTTTAACCAAAATGACTAAAACAAATGAGTAATTGGGCTTTAATAATATATTGTGGATTAATCACTTATTTCACAAGATTTACTATGATTGCTTTAATTAAAAAAGAAATGTTTAATGCAAGAATAAGAGAAATATTATCTTTTGTACCATCCGCAATATTTCCAGCAATAATTTTTCCTGCAATTTTTATCAATGATGTAGGGTTATTTCAGTTTGACGATAATCCAAAAATAATCGCAGCTATAATTGCCGTGGTAATTGGAATATTTTCAAGAAGTATCATTGCGACAATATTTTCAGGTTTAGCTTCTTACTGGTTTCTAATTTTTGTTATATAAGACCTTATGAAAAAATTTTTTATATTAATATTTTGTTTATTCACACTAAACGCCAATGCATTAGACAAAGAAACGACTTTTGATAAAAAATTATTCGATAAAGCACAATCCGAAGGTAAAGTTGTAATTGTAAGTTCTTGGATTAAATATTGTTCGTCTTGTGCAGGACAAATGAAAATTTTAAAAACCGCCAAAAAAGAAGGTGGATTATCAGATATTAAATTTGATAATATTGAATACTTCTCTTTTGACGTCACAAATAGAGAAATTGCTGAATTATTAAAAGTTCAGTTTCAAACTACACTTTTGATTTTTAAAGATAATAAAGAAATATATAGAAGCGTAGGTGAAACAACCAAAGATTTGCTATACGAAGCGATCAAATCTTCGATTAAAACCTAAATTCCTAATTTAAGATTACTCGTAACGTTATAATCAATTTTTTCTGGTTTCTTAAGGTCTAGATTATTCATAATTTCGATATATTCATCTACATTTCTGACTTGTAGCCTTGGGTTAGATCTTTTTTCTTTACCAATAGTGCTGACAGTTTCTCCCTTATAATCATGAGCAGGGTATAAAAGTGTATCATCAGGAAGTTTTAAGAGCCTATTAAAAATTGAGTTATATGCATCTGTAGAGCTACCATTTTGAAAATCAGTTCTGCCGGTACCATTGATAAGTAATGTGTCCCCAGAAAATAAATATTTATCCATTAAAAAGCAAAAACTATCAGAGGTATGTCCTGGAGTATAAATTGCTCTAAAATTAAGTTTATCTAACTTAATTATTTCATCATCTTTAACTTTTACTTCTACAGCATCAGTTGGGGTATGCTCACCCATAATAGTTACGCATTTTGTTTTGTCTCTTAATTTTCCCGCACCAGTTACATGGTCAGCATGTATGTGAGTATCTATCACCTTTACTAATTTTAGATTTAATTGATTGAGTATTTTTATATAGTCCTCAACATTTTCTAAAACAGGGTCTATGATCAAAGCCTCTCTTCCTTTTGCTGAGGCAATTATGTAAGTGTAGGTACTAGATTTTTTATCGAAAACTTGTTTAAAAATCATAAATAAATATTATCACATAAATATGGAATCCACTACATTTGACTGGCGTTGCCCAAAAACTTGGAAACAAAGTGCTAAAAATACTGCATGGTGTTTGCTGGGTTGTGCTATCGGAGATTTTGGTACGATTTTATATTTTCAATTAACAAAAATACCATTTCCAGTATTAGGGATAATGATTTTAGCAATTATTAATGGTTTAATCACTAGTATAATTCTTGAGACAATAATTTTGATTAAGCAAAATTTTAGTTTTAGTAATGCGCTCAGAACAGCACTTGGTATGAGTTTTATTTCAATGATAAGCATGGAAGTTGCAATGAATTTAACAGATTATCTTTTAACAGGTGGTGCAATATTAACTTGGTGGGTTGTGCCATTAATGCTTATAGTTGGATTTCTAACACCTTGGCCATATAATTATTGGAGACTTAAAAAATTTGGTGTTGCTTGCCATTAATCAAAAAATACAAATTAAGTTGATTAAATGCAAAAATCTTCAATATCTTACATCTTAAAATTATCTATTCCTATTTTCTTTGCAAATTTAGCAATTCCATTGGTTGCAATTATTGATACAGCTCTAATGGGAAATCTTGGAAATCTTTCTTATTTAACAGCAACATCGGTTGCAGCAAATTTATTCTCTATGTTGTTTTGGAGTTTTGGCTTTTTAAGAATGGGAACTGTGGGTATGGTTTCACAAGCTTTTGGGCAAAACAGTTATCTAGAAATTTTAAATATAGTTTTAAGAAATTTATTCTTTGTATTGATAGTATCAGCTCTAATTTTTGTATCTCAAACGTTTATTCTAAATTTAAGCTTAAAAATATTTAATTTATCTGAGTTAACAAAAGAATTTTACATTCAGTATTTTAACATAAGAATTTACTCAGCTCCTGGTGAGTTAACTTTGTATATTATTACAGGCTTATTTGTCGGTTTACAAAAAACTAAAATTTCTAGTTTAGTGGTAGGTTTTTTTTCTATTCTAAATATATTTTTAAGTGTTGTTTTAGTTACAAAATTTGATTTAAATATTAAAGGAGTTGCATATGGCACTTTGTTTTCTGCATTAATTACATCTCTAATATTTTTGATTTATACTTTTAATTATCTAAATAAATTTACTATTATTAAAATCGATGTATTAAATTTATTTAATCTAAAAAAGATGAAAGATATTTTTAATATAAATTTTGATATCTTTATTAGAACCATTTTATTAACATTTTCCTTTTTATGGTTTACTTATTTAGGAACTCAAATAGGAGAAGATTATGTTGCAGTTAATGCCATTTTAATAAATTTAGTTTTCTTATCAGCATTTATTTTAGATGCTTATGCGTTTTCTACTGAAGGAATGGTTGGGTTCTCTCTTGGAAAAAAAGATTTAAAACTTTTTAAAACAATTATTAAAAATTCTTTTTTACTAAGTTCGTTAACAGGTCTGTTTATTTCAATTATTTATTTTTTTATTAATGAACATGTAATTAATTTAATGTCTGATATTGAAAATATCAGAAAGTTAAGTTCATCTTATGTAATTTGGTTAATCTTATTACCATTTATTGCATCGTTCTGTTATCAATTTGATGGTATTTTTATTGGATCTTCTCAAACAAAAGAGTTGAGAAATGCGATGATTTTTTCAGTGTTTTGTTATTTATTAATCTCAATAACTTTAACCAAGTATTTATTTAATACAGGAGTTTGGATTTCACTCTGTTTATTTATGATTTTAAGAGGATTATCATTATTTTATTATTTAGATAAAATTTATCAAAGATTTGACTCTAAGTTTAGGATTTAAATAACTATGGTAAAAAAAAATGTTAGAAATTGGGATAATAAAACTTGGTTATCTTCACAAAAATATATTAATGCATTTAACACTTTTTTATTAAAAAATTTTAATCTAAATTCTAACTCAAAAATTTTAGATATCGGCTGTGGTCGGGGCAAGATTTTAGGTGCTTTAAACTCAAAGTTTAAGTTTAAAATAAAACCGCTAGGTATAGATATTATTAATCATAAAGATAGAGATAAAAGAATAAATTTCAAAAAAATTAGTGCTTTAGATTATTCCTCAGTTAGTAATCAAAAATTTGATTTAATTTTGATAAAACAAACAATTCATTTAATGAAATTCATAGAAATTAAAAAATTATTAAGATTTTTAAAAAAAAGATTAAATGCAAAAGGCAAAATTTTAATTTTTACTCTTGAAACAAATAAAAATGAAATTCCAACCTTTAAATTAATGAAACATAAACTAGAACAATCTCTTAAAAGAGATAAGGAGATATTAAAGATTGTTACCAAGCTGTATTCTTATAGGACTAAAAAAAATTTTTTTTTTGATGTAAAAGTTCATAAAAAAGAATATATAAAAATGATCAAAAATAAATACATCTCTACCTTAGTAAATTTTTCGAGAGAACAAATTGATCTTGGAGTTCAAGAAATTGAGTTGAAATATAAAAATATTATAAGATTTAAAGACAAATTAATCTGTATTATTTTATAAAATTCTTTTTAGTAAATTTTCTTTAAATAAAATTTTATGAATTATAACTGCAAAAATATGTAATGATATAAGAGCTATTAATGTATAATTCCCAACAATATGAATTTCATAAAAGATTTCTGCTAATTCAAAATTATCTTTAATTTCAATATTAAAAAAAAACATATCAAGCTCTTCTCCATTGAATAATTTTTTCAAAGCACCAGATATAGTTATTACTAAAATTGAAACATATAAAAAAATGTGATTTAGTTTTGCAATAATCTTTTGTCCAGGAAAAAGACTATTTTGTAGTCGAGGTGTTGGATTTAATGTTTTGTATAAAAGTCTAAATAAAATTAGATAAAATATACTTAAACCAAGAGTTACATGGATACTTTCAACAGTTAACCTCTTATCACCAAAATCCATATCAACTAAATAGAAACCTAGGGGAATTTGAATTATCAAGACTGCGGCACTTAACCAATGAAAAACTTTGGAAATGAAGCCGTATTCTGTTAAGCTATTTGTTAGTCTCATATGTTATTAAAATATAATATTATTATATTAAAGTATATTTTCTTTATTTCATTTTTTGTTATTTTGTCACTTCCAGTAAAATCTGAACTTGATCTTTCAGTTGAGGAGATAATTAAGGGAAGAAAAGCGCTTTTTAGTAAAAATTATAGTACTGCAAAAAGGGTGCAAGCCTTAGCAAGTAAAGATGAATTTGAAAAAGCGAAAACTTTAATGATTGAGATGAGCGAAAATTACAAAACACTAATTGAATATTTTCCTGAAAATACTAAAGAAGGATTTAAAACAGAGGCTCTCCCAATTATTTGGGAAAATAAAGACGAGTTCAATGCTCTGATGACTAAATCTTCAAATGATATGATACAACTTACGAAAATAATTGAAACTTCGGATGATGTTAGAAGTACTTTAGGTAAATTTATGTGGGCGAATTGTAAGGCTTGTCATAGCAAGTTTAGAGCACCACATTAAATCTTTTTTGTCAGAGGTTCGCTCTTTTAGCTCTTTCACCAAAAGAGCTCCTCTATATCGCCTTTTTGGCTTTTAAATCCAAATGGATTTTTTTCTTATATTGTTTTTTTGATATGTAGCTACCCAGCTAAGTGTCAGGTGGCTTTTGATTCATTTGAATAACCTCCTTAGTAAAAAACTAAGTTTTAAGCAGGTTGTATTCAAGGAATATATTTAATTAAAATTAAAATAAAATGTTTGAATACAACCTGGTATTTTTATAATATTCGCGCATCTTAAAAAATAATCACTTATAAATAGAAATTTTAAATTTGCTTTAGACAGAAATATAGATAATCTTTAAATATGAAATATGTAACTGGATTAATTAATTTAATTTTTAGCTTAGTAATTTCTACAATAATTATTTATGCTATAAATATTGTTGCTGGTTTTGCTGGAGCAGATTATTCCTTCACAAACGGTGAAGTTTTTGTAATTTGGATTTTAATGGCAATTTTAGTTAATAATTGTTTTAATAAATAATATTTCTTAAATGAAAAATCCTGTAAAAACTGATGAAGTTATCTTTAATTTTTTTAAACAGATCTGTGATGAAAAAGATGACAAAAAGTGTGTAGAATTAGGGAATAATTGGATAAAAGCCATGGAAACTAATTTGACAAAAATGGAGTCAAATTTAGATGAGGAAGATAAAATCAAGCATAAAAATGATATAAAAAATAACCGAGATCACTTAGATAGTCTTAAAGGTAAAAGCTCATCAGAATGGAGAGAGTATGCAACTAAGTGTATGATTGAAATAATGGATAACAAAGTATAATTATAACTTTAAGGGGTGTCTGAATAGACTGAGAATAAACCCTTTGAACCTGTCCGGTAATTCAGAAAGGGAGAATAATGGAAAAAACATATCTTTTAACACAATCCACATCTTTAATATTATTAATAACTATTAGTCTTATATTTGTAATTTTAGGTCTATATAATTCAAATAAATATCAAGGGTTAAATAACTATCTTACAGCTAATAGAAATATAGGTGTTTTCTCATTAACTACTAGTTTAACTGCATCTGCTTTAGGAGCATGGATTTTGTTTGGACCAGCTTCAGCAGCAACTTGGGGGGGTATAGGTGCTGTTATTGGATACTCTTTGGGAACTGCTTTTCCAATGTTATTTTTGATATATCTTGGAAAAAAAATTAGAAAAGAGCTTCCTCGAGGATCTTCATTAATAGAGTTTATGAGAAAAAAGTTTGAAAAAAGTTTATTCAAACTTATTTTGTTATTAACAATATTTTACATGTTTATCTTTTTATGCGCAGAGGTTACTGCGGTAGCAGTTTTGATTAATTATATTTCTGGAACAGAACTTTGGGTAACAGCATTGATTGTATTGATATCTACACTTGTCTACACCTTATATGGAGGATTAAGAGCATCGATATTCACAGATAATATTCAAATGATAGTTATTGGAATTTTATTATTGATCTCTTTAATATATATTAACATTTTCACAGGATCTGACTTTTCAATAGACTTTGTAAAAGAAAAAAATCCTCAGCTTTTAAGTTTATCGTATGTTCCTAGTTATACAGCAGGTTTGACTTTTTTTATTGCCGTTGCTGCAACAAATCTATTCCATCAAGGTAATTGGCAGAGAGTGTATGCAGCAAAAAATTTTGAAACTTTAAAAAAAAGTTTAGTAATTTCATTTTTTATTATCGTACCGGTAGTTTTTTTTATGGGTTTTACAGGAATGGTCGCCTTTTCATTAGACCCAACTATTCGCCCTGATCTTGGATTTTTCACATTACTTTTAAAAGAACAGACAAAATTTTTATCTTTTTTTGTGATTGTACTAGGTTTAGCGCTTACTATTTCCACCGTTGATACCTTAGTAAATGCAATATCAAGCCTTATTGTAGTTGATGGAAATGCAACTTTTAATCTAGATAAAAAGAAAAGTCTAAATTTTTCAAAATATATAATATTATTTTTATCTCTTATATCTTTTATTATTGCATCAAAAGGATTTGATATATTATACCTTTTTTTATTGGCTGACTTATTTTGTTGTGCATTTGTCTTAACGGTCTTCTATAGTTTTTATAATAAGCACATAAATGAAAAAACTGCTTATGTTTCAATTTTTGCTGGATTAATTGGGGGATTTTTGATGTTTCCAGCTCCTGATTTTTCAAAAAGTATATTAGTTGGTGTTATATTTTCTAAAGAATTATTTGCACCTATTGTGTCACAGTCTTTGTTATTTTTATCTTTTATAATTGCAACTTTTTTACCATTCTTAGTTCTTAAAGCTAAAAGCTTTTAATATACAAGATTGTATTAAGTGAATTAATAGTTATATATCTGGCTTCATGCTAGACAATCAAATTGCGATTAATAATCTCTCGAAAGTTTATAAAAATGGTTTAACTGCCTTAAAAAATATTAATCTCTATATAAAAAAAGGTGAGATTTTTGCAATGCTAGGTCCAAATGGAGCTGGTAAAACTACTTTGATTAATATTATTTGTGGTATTGTAAAACCTACCAGTGGTGAAATCGCTGTAGAAGGTTTCGATATTATTGATGATTATAGAGAAACAAGATCTAGAATTGGTTTAGTTCCTCAAGAATTAACTTTAGAGCAATTTGAAACAGTTTTTAATAATGTATCTTATTCAAGAGGTTTGTACGGAAAAAAACCAGATCCTGCTCATATTGAAAAAATTTTAAAACAGTTAAGTTTATGGGATAAAAAGGATCGAATTCTCCGTCAGTTATCAGGTGGAATGAAAAGGAGAGTTTTAATTGCAAAAGCCCTATCTCATGAACCACAAATACTATTTTTAGATGAACCAACAGCTGGTGTAGACGTAGAATTAAGACAGGAAATGTGGAAGGTGGTCGAGAATTTACGAGAGACAGGAGTGACAGTTATTTTAACCACTCATTACATTGAGGAAGCAGAAGCTATAGCTGATAGAGTTGGTGTTATAAATCAAGGTGAAATCATCGTTGTCGAAGAAAAAAAAAAATTGTTAAAAAAGATGGGGCAAAAAACTTTAACAATTGAATTACAAGATGAAATTATAGAAATACCCAGCTCTCTAAATAAATATAGTCTGATTTTTGGTACTAATAAAATGTCGTTAATTTACACCTATAATCTACAAGAAAAGCAAACTGGTATAACAAATTTATTACAAGATATTAAAGATGCTGGCTTGAAACTCAGAGATCTTAAGACTGAACAAAGTAATCTTGAAAAAATATTCGTATCACTAGTTAGGGAGAACAATGAAATTTAATTATCAAGCGTTGAAAGCTATTTATTTACATGAAATGGATCGGTTTAGAAGAACCTTAACTCAATCTCTATTATCACCTGTTTTATCTACATCATTATATTTTATTGTATTTGGTTCAGTAATTGGAGGATATGTTCAAAAGATTGATGGTATAAGTTATGGGTCATATATTGTTCCTGGTTTATTGATGTTAACTTTACTAACACAATCAATCAGTAATACATCTTTTGGAATTTTTTTTCCTAAATTTAATGGAACAATTTATGAAATTTTGGCTGCACCTATTTCTACTTTTGAAGTAGTTTTAGCTTTTGTGGGAGCTGGAGCAACTAAAACATTAATTGTAGGCGTAATGATATTTTTAACATCGATGTTTTTTGTTGATGTTGAAGTTAAATATCCCTTATTAATGATTTTTTTGTTAGTGCTGGTTTCGTTTACATTTGCATTGTTTGGTTTTTTAATCGGGTTAATGAGTACAAATTTTGAACAAATGTCTATTATACCTTCTCTGGTAATTACACCGATGGTCTTCTTAGGTGGAAGTTTATATTCACTAGATATGTTGCCAGAGTTTTGGCAAATGGTTACATACTTTAATCCTGTAGTCTATTTAATTAATGGATTACGATTTTCATTTTACGGTGTTTCAGATTTTAATATTTGGATTAGTATTGGAACAATGATTTCATTTTTGGTGATTTGTGTGATGGTCGTAACAATACTTTTGAAAAAAGGTTACAACATTAAATCATAAATGATTACTTTATCTTTGGTTTAATCGAACCACTTTACGATGTTGATTACCTTTATAACTTGCAAGTGGTCTAATAAGTTTATTTGCAGCATGTTGTTCGATAATATGAGCTGACCAACCAGTTATTCTTGATATCACAAAAATTGGTGTAAAAAAATCTGTATCAAATCCCATTAAATGGTAAGTGGGCCCAGTCGGATAATCAACATTAGGATGGATATTTTTTCTTTCAATCATTACTTTTTCAACAATGTCGTAAATTTTTTCAAATTTTTTATCTTTTTTAATTTTTGCTACTTTACCAAAATACTCTCTCATAGTTGGCACTCTTGAATCTCCACTTTTGTAAACTCTATGGCCAAATCCCATAACAACATCTTTATTATCAAGTGCTTTATT
>Ga0208390_1000265_pt1 | contig 17819 bp, 14 predicted proteins | sample Knorr_S7_td_Surf_FD_185594 | JGI IMG/M metagenome (GOLD analysis project Ga0208390, IMG submission 185594) | Marine microbial communities from Southern Atlantic Ocean transect - Knorr_S7_td_SurfaceA_ad_6m_LV_A (SPAdes) (version 2) | ecosystem: Environmental > Aquatic > Marine > Oceanic | place...
TGCTCAGATCCAATACCAAATTCAAAAATTGAAATATATGATAGTTCTATTGAATCAATAATAGATATTTATTCTCAAATTGAAATTATTGCCGATTCAATAGCTTTACCTGAAGGGCCTGTGTGGGACTCAAATTTAAATTCTTTACTTTTCGTTGATATTATGAATAACAAAGTCCATAAATGGAATAGTGCTGATGGAGTTTCTGATTTTATTTCTCCTAGTGGAAATACCGGATATGCTCCTAATTTGGATTTTGGTATGTTAGGGGCTAATGGTTTGGCTATTGATAGTAATGGTAAATTATTTTTGTGTCAACACGGAGATAGAAGAATAGCTAAAACTAGTATTAATCCGTCAACCAAACCTGAATTTTTAACAGTTATTGATAACTTTGAGGGTAAAAAATTTAATAGTCCTAATGACTTAGTATTTGGTAATGATGGTTCAATATATTTTACTGATCCTGCATTTGGATTTTTTAACCTTGAAACTTTTGAATTTGTTGAGGATGATATAAAAAAGTTGAATTTTAATGGAGTGTATAGATATAATCCAGAAAATAATGATCTATCTTTGATTACTGATAAAATTGATCTACCTAATGGAATTGGGATTTCTCCAGATAATAAATTTTTATATGTAAACAAGATGAGTGTTTTAGACGGCAACCCTAAAATTATAAAGATAGATATTGATAATTATAATCAAACCGAATTATTTGATGGTAAAGAATTAATGGAAATGTATAAAGGTTATTTTGATGGTATGACAGTACATTCTTCTGGAAATATTTTTACATCTGGTCCAGGTGGATTATTGGTTGTGTCTAATGAAGGTAAATTAATGGCCAAAATTGATTTAGGACATTTAACTAATGTGACATTTGATGATGATGAAGGATATGTGTATGCAACTGGATTTGTAGATAATCCTAAAGTATTCAGAATGAAAGTTAAAAATTAAATATCATAAAAAAATTAGCTTTCATCATATTGTTTCTTATTTTTTTTTCTTGTAAAAAAAATAATAAAATTGAATTCCCTAATATCATTTTAGTTATGACCGACGATCAGGGTTGGGGACAGACTAGCTATTATAATCATCCCGTTTTAAAAACACCTAATCTAGATCTAATGGCAGCAAATGGATTACGTTTTGACAGATTTTATGCTGGTGCTCCTCAGTGTTCTCCTACAAGAGCAAGTGTTTTAACAGGTAGAAATAATGATAGAACAGGTGTTTTTTATCACGGTTATCCTCTTAATAAGAATGAGATAACTATTGCTCAAGAATTAAAAAAAATTGGTTATTCAACTGGCCATTTTGGAAAGTGGCATTTAAATGGATTCAGAGGACCAGGTGTACCAATTTTCAAAGATGATGAATACAGTCCAAGTAATTTTGGATTTGACGAGTGGATAAGTACTTCGAATTTTTTTGACGTGAATCCAGTATTAAGTCATAATGGAACTTTCATGGATTTTTTTGGAAGTTCATCTGAAGTTATCGTGAATGAAGCTTTAAAATTTATAAAAAAAAATGTTAAAGAAAGGAAACCTTTTTTTACTGTGATATGGGACGGATCTCCCCATGATCCTTTTGAATCAGATGAAAATGATAAAAAAGGTTTTGAAAATTTAAATAAAGAGAGTAGAGAACATTATGGTGAGATCGTTGCATTTGACAGAAGTTTGGGGGTTTTAAGAAATTCTCTAATTGAAATGGGGATTTCTGAAAATACGATTCTATGGTATTGTAGTGATAATGGTGGTTTAAAAAACATAAAACCATCAACTGTTGGTGGATTAAAAGGAGGCAAAAATACTATGTGGGAGGGTGGTTTAAGAGTTCCTGCAATTATTGAGTGGCCTGAAATGATTAAACCTGGAGTTACTAAATATCCTGCATCTACTATGGATATATTTCCTACAATTTTAGAAATTATTAGATTAAAGAATTATAAAAAATTAAATTATTTTGATGGCGAGAGTATTGTTGACTTATTTAATTCTGGAAAAGAAAAAAGATCGACCAAAATTCCTTTTCGCTTTGATAACAGAGGTGCTTTGATTGATAATAATATTAAACTTATTGTACATGATATTAAAAATTTAGATTTTGAGCTGTATAATTTATCAAATGATCCTACGGAATCAAATGATATTTCACAAACAGAAATTGATCTATTTCAAAAAATGAAGAATGAATATGTTACTTGGAACAAAACTGTTGATCTTGATATTAAAAAAAAGAAAATAGTTGAACCTGTCCAGTGGCGTGATGCTGATAAATACTTACCTTTTCTCGACAAATGGATCAATAGAAAAGAATATTCAAGATATATTAAAAGAGAACCTTATTCACTTTTATTTTTTAATAATTAATATTTTGAAAATTAATTGTTCAAGTATAAATTTATTCTGTTTGTTAAATAATATTATATTTGCACTGTTGTGTATTCTTGGTTATTGACCAAGAGGTTTGTAGAAACCAATGAGAAGCTTTCCAATAGGGGAGCTTTTTTTATTTTACTATGAAACTATTTTTAATGTTTTTGTTTTTTTCCAATCGCCTCTTGTAAAGTCGGGAAAAGACTCTGGGGCACCATCTCTTTCAATTGAGCGTGCGCTAAGTGGAGTAATAGCACTCCAAAAACACCCTTCATAAACATTTTGATCTAGTGCTAAGCCATTTTTTAAACACTCAACAATTCTGTACATCATAATTCCATCCATTCCGCCATGACCAGATGATATTGTCTTTTCATTTAATCTTTTATACAAAGGATGGTCATATTTTTCATAGACTCTTTTTAATTCATCACCTTCAACCCAAGAAAGATGATCTTTGGTTAATCCCTCAAATCCATTCTCAAATGCAACCCTAGTTGGAAAACCCGCTAGAGTTCCTTTTGTTCCTTGAATTAAATTTAATCTAGTATACGGTCTGGGGCTTGTTTCATCCCATTGAACTAAAACTGTTCTTCCTAAATTAGTTTTTATTATGGATGAATTTATATCACCATTGGAAAAATCCATTTTATTCCATTTATGATTGCTGTCAAAATTTTCATTTGCAAAATTATTTCTTCCAATTGCAGGGGATGATAACGATATTATATGTTTAAAATTATCATCGTGCCTTGCTAAATTCATGTATTGTGCAACTGGACCTAAACCGTGAGTTGGATATAAATTACCTTTACTTTCAGAATAATGCAAAGTTCTCCAATTTCCAGTTCCTCTATCCGTATTAAACATTTGCCATCTGAGCTCATGAATGTATGCAGCTTCCGCATGTAATAGTTCACCAATGTGACCTTTTCTGCAAATATTTAAAAACATCAATTCATCTCTTCCATAATTCACATTTTCCATCATCATACAATGTTTTTTTGTTTTTTCAGATGTATTCACAATATCCCATAGCTCTTCAAGGTTTACACCGAGCGGAACCTCAGAAAAAGCATGTGCTCCGTCTTTCATACATTGAACTGCCATTGGAGCATGATTTCTCCAATTTGTACTTATAAATACTACATCGGGTCTAACTTCTTTTAACATTACTTTCCATTGGTTTTTATCTCCCCAATATGTTTTGACATTTGAAAAATTAGCCTTGTATAATTCAAGTTTTTTTAATTCCCTGACTACAATATCTTCATATAAATCGCATAAAGCTACAATCTCAGTTCCAGGTAAATTTGCAAAGTTTTTTAAATGTGTACTACCTCTGTTTATACCTATAAACGCTGCTCGAATATTTTTTAAAGGTTTGTCTTTAAAGTCACCCATGTATGAGCCTTTTCTTTCAGAACTTAAATTTCTTTGACAATTTAAACTTAAAGATGATGTTGCAATTACACCAAGAGTGGAAGTTTGAATAAATTTTCTCCTGTTGTACTCTCTCATAATTATTATTTCTTATTTACCTGGTACAGGAATTTTATATTTTCCATTTTTATCAGGTAAAACAGGGGGTTCACTACTCCAGCTCATATTTTCAGGGACAAGATTATCATCAGTATTAATAGCATTGTCCCATTCGATTAATTTCCCTGTATAAGTAGCCATTCTCCCCATGATTGCAGTCATAGTCGCAGTTGCGCCAATCTCAGTATCATCAATTTGTCCACCAGATCGTATAGATTTAAATAACTTATTATGTTCAATTTGATATGGGCTTAGATCATCTTTTGGGTCATATTTGTGTAAAAGGCTGCCGTTGTGATCATTTATTCTTACAACACCATTTCCACTTAAATTAACAACACCTTTTGTCCCAACTAATACCTCATTAACATTTCTTACTGTACCTGGCTGGTGTCTGCATTGGCTATGAATCACAGCTCCAGATGGATATTTAAATTCAACATAATGATGATCAAAAATTTCACCATGATCAATACCTTTTCTTACTTCCCTTCCTCCCATGCCTTGTGCAGTAATAGGGTGTTCACCAAGAAACCAGTTTGCTACATCTAGATTATGAATGTGTTGCTCAACAATATGATCGCCACAAATCCAATTAAAATAGTACCAATTTCTCATTTGATATTCTAGTTCAGATTGCCCAGGTTTCCTTTTATTTACCCAAACTCCACTACTGTTCCATCTAACTGTTCCAGAAATAATTTTTCCAATAATTCCGCGTTTAACTTGTTTAAAAATATCTAAATAACTTAATTGATATCGTCTTTGAAGACCAACCACTACATTTATTTTTTTTTCTTTAACAAGTTTTGCAGCTTCTAAAACTTTTCTAACTCCGTGTGCATCAGTTGCAACAGGCTTTTCCATAAAGATATGTTTACTTTTTTCTACAGCATATTTGAAATGATCAGGTCTAAATCCAGGTGGAGTTGCCAAAATTACTACATCACATAAATCAATAGCCTTTTTATAACTATCAAACCCTACAAGTTTATTTTTTTCTTTTACTTTGACTTCAATTTCTCCATCAAGTTCATTTAGGATAGCATTATAACTCCCCTCCAGTCGGTTCTTAAAGGCATCACAAAGGGCAACAAGTTCAACATTTCTGTCAGCTCTCAGCGCTTGTACTGCAGCACCCGTTCCTCTTCCACCACACCCTACGACAGAAATTTTTAATTTTTTGTTTATTTGCGATTTCTTTTTAAATGAAAAAGATGGAAGGACCAAGCCCCCAGTTAATATCGATGAGCTTTTAATAAAAGATCTTCTTTTAATATTTTTCATAATTATATTTTAAAATTATCTACACTTTTATATGATTCAATAAGTTGTTTTTCTCCAATTTTTCCTTTAATAGAATTGCCATGTTCCATTCCCAAAATACCCTTAAATCCCTTTTCATATATGAATTTAAAAATATTTTTATAATTAATCTCACCAGTTGTTGGTTCATTTCTCCCAGGGTTATCACCAATTTGGAAATACGAAATTTCATCCCAACATAAATCAATATTTGGAATTAAATTACCCTCCTGAATTTGTTGGTGATAAATATCAAATAAGATCTTACAAGACTTTGAATTGATAGCTTTACAAATTTCAAATGCTTGAGGACTTTCTGTTAAAAATAAACCTGGATGATTTCTAAAGTTTAGAGGTTCTAAAACCATAGTTAAATCATATGGCTCAAGAATATCACATGCGTATTTGAGAGAATCAATTACATTAGTTTGTTGATAGGAGTCTTTAAGCCTCAGATCTTTGTATCCGGGGACTACTGTCATCCATTTAGCATTTACTCTTTTTGCAACTTCTACAGATTCTCTAATTTCTTTTAGAAATTCCTCTCTTTTGTCTATACTCCCACTAGCAAGATTAGGCTCTTTCCAGTAAATGGAATGAGCAACAAAAACCCCCATTCTTAAATTTCTTTTTGTCAATGTTGAGGCTATTTTATTTTGATCTGAAATACTTCTTTTTTTTAGATTATTATCTTCAAAAGCAGTAAATCCTTCGTCTGCCATAAAGTTAAGTTGATCAATAAGGTCTTCTCCAGCAGAATGCTTAAACATTCCAAAGTGGGGTGCGTAGTTTAAATTAAATTTATTTTTTGGATAATCATAAATAATTTTTTCAAATGGAAAAAAAGCTATACCAGATCCCAATGTTGAACTTTTCAAAAAATTTCGTCTAAACATACTTTTAATTTAATGATTATTTTTCAATCCAATATTTTTCTTTTTCATCATCATTTGGTGTTTTATATGGTCGAACAATTCTAAAACCTAGAAACTGAGCATCAGTATGCCACCAAAGACTTTTTGGTATCTGAGGATCTTGTTTTTTCCAACTTTTGTTGGAGGGTAATCTTGATGAACTTCTTAATCTATAATTAGGATTCATCCATGAACCACCTCTAACAACTCTTGGGTATAATTTTGTTGCAACCTTGTACGGATTATTTGAAGTTTTATCAATATCGCTGTAATATGACTTAGGGTTATATTGATCTAAAGTCCATTCAGCAACATTTCCATGCATATCATGAATTCCCCATTCATTAGGTTTTTTCTTTCCAACCATTTGATACTTTCCATCACTGTTGGATTCATACCAGGCGTATTCGTCAAGTTCATCAGGATTGTCACCATAATGATAAGCAGTTGATGATCCGCTTCTACAAGCATATTCCCATTCAGCTTCAGTAGGTAGCCTGTAGTAATTACCAGTCATAGCTGAGAGCCATTCACAAAATTTGGAAGCTGATAATTGTGTCATTGAGATCGCAGGATATCCTTCCAATCCCATCCCAAAAGTCATATCAACATAAGGCGTCGTTGCACCAGAAATACCATCAACATCTTTTTTTACTTCATTTCCGTAAACTATTTTTTTTGAGTCTATTTCTCTGAGCATAAAAAGTTCAAAAATATCCCAAGTTATTTCAAATTTCCCTATCCAAAATGAATCAACTTTTACTTTATGAACAGGTCCCTCATCTGCTAATCTATTTTTTTCATAATTTGGACTACCCATATTAAATATTCCAGATGGAATTGCAATCATTTCTAATCGATAGTCATTACCGGCAATTTTTTGATTATAATTCTCAAATTTTTTTTCTTGAGCATTAGTAGTTATTATAACTAACAATAAAAAAAACTTTTTCATTTTTTATGATAAAATATCATGCTTAACCTTACCAAATACATCAGTAAGTCTAAATCTCCTACCTTGATATTTGTACACCATTTTTTCATGATTAATTCCAAAAAGATGTAAAATTGTAGCTTGAAGGTCGTGCACGTGGACTGGGTCTTTGACAATATTATAACCAAGGTCATCGGTCTGACCGTAAGAAAAACCAGGCTTAACACCAGCTCCTGCCATAAATATTGTAAAACATCTAGGGTGGTGATCTCTTCCATATTTACCAGCTTTAATAACCCTCAAGTCTTCTTTACTCAATGATGTTTGTAATTGTCCATATGAAGTTCTTCCAAACTCTCCTCCCCAAACTATGAGTGTATCTTCCAATAGACCTCTTTGTTTTAAATCCATTATTAGTGCAGCGGTTGGTTGATCAACATCATTAGCTTGACCCTTAATTTGCATTGGTAAATCTGAATGTTGGTCCCAACCCATATGATAAAGTTGAACAAATCTTACATCCTTTTCAATTAATTTTCTTGCTAGTATACAATTGGCTGCATAAGTTCCTGGTTTATTTGCATTTGGACCATATAACTTTAAAATGTTTTCAGGCTCATCTGAAATATCCATAGTTTCTGGAACTGATGTTTGCATCCTGTAAGCCATTTCATATTGAGATATTCTGTTAGAAACTTCTTTGTCGCCAAATTTTTTCTCTTGTTCTTCGTTTAGCTCTGATAAATAATCCAACATTTTTCTTCTTTCTTGTTTTGAAAGACTTTCAGGATTTTTTAAAAACAATACAGGGTCTTTTGCTGATCTGAATTGAACACCTTGATGCAAGGAACTCAAAAAGCCATTACCCCACAGTCTTGAATAAAGTGGTTGCCCTTTTGGACGACCAGTTCCTCTTGAAAGTAAAACAACAAAATCAGGTAAGTTTTTATTTAAGCTTCCTAATCCATAACTAAGCCAAGATCCCATACTTGGCCTACCAGGTTGTTGAGATCCTGTTTGAAAAAAAGTAACTGCAGGATCATGGTTAATCGCTTCAGTATGCATTGATTTTATAAAACACAATTCATCAGATATCTTTCCTATGTATGGAAGTAAATCACTTACCCATGCTCTAGCTTCTCCATATTGTTTAAAATTTGCTGCGCTACCTACGAGAGGAAAATTTGACTGTCCTGATGTCATTCCTGTTAGTCTTTGACCCATTCTAACTGATTCAGGTAAATCAATTCCCTTCATTTCGTTAAGTTTTGGTTTATAGTCAAATAAATCATGTTGTGAAGGTCCGCCACTTTGAAATAAATAAATTATTCTCTTTGCCTTTGGGGCAAAGTGAGGCAGATTTAGATTATTAGAAATAACTGAAAATGGATCGCTTTTTTGATTACCGAATGGATCTAACATTGATCCTAAGGCTAAACCACCAATACACAATCCAGTTTTTTTTAGAAAGTTTCTTCTATTATTATTTATAAAATGATTATGTAACTCTTTCATCTAGCTTTTTTGACTTGTTTCATCTAAGTTATAAACCAACATTGTTAATTTATTAAATGCTAAAAAATCATCACCTAAATTTTCATCATCATAATATCGAGCAAGTTTTTCAATTTCAATATCGCTTGGACTTCGTCCAGTAACTGTTCTGTAAAGTAATTTAATTTTATTTTCCAAAGAAGTCTCTTCATTAAAAATTCTATCAGCTAAATAATTAGCTGCTTTTATAAATTCTGGATTATTCATCAGAGTTAGTGATTGCAGAGGTGTACTTGTGTCTTGTCTTTTAACTTCACAGTTATCTCTACTTGATGCATCAAAAATCATCATTGATGGAGGAGGAACTGTTTTTTTCCAAAAAGTATAGACACTTCTTCTATACAAGTTTTCACCCGTACTAGGGACATACCTAGCTAAACTTCCACCACCTCCGCCAATTACTTCGTCCCATAATCCTTTAGGCTGATAAGGTTTTACACTTGGTCCTCCAATCTTGTTAACTAATAAACCACTAGACGCTAAAATATTATCTCTTATCATTTCCGCGGTTAATTTTTGTCTTGGAAAATAAGATAAGAACACATTTTCCGGATCTAATTTTTTATTTGAAGTATTAACCTTACTTGTTTGCATGTAAGTTGATGAGGTGACAATTCTTTTAATAAATTTCTTAGTATCCCAATTATCATTAATAAATGTAACTGATAACCAATCTAACAAATCGGGATTAGTTGGTCTATTCCCTTGACTTCCAAAATCATCAGGTGTTGCTACTATTCCAACACCAAAAAATTGTTGCCATAATCTATTTACAACAACCCTGGATGTTAAAGGATTTTCATCATCAAAAAACCAATTAGCTAGATCTAATCTATTAGAATTGCTCTTATTAATAGGTAATACTGCAGTTGGTGTCATAGATTTTACTTCTTTAGTTGGTGAATCATAAGATCCACGATTGAGAATGTAAGTTTTTCTTAAATTTTCCGTCTCCTTCATAACCATAAAAGTAACTTCACTTATCGAATCTGGGAGATTAATAAATCCAAGATCTTTTTCAATGTCATTTCTGGTTACTGTTATGTTTGGTTTTGGGGCTTTATCACTATAACTAATCAAGCCATCTTCATCAACGTTATTAAAGTAGCTATACATTCCATAATATTCCTCATGTGAAATATCATCATATTTATGACTATGACATCTTGCACATTCCATAGTTAACCCCATCATAACTTTTGATGTTGTATTAGTTCTGTCTGCAACGTACTCAGAACGATATTCCTCAGGTATAACACCACCTTCTTGAGTTATTTTATGATTTCTATTGAATCCAGTAGCAATAATTTGTTCTTTTGTTGCATTTGGAATAAGGTCACCAGCAATTTGCCATGTAATGAACTTGTCATAAGATAAATTAGTATTGTAAGCATGGATCACCCAATCTCTCCATGGCCACATTACTCTTTCTAAATCATCTTGATAACCATGGCTATCACCATATCTAGCAATATCCATCCAAATTGAAGCCATCCTCTCACCATAGCTTTTGGAATCCAATAATCTATCAACTAATTTCAAATAAGAATCTTCATCTTTATCATTAATGAAATCATCAACTTCTTGAACACTTGGAGGTAAACCTATTAAATCAAAATATAATCTTCTAATTAATATTTCCTTACTTTCAATATTAGAAATACTCAATTGATTATTTTCAATATTTTTTAATACAAAATTATCAATAGGGTTACTAACCCAATCTTTGTTTTTGACTTGAGGAATTTTTGGAAGAGATGGTTTTATATATGCCCAATGCTTTTTCCACTCAGCTCCTTGCATTACCCATTTTTCAAGAATGCTTTTTTCATAATCAGTTAAAATTAAATTAGATTCTGGAGGGGGCATGCTGATTGACTTATTATCATGAAATATTCTTCTTAATAATTCACTTTTTTCAGGATTTTCCTTATTAATTACATATGAACTTAAGTCCTCTGTAAGTTGATACAATCCTTTCTCAGTATCAAGCCTTAAGTTTGCTGCTCTTTCTTTTTCATCAGGACCATGACAGGTAAAGCATTTATCTGAAATAATTGGTTTTATATGAAAATTAAAGTCAATATTCTCAGGAACGCTATTAGTCAATACCAAATCACTTGAATTTGAGATAGTTATTTCCTCACTTTGAGTTGAAGTATTAATGAATTTGATCATTAACACACAAACAAGAGGTATAATGAAATAAAAAATATTTTTTTTCATGTTAATCTCAATTTAAAAAAATTAAATAGATTAATCAAGAGCATTTAATATGACAGATTCCATTACACTATATCCTTGTTTATTAGGATGAACTAAATCATCTTCAGAAGTGAATTCAGGAACTTTTAATCCGCCATTGCCATCGTTCATTTTAGAATAATAATCAACGTATTTTATATTATTTTCTTTACAATAATTTTCTAAAATAGTATTCAGACTGATAACTTTTTCAGCAGGATTTAATCCTGGTGACCAAGGAAAATCTTTGGCAGGTAGAACTGAACAAATGTATACTTCAATATTATTTGCTTTTGCAATTTCTGTCATCGAAAAAATATTTTCAGCAATATTGTCAATTTCCATAGGACCAGTATTTCCAGCTATATCGTTAATTCCCGCTAAAATTACAACAGCTTTAGGCTTTAAGTTTACCACATCAGGCTTGAATCTAATTAGCATTTGAGGTGTTGTTTGACCGCCTATTCCTCTATTAACGAATGGGTTTTTAATAAAAAAATCAGGATTAAAATTATACCAACCTTCAGTAATAGAATTTCCCATAAATACAACCCTATTAACATCAAATTGTTTTTTTAATTCGTGATTAGATTCAGCGTATTTGGATAGGTTGGCCCAATCATCAATTGTACCACCTCCTTGAATATAAACTTCACTGCTCATTTTCCCACTATTACATGATAAACTAAAAAAAATAATTGATAATAATAAAAATTTATTCATTGGTTTTGGATTTTGAATGTATCCATGATAAAAAATCTTTCTCATCAAATGCATTATTCCAGCTATCATGGTAAACATTTTCATATATGGTAACTCTTGGACTTCCGCTCTCTTCAATTATGGACTGAGCCATAATTAAAGATCTATTTGGATGAACAACTCTGTCTAGTGCACCGTGGAATATCCAAATTGGTACTTTTTTAGCAAATGACTTTACACTTTTTGGATCTCCATCACCACAAATTGGAGTTGCTGCTGCAAACATATCAGGCCTTTGTCTTAATATTGAAAAGGTCCCCATACCACCCATAGATAATCCACTTACATAAATTTTATTTTTGTTTACATCACTTCTCATAATAAATTCATCCATGAGATTAATCACTAATTTTAGTGCTTTGGAATTTTTGACTTGGTAATCAAATTTATAAGTATCATAATGACCTCCCCACCAATCGTTTTTAGGACATTGAGGAAATATTACAAAGGATGGATATTTTTTTTGATTATTTTCTTTCAAAAATAAATTAGATCCATGAATCAATTGAGATTCGTTATCATTACCTCTTTCACCTGCGCCATGTAAAAATAGGTGAACAGGATATTTTTTAGTTGAATCATAATTAAGTGGTTTTAAAATTCTATAATTAAGAGTATCTGTTTCATAGATGAAAGATTTCTTTTCAAAATTTTCATTCTGAGAATATATTGTAAGAACAGAAAATATTAAAAATATATATTTCATTAATCGTCAGTATCATTTGGAAGTCTAATGTTTTCAACTAAATCGATAATTTCTTTAGGCGGTTCTTTAGTTAAATTTGAAATTGTAATAGAAACTATAAAATTTACAATCATTGCTACAGTTCCAAATCCCTCAGGGGATATTCCAAACCACCAATCTGAAGAATCTCCTCCACCAAACCATCCAAATTTAAATTTTGTCATGTAAAATAGCATTAATAATATTCCTATTATCATACCAGAAATAGCACCTTCTTTATTCATCCTTTTATAAAATATGCCTAATACAATAGCAGGAAAAAAGGATGCAGCTGCTAAACCAAAAGCAAGAGCGACAGTTGCAGCAACAAAGTCAGGAGGATTAATGCCAAAATATCCGGCTAGTAGTACAGCAAAAAAAGCTGAGAGTCTTGCTGCTATAAGTTCGCCTTTTTCTGTAATATCAGGTTTAACTATTCTCTTAATTAAATCATGTGAAACTGATGATGAAATTACCAAGAGAAGCCCCGCAGCCGTAGATAATGCTGCTGCTAAAGCACCGGCAGCTAACAAAGCAATTACCCAGTTAGGTAGTTGTGCGATTTCGGGATTAGCTAAAACCATAATATCTCTATCAATTGTTAATTCATTAATAGAGTCATCACCGTTATATTGTATAATTTGATCATTGTTTTTATCGTTAAACTCTAATAATCCTGTGTCCTCCCATTTTTTAAACCAAGAGGGCATATCATTATAATTTTTTTCTGAAACTGTTTCTATCAAATTTGTTCTAGCAAAAACTGCAATAGCAGGGGCTGTAGTGTATAATATTGCTATAAATAGTAAAGCCCATCCAGCTGATTTTCTTGCATCACTTACTTTTTTTACAGTAAAAAATCTTACGATTACATGTGGTAAACCTGCTGTTCCAATCATTAATGCAGCAGTGGTAAAGAAAATATCCAGTTTTGATTTTGATCCAGAAGTATATTGACTAAATCCTAATTCTTGATGAAGCCCATTAAGTTTGTCAAGTAAGTATACACCATCAGATCCTACTGATCCAAATCCAAATTGAGGGATAGGGTTATTAGTCATTTCTATCGAAATAAAAATAGCAGGAACCATGAAAGCAAAAATTAATACACAATATTGAGCGACTTGAGTATAAGTTATACCTTTCATTCCACCAAGAATCGCATAAAATAAAACAATTCCCATTCCTATAAATACTCCCGAATTAATATCAACCTCAAGATATCTTGAAAAAACAACGCCAACCCCTCTCATCTGACCAGCTATATATGTAAACGATACAATTAGAGCACAAAATACAGCAACTGTTCTTGCAGTATTAGAGTAATATCTGTCGCCTATAAATGCCGGGACGGTAAACTTTCCAAATTTTCTTAAGTAAGGTGCTAGAAGTAAAGCCAGTAAAACATATCCTCCTGTCCATCCCATTAAGTAAACAGAACCATCATAACCCAGGAATGATATAATCCCTGCCATTGAAATAAAAGATGCTGCACTCATCCAGTCCGCAGCAGTTGCCATCCCATTGGCTATTGGATGGACCCCTTTACCAGCTACATAAAACTCATTTGTTGAACTTGCTCTTGACCAAATCGCAATGCCTATATATAAAGCAAAAGTTAATCCAACTATTAACCAAATTGAAAATTGAAGACTCATTTGCTTGATCTAAAGTTTTTATCTAATCGATTCATTAAATATATATACACAAAAATTAAAACAACAAATACATATATTGAGCCTTGCTGAGCAAACCAAAATCCTAATTTAAAACCAAAAAATTGAAATGTGTTCAATTGATCGACTAGAATTACACCAAAGCCAAAAGATACTGTAAACCATATTGTCAAAAGAATAATTAAATACTTTAAATTCTTCCTCCAATAATCCTTAGATTTTTTAGATTTCATAAAAAGTTAGTTGTTGTTGATTTTTTTAAATTAATCATAATTTTATAAAAATCATAGAATGTTTAATTAATTGATTAATTTTCTAAAATGATAAATTATTCTGGAAATAAAATAACATTGAGATCAATAATTTGTATTGTATTGATTATCAATATTTCATGTAACAATTCTAATCCAAAAAAAGATAAAATAGTATCAAAAGAAGGAATGATTTTTATTCCTGGTGGAAATTTTGAAATGGGTGGGGATAATGATGAAGCAAGACAAGATGAGTATCCAAAACATGTTGTTACAATCAGTTCTTTTTGGATGGATGAGAGTGAGGTAACAAACGGTGAGTTTAAAAATTTTGTTGATGAAACAGGATATATTACGACCGCTGAGAGAAAAATAGATTGGCAAGAAATAAAAAAAATTTTACCACCAAATACCCCTAAGCCACATGACAGTCTATTAAGTCCTGCATCACTTGTTTTTAAAGAAACTTCCGTATCAAATCTAAATGATTATTCAAAATGGTGGTCTTTGATAAGAAATGCAAATTGGAGGCAACCGTTTGGACCTGGAAGCAATATTGATGATAAAGAAAATTATCCTGTAGTTCATATTAGCTGGGAAGATGCAAATGAGTATTGTAAGTGGTCAGGTAAAAGATTACCAACTGAAGCTGAATTTGAGTACGCATCAAGAGGTGGTAAGATTAATAATATTTACAGTTGGGGTAATGAAAAAGTTGATATCGGAGAGTTAAAAGCAAATATATGGGAAGGAGAATTTCCCACTAAAAATAATATTAATGATAAATTCTATTATGCTTCACCAATAAAATCTTTTAAGCCAAACAACTATGGTATTTATGATATTGCTGGAAATGTTTGGGAATGGTGTTTTGATTGGTATCATGCAAATTATTATTCAATGCTACCAAAAACAGGTTCCTTAAATCCTAAAGGGCCAAATTCTAGTTATGATCCTGCAGAACCTTTTAGTAAAAAGAAAGTTATAAGGGGAGGTAGTTTTTTATGTAATGATTCGTATTGTAGTGGTTATAGAAATGCTGCAAGAATGAAAACAACACCAGATAGTAGTTCTTTGCATACTGGTTTTAGGACAGTTGTTTCGGCACAGTAAAAATAAAATGCCTGTATCTTTTGTGGATGATACAGGCATTTAAAACAACAACTAACCAAAAAATATTGTATACTTTCTGAATTATATATATTTCATTAATCGTGCCAAACTATTATCATTAAGTGTTTTTTAACATTTGATCAAACGAAAAAATTATTTTGTAACCCTTCTCTTTAAAATAATCTTTGGAATTTTCATTTCCAACTGCTAAAATAAAATCACCTCCCCACGCTCCAAGACTTTTAATTTCACCATCATAATCATTAAATAACTCTTCCTTAATGCTTTTTTTATTTAATACTTCGGATAATATTTTTTCATGTTGGTTTAATAGATTTTGAAAATCTGTAACATTATTGCATTTAATCATTTTTTCAGTAATTCTATTTACTTTAAATATATATTCTGATGAAATATTAATTTTATCAAAATATTCAATTTCAGATTTTGAACTTTGTTTTTTGTCCAGGTATATGAAGAATAAATTTTTATGGAATTCAGGAAAAAAATTTACAGATTCAATTTTTGGCGTTTCAGATTTAATTAATTGATATATAATTGGTTTATCATATTTACATGATGCTAAATCATATCCACTACCACTGGTAACTTTCCAATATACACTAAATGGTTCAACATCTGCCCATTTTGATAAATTATGTATTAATGTTGATGATGAACCTAATCCCCAATTATGATTAAAGTTCATACTAGTTTTAAATGATACTCCTTTTTTATTTGAAATTATACCAGGGTTTAGTTCATTTAAATTTTTTATGATTTCATATAATAATAGGTTGTTATTATAATTTTGTTTGTTGTAAAAATCAGATATTTTGAATTTACAACTGAACCAGATTTTTTTATCACTGTCATAACTTTTCCAGTCAAAATATCCACTTGTGTTTTCATCAACATTTAGTGTTTGAGAAAAATTTACTGGAATTGATAATCCTTTTGCCCCTTTAAGAATTAAGTATTCACCAGAAATTAGAAGTTTACCAAAGCTCTCTATCCTATAACTCATTTTTTCTTAATTTTTTAAGAGCTGTTTTGACGGAATTAAAAGTGACTTTATTTGCTTTAAAATATTGAATAATTTTTGTTTTTTCATACTCATCCGCACCTAATGAATTTAAAATATTTATTAAATGCATTTTCATATGTCCAACTTGAATACCAGATGTAATAAGTGATTTAATAGCTGCAAAATTTTGAGCTAAACCAGCTGCACCAATGATACTCATTAGTTGTTTACTATTTGGTTTTTGTAATAAGTTTAGACACCATTTTACCATTGGATGAAGATTGATTATTCCACCAACTGTTCCAATTGAAATAGGAATTTCAATCCAATAGACAAACTCATCATTTTCAATTTTTGCATGAGTTAAGCTCATATAAGATCCATCTTTAGAGGCGTAGGCATGTATAGCCGCTTCAACTGCTCTGAAATCATTTCCAGTTGCAATAACAACTGCATCAATTCCGTTCATAATCCCCTTGTTGTGAGTTACGGCTCTTGAAATATCATTTTCAGCAATTTCAACTGCTTCAACAAATTTTTTTGCAAAATTTTCAGGATCAGAAATGTCTTTACTTTTTAAATTAGAAATTTTAGATTTTAACTCAACTTTGACTACACATTCAGGTGTATAATTTGATAGAATACTCATAATTATTTTGAGTTTATCACTCTTATTAAAAATATTAGATTCATTAAATTCTGCTTCAAATGTTAATGCAATTTGTTCTAAACATGAATTAATAAAATTAGCACCCATTGAATCTACGGTATCAAATTTTACAGCAATCTGAAAGTAATCTTTAATTGAATTTGTCTTATTCAAGAGATTGATATTAATGATTCCACCACCTCTTTTGTTCATATTTTTTGTTATTTCTTTGCATGAATCTTCAAGTTTATTTTTAATTGAAATAAAAAAGGTTTCAATTTTTTTTGAACTACCATTAAATTTAAAGTGAATCTGACCAGTTTTGGTCGTACTAATAATAGTTGACTTGAAACCACCTCTTTTAGACCAGAACTTTGCTGATTTACATGCAGCTGCAACAACAGAACTTTCTTCAATTGCCATTGGAATTGTATAATTAATTTTATCGATAATAAAATTTGGAGCTACGCCTAATGGAAGGTAAAAGTTAGTTATGGTATTTTCCGCAAATTCATCATGAATGGTTTGAATTGATTTGTCATCGTTCCAATATTTTTTTAAAATTTCGGAATCTTTAGACCCTGATTTAAAAAAGGTTTTTAATACCCAGTCTATTTTTTCTTGCTTTGATAATTTAGAGAAACCTTCTTTCATAAATTAAAAGTAAATATATATATTGTTATTAATAAAACTTTTAAGAAATGAGTAAGATCGCTAAAACTTTTTTGATA
>Ga0208390_1000266_pt1 | contig 17803 bp, 19 predicted proteins | sample Knorr_S7_td_Surf_FD_185594 | JGI IMG/M metagenome (GOLD analysis project Ga0208390, IMG submission 185594) | Marine microbial communities from Southern Atlantic Ocean transect - Knorr_S7_td_SurfaceA_ad_6m_LV_A (SPAdes) (version 2) | ecosystem: Environmental > Aquatic > Marine > Oceanic | place...
ACTCCCTCTATAGGATTGTTCACAATTTTTTTTTCTGGGTTAGAGCAACCTAGAATGAAGTTTATAAATAAAATTATGACAAGTAGTTTTTTCATTTTTTCCAATCATAATTTTTTATTCTTTTCTGATAATGTTTCTTTGGTTTAGGTAATAAGTTTCTTTTGTAGTAGTTTTTGTCATCAAATAATTCCTTCTCCTTTCGTTTCTTCTCTTGTTTCATTTCCCACACAAAAGACATGAAATAGGTTAACGAAATAATCACACCTATAAAAAGTATTAATACATTCATTTACAAAGCAGTATTTTCATTTTTTATTTTTAAAATAAACACTTAGTGAAACTGGTAACACTGAAATTACAAAATATATAACATATGTCAGACTTGAATTCGAAAAGCTTGGTAAGTAATTACTTGTCAAATCACTCATAACAAAAAAAAATAGAGCTAAAATCATTGTTAAAGTACTACCATTACTAATAAAGAATTTTTTCATTTGTTCTTTTTTACAATCTTAATTAAGTTAAAAAAATTATATTTAAAAACTTATGAGCGACATATTAAATGCAATTGGAAATACACCAATTGTTAAGCTAAAAAACATAGTCCCGATTGGATGCGGAGAAATTTATGTTAAACTCGAAGCATTTAATCCCACTGGATCAAAAAAAGACAGGATGGCACTATCAATGATTATGGGAGCTGAAAAAAGAGGTATTTTAAAAAAGGGAATGACTGTAGTTGAATATTCGGGCGGCAGTACTGGTGCAGGTTTGGCATTTGTTTGTTCACTTAAGGGATATAATTTTAGGCTGGTTACTGCGGATGTATTTGGAAAAGAAAAAATTGATTTGATGAGATCATTGGGGGCTAATTTAGAAATCATCAAAAGTTCAGATGGAAAGATAAATAAAGAGCTGATTACCAAAATGATTAAAAAGGCTGATCAAATTTCAAAAGAACCAAATACTTTTTTTACAAATCAACTAAACAACACTGATGTGATAGAGGGTTTTGTTCCGTTAGGAGAAGAAATTTTAGATCAGCTAAATGGGAACATTGATGCAGTGTGCGATACTGTTGGAACTGCTGGAACCCTTATGGGCATTGCTAAAGCACTCAAAAAAGCTAAGTCAAATTGTAAAGTTATTGCAGTTGAGCCTTCTAGTTCACCGATTTTATCCAAAGGAATTAGAGGCTCACACAATGTTGAAGGTGTTGGTTTAGGTTTTGTTCCAAATATCTACGATGATAAGCTGGTTGACAATGTTATATCTATAGACGAGAGTGCAGCTCGCAAAATATGTAAAGATCTTGCTAAAAAGGAAGGTATATTTTGTGGTACATCAAGCGGAATGAATGTAGCTGCAGCAATACAAATTTCAAAGGAACTTGGTCCTAAATCAAGGGTTGTAACTGTTGCTTGTGATACTGGTTTAAAATATCTTTCTGAGGGATTATTTGACGATTAATTAAATAATTCTCAGGTTTGAAAAATGATTTAAAATTTTAATTATTTATTTTTAACATATGAAAAAACTTATTTATTTCCCCATTATTATTATATCTTTTAATTTCTCATTTGCTCAGGATTATTTTTTAGAAAATTTTGGTCCCTACAATGAAAATATCCAAAGTCCTGAAGAGTTTTTAGGATATGAAATCGGAGATCAACATACTAGGCATGATCTAATTTTAGCATACTTCAAATATTTATCCTCTGTTTCTGAAAGAGCAAACTTGATCAACTATGGTAAATCGTATGAAGGTAGAACGCTTACTCTTCTGAGTATCTCAAATGAAGAAAATTTAAAAAACTTAGAAGAAATAAAAACAGAACACTTAAAGTCTACTATTCCCGGATCGATAAAAACTATTAACGAAAACTTGCCTATAATAATCAACTTAGGATATGGAATCCATGGAAATGAGCCATCGGCTAGCGAAGCAGCTTTGCTAACTGCATATACTTTGATTGCATCAAAAAATAAAAAAATTAATCGACTTACAACTAACTCGGTTGTGTTTGTTGATCCAACTTTAAATCCTGATGGCAGAGACAGACATTCGCAATGGGCAAACCAATACAAATCAATAAATTTAGTCGCAGATTCTAATGATGCGGAGCATAACGAATCATGGCCACGAGGACGTACAAATCACTACTGGTTTGATTTAAATAGAGATTGGCTATTGGCAGTTCACCCTGAAAGCAGAGGAAAACTTAATTGGCTTCATGAGTGGTATCCAAATGTTGTAATAGATGTTCATGAAATGGGTACAAATAGTAATTATTTCTTTGACCCCATGAAGTCTAGCGCATCTGTAAAGCCATTAATACCTCAAGAAAATGTTGATTTATACCCAATTTTTGCTGAATATTATGTTAAATATATGGACAGCATAGGTTCATTCTATTATACCAAAGAATCTTTTGACGAAACTTATCCTGGATATGGATCTACTTACTCTGACTTACAAGGTGGACTTGCTTTGCTTTTTGAGCAAGCAAGCTCAAGAGGACATGTTCAAGAAACTAACTATGGTGAGATGACATTTGGTTTTACAATTAGAAATCAATTTTTGAATGGAATAGCAACTGTTGAGGCTGCTGTTGATAATAAAATACTTTTAAGGGATTATCAAAAAAGGTTCTTTGAAACATCACTTTCAGAGTTTAAAAATGAGAAGATAAAAGCCTACGAATTTGGGGATATTTATGATAAAAACAGAACTAAAGCTTTTATTGATAAATTGCAAATTCATAAAATTGAGGTTTATGAGAAAGATGACAAGTTTATAGTTCCTGTAAACCAACTGCAGTCAAGAATGGTCAAGAATTTTTTTGAAACCCATGATAAATATTTAGATAGTGTTTTTTATGATGCTTCTGCATGGTCAGTAGCTAATTTTTATAACATGAAGCACAAAGCCGTTAGATCGATTGATGTTAACAAATTAACTAAGGTTAAAGAAGTGCTAGTCAATAATCCAAAAGTTTCCAAATCAAACTATGCATATATTTTGGATTGGGACGACTACAACACACCTGCAGCGCTTAATCATCTTCATAAAAATGAAGTAATTAGTTATTCAGCTTATAAACCATTTTCAATTAAAGTAAATGAAGATGACGATGTAAAAAGTTTTAATCGTGGTACCGTGATGGTTCCTGTTAGTAAACAAAAAGTTGATTCAGAAAAACTTTTTGAGGTTGTTAAATCATCTCAAGAAAAATTCAATCTTCCTGTTTTTAGCACTGAAACAGGGTATAGCTCCGCAGGAATTGATTTAGGAAGTAATTTTTTCAGAATCAATAAAAAAGTAAAAGTTGCGATGCTAATTGGTGATGGGGTGAGCTCATATGAAGCTGGAGAGGTATGGCATTTATTAGATACAAGAGTGCACATTCCCTTAACAAAAATTAGACTCAATCAATTTAACAGAATCTCTTTGGATAAATATACCACGCTTGTGATGGTTTCAGGAAGTTATAATCAAATTTCTGAATCAGGCATTAAAAAAATAAAGGATTGGGTTGGTAAAGGGAATACTTTAATTACAATTGGATCGGCATCTAGCTGGGCGATTAAAAAAGAGGTTGTAAAGGAATCATTAATTGAGACTAAAAATGATACCATCTTTTCCAGAAAAAGATACATTGATGCAAGAGAATATTCTGGAAGAGAAAGAATAGGTGGATCGATTTTGAAAGTAGATTTAGACCTTACCCACCCACTAGCGTTTGGTTACAGGGACCAGTCAATTCCTATCTATAAAAACAATAATGTTTTTTTAAACAAATCAAAAAGCGATTATTCTTCAGTTGCCATTTACTCTAAAAATCCTCACATAGATGGTTATGTATCTAAAAAAAACATGGAAAATAATTTAAAAGGCGCTGCGTCTTTAATTGTTTCCGACTCAGGTTCTGGAAGAGTTGTGCTTTTTGCTGACAATCCAAATTTTAGAGGAAGTTGGTACGGAACAAATAAACTTTTTTTAAATGCTATTTTTTTTGGCGCAAATATTTCTGTTCCCAAATAGCTTAATGCTTTGGGTGTTTAATGATTTGACCAAACGAAACAAGTGAAACAAATAGTAATGGTAGAATTACTTTTAGTGTATGATCGATTTTATAATTGTTGTTGTTTATTTTATTCTAATTTTTTTAATTGCTATAAGTGGAAGGGTTAAGTCCAATAGTGCTGAGGAGTATTTTCTTTCAAATAGAAATCTGAAATGGTATTCAATAGCATTATCAACAATCGCAACCAATGTTCAGGGCTATCAGTTTCTTGGCATGATGGGTTCTGCATATTTATATGGATTAGCTCAAGCTAATCTGGAAATTAATGCAATTCAGGGTATTTTAATAGCTACCTTTATTTTTATACCAATTTATCTCAGAGAAAAAATTTTTACTATTACAGACTTTATTGAAAAAAAGTTAGGTAAAAAAATAGCTCTTTTTTATTCATTAAGTAATATTGCGCTCTTTGCTACCATAACACTTGGTGCAGCTCTTTTTTGGGGAGCATATGCTGCAGAGATGGTATTTAGCGAACAGCTTTTATTTTTACATTCAAATAGAATTGTAAGAATTGGGATTTTGATTTTTAGTCTTGGTGTTTTTTCTGCTATTTATACATATTTAGGAGGATTAAATGCAGTCGTTAAGACCGACATAATTCAATTTTTAATCTTATTAACGGGTGGGGCAATTGTGTGTTACTTTTCAATTAACGCACTTGGTGGATGGGAGCAATTGTACATAAAAACACCCGAAAAGATGCATCTTCATTTATCTTCAGACCATCCAGTACTTCCATGGACTCATTTACTTGGATTATTTTTTTTAAATATTAATTATTGGTGTGCAAATCAATCTATAATGCAAAGAGCGATTGCAGCAAAGAACTTATCTCATGCTCAATCAGGATTAATGATTGGAGGCTTTTTAAAATATTTAATGGCAATAGTAATAGTCATCCCTGGTATTGCATTATTTGGAATATTAGGAGATTCTTTTAATGAGCCTGATCTAGCTTTTCCATATATCGTAAATACATATCTTCCTGTAGGGCTAAAGGGAATTGTTTTGTGTGGGTTATTTGCATCACTAATGAGCACAATTGATTCAACTTTTAATTCATTAGCGACCCTATGGTCAATAGATATTTATTCTAAATATTTTAAGAAAAATGCAACTGACTCTGAAAAAATAAATTCAGGGAGAAGAGCAATTATATTTAGCTTTTTTACTGCACTTTTAATGTCAATGATTCTTTTATATTTAAAATTTGATAGTCCAGAATCAGCATTTACACATACCTTAAATAGCTTAAGATATTATATTAACTGTGGAATAGTAGTGCTAATTATCAGCGCAATATTTTTAATAAAACCTAAAGTCAAAGTAATATTGATAGCTTTTATAATGACAATTCCTCTTAATTTTTTAATTCAATTTTTATTTACAGAAATAAATTATTTTTTAAGAGCTTTTATTGTTATTATTTTCGGATTAATCATAGTTTTTTTCTGCAACAGAAAAAAAATATTATCATTTAATTCTATTTTGAATTCATCATCAATTAAAAATACCTACATTGGAATAATATTGCTATTAAGCTTAATCTTAATTCATATAGTTTTTCATTAATTAATTTTACTTAAATAAAAATATAATAGAATTATATTCTATGTTTGAATCTTTATAAATTTAGTATTATGGATACATCAATTGAATTAACTCTTATGCCCTTAAGTGATGATTACAAATCAATCATAAAGAAATTTATAATGTCTTTAAGAGACAGCCGTTTTCAAATTCTTGAAAACCCACTTAGTACTCAAATATATGGTGAATTTGAACCAATGATGCAAATGCTTGTTGAAAAAATTAATAGTATTTTTTCGAATTGTGACGGTGTTATGGTCAATTTAAAAATTATAAAAGGAAATAGATTTCATTATAAAGCTGATTTTTAAAATGAAAAAATTAACTTAAATTTCTATTTATTTTTGACTATGAAAAAAACTACTATTTCTAAAAATTCAAAACCTACTATTATAAAAAATAACTTGAAATATTTTTTTCAAAGCTTTGTAATAATATTAAGTGTTTTTATTTCTTTCTTCATTGACGACATTAGAAAAAGTAATGAAAACATAGTAACAAAAAATGACCTTGTTAGTGATTTAATTGTCAGTCTTGAGGATGATCTAATTCAAATTGATGAATTGATAAAAATATTGCAAATATCAGAAAAAAATATTTTAGAAATATTAAATGATATAGACCTTAATCATAAAAATCTTTCAAATATTGAAGCTATCAAAACAATTTTAGACATTGAAGTTGGTTTTTCATTTTTTCCTAAAGACGGTATTTTTGAACAATTAATATCTACAGGAACTTTTGAATTAATTAAAAATAATGAGTTGAAAAGGCTATTGTTGGAAATGTTTAACCATCAGAAAGATAGAAATTATGCTACATCACAGGAAATTGACCAATGGAACATTATTACAAGAGGTGAAATTTTAAAGAAGTTTAGAATTAGATTTAGTTATAATTCATTTGATGGCGAATTTTATGGTTCAAGAACATTAAATACATTTGATTTTGATACAGATTACTACTTATCAAATGATTTTTACGGATTATTGTCTCAAGCTCAAAATTATTCAAATATGTATATGCGTTTACTGAGTGATATAAAAAAATCATATGATACGGCTAAATCACTATCAATCGAGGAGTTAAAAAAATAATTAAAAAAAATGAAGAATATATATATACTACTACTTTTGTTAAGTACATTTTCCTGTACAAACAACCAAACCAATATTGAATCTGTAATTGTCAGTGATGCTGAGAACGAAGATTTAATTGTTTTAGTTGAATGGTCTATTAATGAAGGTGCAGAAGTTAACTTGGAAGAATGGAATGATGCTTGGTCAAAAATGATTGTTGAAACTGAACCATTAACTACATCCTGGAGGTTTTTTATTAATGAAGATAAATCACGAGTAACTATGTACGAATCTTATTCCAATTGGAGAGGGTTAATGCATCACGATAAAAGAATTACCGAAGGTGACCTTAAAGACAGATTACCTGAAGTGTTTGCCAGATATAAGTTTGAAGGAGTTACAGTTCTTGGGCCAGTTACTGATGAGTTAAAACAATTTTTTATAGATATTGGATTTGATAAAGCAATGAATAATTCCGAGGGAAACTTAATAGAATTTGACTATAGAACTAGTATTGGGGGCTACACTAAAAAATAGTGATGGGTGAAAAAAGCTAATATGTATAAAAAGAATAAGAAACTAATTCTTCCATACAAAAATGATTTACCACATTCTTAGAATAATTGCCTATCTATTAACATTTGTTGCTCTAAATCTTATGTATGCTGGTATTGTAGATGGATTTAAAAATGGGATAATTAATAATGATGGATGGATACCTACATTTAGTTTAATAATCCTGCTTTTTATTGTCTCTATATCAACTATTATGCTTTGCAATAAAAAAATTAATTCAGATTTAGAATGAAAAAACTAATTCTTGTACACAAATATGAAATGGGTTAGAATAATTTGGTATATAGTTTTTTTAATCGCCTCAATTTGGGTTATTAGGAATATCATTATTGGGACATTTGAATGGTTGGACCTTCTTCTAATTGCTTTTTTAATATCTTTTATGCCATTTCGCGTACCGAGCGACTTTAATATTTTTAATAAGGAATAATAAATTATTCTAAATGAAAAAAACTGATTCTACTATTAACATTTAAATGAAAGATTATTTTCCTAATCCTGATTCTCTATTTAAATGGTATCAAGCGATCATAATTGGTTTTTTATCTGGCATAATTCCACCTATGTTTCAACTTAATTCAATTAAATGGTATCATATTGGAATTGGATTATCTATACTGTTTTTTACATATAATATTTGGGCTGATAATAGAAAAAAGAAAAATTGAAAAAACTTATTCTACTATTAATATCACTCATTAATAACCATATCAATGCAGACGACAGCAGCTAGCATTAACAACCTTAGCGGGCTATCTTTTTCAACTTTATTTTTTATTTCAAGAATATAATTGTCTGCGCTTGTAAACATTTCTTTACCGATTCCAGCCCATTTTTTTGTAACAAGGCCTACTTCCTTTTCACCTTTTAAAAATTTGAAATTCCATCCAAAAATTTTTCCAGTAAGCTTACATAAAAGTTTATCTTTTGCATTATAAATTTCAAATGTATTGCTGAATGTCCAGACTTTTTGTTTAAAATAACCAACCATATTGTTATTCTCATCAAAAATTTCAACTTTAGCAATAAGTGAAAGATTCTTTTTGACTTTAAGCACTTTTTGTCCGTTAAGATGTGTAATTCCAATTTCAAAAGGAGTTAACATTTTTAGGCTTGATTTAATTGTTCTAATTATTTTATAAAAAATGTTCAGATTTTTTTCCCTGCAATGAAGAATGATTTCTTTACTTTTAGGGTCGTAAATATCATAATTATTGTGAGCCTTAAAAAGCCCTACATGCTCTTTAAATAAGTATAAGTTTTTTTCTAAAATTGAATCCATCCTTGTTAATTTTAAAAAAGTGATAAAATTTAAATAAATAATTAATTATAGGAAACTTACTTGCCGATACAAAAGTTAGAAAAGATATTTCCTAACATTTCGTCATTTGTTATTTGCCCAGTTATTTCTCCAATTGAGTCAATTGCTTTTCTTAAGTCAATAGACAACAAATCACCAGTTATACCATTTTCAATACCTTTTTTAATATCAATCAATGATGATTCTGCCTGATTAAGAGAATTGTAGTGTCTGAGATTTGTTACAATTGTTCCATTATTTTCAGATGCTTTATTAACACTCAACAACTTAGCTTTTAATGGTTTTAAATAGTCTTTTTGAATTGCTGAAATTTCTAAAATTTCATTAATCTCAAAATCCTTACATGATTTTAAAAGAGGTTCCATTTTTATATCGCTTTTATTTTTTAAATCAATTTTATTTCTAACTAATAATATTGTTAGATCATCACGATTAAATTCTAAAAGATCATTTATAATTTCATCCTTGGTTATATCATTGATGTCAAAAAGATAGATCAAAACTGATGCTTTTGAAATTTTTGATTTTGTAATTTCAATTCCTTTCGACTCAATTTCATCATCGGTTTTTCTCAAACCAGCTGTATCAACAAACCTATATTTTATTCCGTCAATTATAATTGTATCTTCAATTGCATCTCGAGTTGTACCTGCTATATTACTTACAATTGCTTTTTCTTCATTAAGAAGCAAATTTAACAGAGATGATTTTCCTGAATTTGGCTTACCTGCAATTGCAACAGGAATTCCATTTTTAATTGCATTTCCATGCTTGAAAGAATCTTTAAGCTCAGCTACTTTACTCTTTACTCTGTCAATCAGTTCTAATAAATCATTCTTATTTGCAAACTCAACATCTTCTTCTGAAAAATCTAATTCAAGTTCAATCATCGAAGTAAAATGTAGTAGCTCCTCTCTCAAAACTTTTAGATCATTTTGAAAACCTCCTCTCATTTGATTTAATGCAATTTTATGCATTGAGGATGAGTCAGAGTAAATTAAATCAGAGACTGCTTCAGCTTGTGTTAAATCAAATTTACCATTTAAAAAAGCTCTCATTGTAAACTCTCCGGCCTTTGCAAGTCGAATATTATTCGTAAGCAACTTTTCAATAATTGTCTTTTGAATATACGTTGAACCATGACATGAGATTTCAACTGTTTCTTGTCCTGTGAAAGATTTCCCCTTTGCAAAATAGGATAAAACAACTTCATCAATTATTTCATCATCATAAGTAAAATCTCCGTATATAATAGAATGGCTTTTTATATCAGAAACACTAGTCCCAGATCTAGATTTAAAAAATGGCTCAACTTTCATTAATGCATTATCACCTGTAATTCTAATAAGAGCAATAGCTCCCATTCCTGTAGGCGTTGAAATTGCTACAATATCATCTTTAAAGTCCATTAATTCTATTTAATCTTTTTTGTAAATGTAGCTCTTCTTTTATGCAAAGTACTCTCATAATTCTTCCAAAAAGCCTGTATTGCTTTATTCTCAACAAGCTCTGGATTTGTTTCAACTTCAATGATTCCTCGATTATTAAATGTTTGTTGTAATTCATTAAATATTACGGCAGTTGCTCCTTTATTTTGATACTTTGGATCCACACCAATTAAATATAATGATACCCTATCATTAAAGTATTGAGCTTTAAAAAGATGATAATATCCAAGGAGTCCAATCTTCCCATTTATTTTTTTTAGAGCTCTTGAAAAAGAGGGCATAGTAATTAAAAAAGCTATTAAGTTCCCATCTTTATCTAAAAGACATTTTATGAAATCGGGATGAATATATTTTATAAATTTTTCTTTATAAAAATCGATTTGATATTGTTTAATTGTAACATAGGTTTGAAGATTGCTATAAGTTAAATTGAGGAGTTCAAACATTTTATCTACATATGGTATAATTTGTTTAGTAGATTTAAAATTTACAACCTTAAGCTCATATCTTTTTTGAATTATTTTAGCAAACTTCTTAACCTTCTCAGGCGCATCTTTCTCAGAAAAAATTTTAATTTTATATTCTACCCATTCTGCTAGTTTTTCAAAACCTAATTCTATTAAATGTTTTTTTTGGTAAGGAAAATGATACCATGTTATCATGGTATTTAATTCATCGTAACCATGAATTAAAAGACCTGCTTTATCCATGTTTGAAAAACCTACAGGTCCGTCAATAAAATCAAGTTTTCTTTCTTTGCCAAATTCCACTACTTTTTCAAGTAACTTTTTGCTTACCTCTATATCATCAATTGTATCATACCAGCCAAATCTTAATTTATTCTTTTTTTGTTCTTCAATTTCCACCCAATTAACAATTGCTGCTATTCTTCCAACTACCTTTCCGTCTTTGTATGCTAAATAAAACTCCGCTTCTGCATTTTTGAATACAGGATTTTTAGACCTATCCATTGCTTCAAGTTCCTCATTTATAATAGGAGCCACCCAATATTCACAGTCTTTATAAAGGTCAAAAGGGAATAGGACAAATTCGTTTTCCAATTTTTTATTTTCGACTGTGATAATTTTTATCATTTTTTTCTATCAAGTTTTTTTAAAGCTTTTTGGTCTCTTTTTAATTGTTTTTTATTTTCTCGCAACGATTTATTTAAACTTTTCTTTGATTTTTTGCTTTCTTTTTTAGCTAATTTCTTTGGTTTTAATTTAGTTTTTTTATTGCTTTTTTTATTTGACTTCTTTTCAACTTTTTGCTGTTTTCTTCTGTTTTTAAGCTCTTCATTAAAATCCTTTTTTGCTTGTTTTTCACTTTCAGAAATATCTCTATGCCAATCAAACCTTTGAGAAAAACCTATATTAATATAGGTATAACTCGGCGTAGTTTTAAAACTTCCTCCATAATTAAAATCAATTTGAGAGTTTTTAGAAATTAAATTAGCAAAGCCAAATTTAAAATACTCATCACTGTAAACTTTATTATTAAACGTTTGAAACTCTCCAAAAATACTCCACCTAGGATTTGCTAAATTATATGTAATTGTAAATAAATAATTTATCTTATTGTAGCCAGTCTGAGCAGGCATAGAACTCGGCCAAGTAGGATTCTTTAACGCAATTTCATAAAAGAAATTATTTACAACAACCCATCTTCCTTTGAAATGATGCTGAGTTGCAATACCAGCGAAAGGTGATATTGTTTGTTCTGGATAATAAAAATTATTCCTTCTCATTATATTATCATTGAGAAGATCAGGGTGCAAAGGAAGTTTTAATTTATAAAACGAATCATCATATTGAACTCTATTATCAAAATTAAAGCTTGATCCAGCTATTACTGAAATTGCAGGAATAAAATCAACCAGCCTAATTTTTCTATTAGCTTTCCAGCTATAAACATTTTCACTGTGCCATTTTTTATTTATAAATGGATCTAATAAAAGATATTTAAATCCAAGTGTTTGCTTACCAATTAATGTTTCTGAAATGTTAGTAGAATAGTTGTTTAAGTAATTATTATCAAGAATATTTCTAGTAATGATATTTCCATCCAAAAAAACCTCTAATTTCTCATTAAGAAATCCATATCGAAATAAGTAATTAAAATTTAAACCCTGAATTTCAGAGTTATTAAGATTTGAGTGTTTAAGTGTCTGGGCAGAAACTGCAGATTCAAACTGTAAGACATTAACACCAACTGCAAAAGCTCCATGTGATGAGCCTGGCCTATTTGAATTAATTATTTCAGTGTATTGTGAAAATGAGAATATCCCTGTGATCATTAGGAATAAAGAAAAAAACCTCTGTCTCATACACTATTAATAAATCAAAGATAATTTAAATTAAAATCTCTCTTTAATTGATTCATTTGATTAATTGTATTTTTGAATAACATAAAATAGCATGGTAATATTATACATTATATTATTCTTCATAATATTTAGCTACATTCTAAAAAAATTAGCCCCTTATCTAGTCAGGCATATTATTAAAAAAAATTTAGAGAAATTTCAAAAACATCATAATAAAAAAGAGCCTGAAAAAGATTTTAAATTCAAGAGTAAGAAAAAAGTAGGGGAATATATAGATTATGAAGAAATTGATTAAAAATTATTTGAAGAAAGGTTTTTTAATAAATCTATTGTTTATAGGTCTGTTTGCAATAATTTCAGTCATATACTTCTATCCATTACTTTCTGGGAAACAAATTAAACAATCTGATATTGATCAATTCTCTGGGATGTCCAAACAAATCGTCGATCACAGAAGTCAGTATAATGAAGAACCTTTCTGGCTAGACAATGCTTTTTTAGGCATGCCAAGCTATCAAGTTTTGGTTGAATATCCATTTGATTTACTTGACAAGCTTGATAGAGTGATTAGATTTTTACCAAGACCAGCGGATTATCTTTTTGTCTACTTGGTTTCATTCTTTTTACTATTACTCACTATGAAAGTAAAAAGCGAGTACGCCTTTATCGGCGCAATTGCTTTTGCCTTTTCAACATATCTAATTATAATACTTGGTGTTGGTCATAACACAAAAGCTTTAGCAATCGGTTATGCTCCCATAGTTTTAGCAGGGCTTTTCAAAATACTTGACAAAAAATATTTAGTTGGTTTTATTATTGGTGCATTAGGGCTTGGACTTCAAATAAATGCTAACCACTATCAAATGACATACTACTTTTTGATGTTAGTAGGGTTAATTACAATTATTAATGTATTTGATGATTTTTTTAAGAAAAAAATTAAAGATGGGCTAAATAAAATTGGGGTTGTATTTGCTACTACATTATTTGCAATTTTTCTAAATGCCACAGCTATTTTAGCTACACAAGAGTATAGTGATTTTAGCACTAGAGGAAGTTCTGAAATATCAATAAATCCTGATGGATCAGAAAAGGAGGATTTATCAGGATTAAGTAATGAATATATTACTGAGTATAGTTATGGAAAACTCGAAAGCTTTAACCTAATTGTACCAAGGTTCATGGGTGGAGGCTCATCAGAATTAATTGATAAAGATTCAGATTTTGTTAAAGAGCTAAAGAATTATGATAATGAAAGTGCAAATATTATTTATCAAAATGCACGCTTATATTGGGGTAATCAACCAATAGTTGCTGCTCCAGCATATATTGGAATAAGTGTTTTCTATATTTTCTTATTAGCTCTTTTTTTTATTGACAAAAGACATTTAAAATGGGTAATACCGGCTATCATTTTTTCATTGACTTTATCGTGGGGAAAAAACTTTCAATTCTTGACAGATTTAATGATTAATTATTTTCCGTTTTATGATAAGTTTAGGGCGGTATCATCTATTCAGGTTATCATAGAATTCATTATTCCATTAATAGCCACTATTGGATTATTTAAGTTTTTTCAAACAGATGTCATCGATAAAGAAAAAATGAAAAAACTATTATATACATCCTCAATATTCATTTTTATACTTGTTGTAATGTTTTTATTTGGAAATCAAATTTTTGAATTTAAATCTGAATTTGAAGTGTTTTCAAATTATCCTGAAATACTTGACTTAATCGTTAAAGAGAGACAAGCTGTATTTAAATCTGATATGATCAGATCCATAGTAATAGTATGTATAATTGCATTGTTATTTTGGATTTCAACAAAAAAATTAATTAAGAAAAGCTATAGTTTGTCATTGATAGGCCTTATCATATTATTTGATCTATGGAATATTGACATGAATTATGTTAATGAAGATAACTTTTCAAGACCCTCAGCAGTTAAAACTCCTTTCACCTCAAATGGAATTGATGAAGAAATAATGAAGGACAAATCAAGTTTCAGAATTTATGAATCCTATCGTGGTTTTGTTAATGGTAGATCCTCATATTTTCACAATTCTATTTCTGGATATCACGCTGCAAAACCTAAAAGGATGCAGGACATTTATGATTTTTATTTGTCAAAAAATAAATTCAATGTTTTAAGTATGCTAAATGTTAAGTATATAGTTGATTTAAATGAAAATAACGCATTAGGTTTGAGATTAAATGATGAAAATTTAGGTGATGCGTGGTTTATAGAAAATATAATTAATGTAAATAATAGTAATGAAGAGATTTTATCTCTCAATGATTTAAATTATTCTAGAGACTGTTTAAGTAAAGATTTACCAAACAAAAAATTTACTTTAAGTGAAACTGATAATATTGTATTAACTAGCAGAAAATCTAATGAACTAATTTATAATTATACAGCAAAAACAGAGAGTTTTATTGTTTTTTCTGAGGCATATTATTCGAAAGGTTGGCAGGCATACATAGATGGACAAAAAGTTGACCATTATAAAATCAACTATTTGTTAAGAGGAATGGAGGTTCCCAAAGGTGATCACGAAATCAAATTCATATTCAATCCTGGAATTATTAAAACAGGCTCAATAATCATGGCTTCATCAAATTTTATACTTTTAGTTTTAATTGGTTTATTTTTTAGAAAAGAAAATCTTGATGTATAAAAAACTCCCAACATACAGATACAAAAAGACATTAAAAATGCTTAAAGAAGTATGCCCAGCTCCATCCGTAGTATTTGATCTTGGTGTAAGAAATCCTTTTTCTGAGATAATGAAACAAAATAATTATAAAGTATATAACACTAGCGGGGAAGACTTAGATGATAATTATGAACTTGAGATTCCAGATGATGTGGATTTAGTGACAGGATTTGAAATTTTGGAACATTTGGTTTCTCCATATCCTCTTTTAAAGAATATAAAAGCTAATCGAATTTTATTAACTGTACCAATAAAACTATGGTTTGCAAAAGCTTATAAAAGTAAGACTGATCCACTTGATAGGCATTATCATGAATTTGAGCCATGGCAATTTGATTGGTTATTAGAAAAATCTGGATGGAAAATTATTAAAAAAGAGTATTGGAAAAATCCTTCAAAAAAATTTGGAATTCGTCCACTTCTAAGAAAATTTACAAATAGATATTATGCTGTATATGCTGAAAGATCTAAAGAGAGTTATACAAACTATTATAAAGGAGTGTTGAATCTATGAAAATTGGGATGATTTTAGATGCCGAGTATCCTGATGATGCTAGGATTACAAATCAATGTGACGAGCTGACTAAATACAATCATGAAGTTCATTTATTTTGTCTCTCATATAAAAAGTCATTTGTCAATAATGAAATAATTAATAAAATTAATGTTCACAGATATTATTGCAACAAGCTAACTTATAAACTTTCAGCTTTAGCTAATGATCTTAGTTTATATAGTATTTTTTTAAGTAAAAAAATCTTAAAATTTATTGAAAATTCTGGTGTTGAAATTTTACATATTCATGATATTCAAATTGCTAAAGCTGCAATTAAAGCAGCCAATGAATCTGGGATTGGATATAATATAGATCTTCATGAAAACAGGCCAGAAATTATGAAATTTTACAAGCATGTAAATTCTTTTTTTGGAAAGCTATTTATAAGCCCCAAAAGATGGAAAATAGCAGAAGAGGATTTTGTCAAAAAAGCAAACAAAATAATAGTAGTGACTGACAAAGCAAAAGAAGAGCTTTTAAGTAGGGTTAATATTGATCAAAAAAAAATAATTGTATACCCTAATACTGTCAGAAATGATTTTTACAAAGACAAAAAGGTGGATAGAGATTTAGAAAAAAAATATTCAAAAGAATTCGTAATTACATATGTTGGGAATACATCTAAAAGAAGAGGCCTTTTAACAGTCATTGATTCGTTGAAGATTATTCAAAAAACTATTCCAAATATTAAGTTGTTAATTATTGGAAAAAGCTCATTTGATCAAGTAATAAAGGATAAAATAAAACAAAATCAAATTAAAAAATTGGTAGATTTTATTGGATGGATAAAAGAAAGTGATATACCCAATTATCTTTCGATATCAAAATTAGGATTATCCCCACTACACAAAAACATTCATCATGATACTACTTACGCAAATAAAGTTTTTCAATATATTTCAATTGGTTGTCCAGTTGTTAGTAGTAATGTGATAGCCCAATCTGAACTTGTAAAAAAATATAAAATTGGGGTAATTTTTGAAGACAATAATGCATTTGACTTATCAAATAAAATTATTGAACTACACAATGATAAAAACCTATATAGTAGGCTAAAACAGAATTGTCTTGATAGTATTGAAAAACTAAATAATAGTGTAATTTCAAATCAGCTTATTTCTATTTATGAGTAAAAAATCTATTGGAATATTAGCTTATTATTGGCCTCCAGCAGGTGGGTCAGGAGTTCAAAGATGGCTTAGATTTTCAAATCATTTATGCGATTTGGGTTGGGATGTTCATGTCTTCACATTTAAAAACCCAAAGTATCCAATTTTAAATAATAGTAATGTAGAGAAAGTTAATCCACTAATAAAGGTGAATAAAATAAAAGGATTTGAATTCCCATCTTTTTTTACAAAACTTTCAAGTGAAGAGAGTATATATTACCACATGGCAAGTAACAGAAATTCATCTTTAAGTAACGCTTTCATAAATTATCAAAGGCTCTCCCAAGGAAGGTATTTTAATCATATGCTGCGTGAATTATTTTTGTTTCCAGATGCAAGAAAATTTCTAATTAATCCAACATTTAAGTTTTTAAAAAAGTATTTTAAAGAAAATAATCTGAATACGTTAATTACAACTGGACCTCCTCATTCAATGCATTTGGCTGGCATGAAACTAAAACAAGATATTAGTATAAATTGGATTACAGATTTTAGAGACCCTTGGTCAAATTTTTTTCAAAATAAGCTTCTAAACAAACTTGAATCTACAATGAAAAAGCATATAAAAGCTGAAAATGAGGTTCTAAAAAATTGTAATGCTGCATTTACTACTTCTAAATCTTTGAGGTTAAAGTTTTTAGAAAAAAACTCTAATGTCTTTTATATTCCAAGTGGTTATGAAGAAAAAATTGAACCATTAAATCATGATAAATTTAGAATTCTTTATGCAGGATCAATGAAAGATATTCAAAACCCAAACAATCTTTGGTTGGCCCTACATGAACTTATCAAGTCTGATGAAGTGTTTAAACAAAATGTTGAAATTATACTAATTGGAAATATTGATAGATGGATCATTAACTCAATTGAATTTAAAAAAATCCGTGATCGAAAGATATTATCATATATCCCCAAAAAAGAGCT
>Ga0208390_1000267_pt1 | contig 17664 bp, 18 predicted proteins | sample Knorr_S7_td_Surf_FD_185594 | JGI IMG/M metagenome (GOLD analysis project Ga0208390, IMG submission 185594) | Marine microbial communities from Southern Atlantic Ocean transect - Knorr_S7_td_SurfaceA_ad_6m_LV_A (SPAdes) (version 2) | ecosystem: Environmental > Aquatic > Marine > Oceanic | place...
TTAAACCCTGCAATGCCACATTTAACTGAAGAGATCTGGTCTACATTTAATGAGGAATTTATTATTGATAGTTCATGGCCGTCTAGTTTTGAAATAAAATTTTCTGATAATGGTGAATTTGATGATTTAAAGTCAATTATTAATCAAATCAGAAACTTTAAATCAAATTATAATTTAAAAAATAATCTTGTATTAGATGTGGTTAAGCAAAGTAACTATCCGGAATGGTATAACAATCAACTAGAGAGTATTGCAAAAATCAATGTGTTAGAAGTTGATGCTGAAAGAAAATCAAAAGATAAAATCCTAACGTTTCAATCAGGTAAAGTAGTTTTTGAAATATCAGCTAACAAGTACATAGATATTCAAAGTGAGATGAAAAGACTAAGTCAAAAAATTGAAAAGTTAAAAAAATCACTAGATGTATCACAAAATCGTTTAGAGAACGATAAGTTTATAAAAAATGCTAAAGAAGGTTTGATTGAAGAAGAGAAAGCAAATATTGAAAAACTTTCATCTGAAATAGAAACTATTCAAAAAACACTATCTTCACTTGATAATTGACTAATTTAAAAAGCTATCTAGAAGCAAAAGTAAATAGTCGTGGTAATAAAAATTTAAATTACCTAAGTAGTTTTTTTTCTGAAACTGAATTAGCAATTCTTTCTAACAAGACAATTTCTATTGTTGGTACAAATGGTAAATCTTCGACTGCTAACAACATAGCTATGTTATTAAAAGGATTAGATAAATCATACATTGCATTTACTTCTCCTCATTTATTTGACTATAAGGAAAGAATGACTGCTCATAAAGATTTAAATTTCAATGAATACATTCAGTACTTGGAAAAATTTGAGTTGAAAAATAATATCAATTTAGGTTATTTTGAATCAACATTTTTAATTGCAGCCAAAGCATTTTTACACAATGATATGGATTATTTTATCTGTGAAGCAGGTGTTGGAGGTAAATATGACACAACTTCTATAATTCAAAGCAAAACTGTCGTATTAACTTCAATTGGACTAGATCACACCGATATATTGGGAAACAAAATAACTGATATATTAAATCAAAAAATCAATGTGTCCGATAATATTGAAACTCTGTTTGTTAGCGTTTTGAATGAAGAACTAATCGAGATTATTAAATCTCAATATACAAATTACTCACAGTCCATTTATTTAAGTGAATATTTAAATAGTAAAAATATTTTATTGTCTAACTTAATATTTAAAGAATTAAATTATTATCTATCTTTAATGGTTGTAGATTCGCTACTACAAGACATAAAATATGCTGATTTAACAAATATAAAAATCCAAGAGGCAAAAGGCAGATTTGAAATTGTAAACGATTCTCCTATAAAAATAATTGATGGCGCACACAATTATGAAGGAGTAGAAATACTTTTGCGTAATTATGAAAACAAATATGGACATTTAAATACTGATTTATTTGTTGGATTTAAAAAAGGAAAAGACATAAATAACATTTTCAATCTGATCATTGCAAAAACAAATTATAATCTTCATTTAATAGAAGATGACACTTTTTTCGATCAAGAGATTACAAAAGAAATTGGGTATTTATTAGATAAACATGGAAAAAATTATAAAATTTCATCTTTAGAGCAATTTAATAGAAATAAAAATCCTTCTATATTGTTAGGTAGTTTATATTTAATTGGAGAGTATAAAAAAAGGAACATATGATGAAAACGTTTTTTATGATAAAGCCGGATGGTGTAAAACGAAATCTCATTGGTGAAATAATATCTAGAGTTGAAGAAAAAGGTTTCCAAATAACAAAAATTAAAATGATTACAATTTCTCAAGACTTAGCTGAGAAACATTACGCTGAACATAAAGATAAACCATTTTTTAGTGATCTTGTAAGTTTTATAACGAGTGGTCCTGTTGTAGCTATGCAAGTAGAGGGAGAAAATGTAGTATCACAGATAAGAAATCTTATGGGTGCTACCAATCCTTCAGATGCAACTCCAGGTTCAATCAGAGGAGATTTAGCTACCGAGCTCGATAAAAATGTTGTTCACGGGTCAGATTCTGATGAAAGTGCTGCTAGAGAACTAAATTTATTCTTTTCGTAATAAATTTATTTTAAATGCATACTTAATAGATTAATCTAGATATACATGGCGGGTTTAAATTTAAGAAGAACTTTATTTGGTGGCAATGATATTGCCATTGACTTAGGAACTGCAAATACATTAATTTACGTTAAAGGAGTAGGTGTAGTTGTTGATGAACCTACTTTATTGGCAGTTAATAAAGAGGACCAATCAATTTTAACCATTGGTAAAGAGGCAAAAAAATTAGTTGGACGTGTTCCGGACTCAATTGAATTAATTAAGCCATTGAGAGACGGAGTTATCTCTGAAATAGAAATGGCAGAAGAACTTGTTAAAACTTTACTTACAAAGGCAATTGGAAGATCATATTCTTCACCAAGAATTGTAATTTGTGTACCTAATGGTGTTACAAGTGTAGAACAGAGGTCCATTGAGACCGCTGCTCACGCCACGGGAGCATCAGAAGTTTTTACCATAGAAGAACCAATGGCAGCTGCTATTGGAAGTGGTCTAAATATTTTCGAGCCATATGGAAATATGATTATTGACATTGGAGGAGGTACTACCGAAATTGCTGTTATTTCAATGGGAGATATTGTAAATGCAAACTCGGTAAGAGTAGGTGGAGAAGATATGACAGAGGTTTTAATCGATTGGCTACGTGCCGAGCATCAAATATTGGTTGATTCAGGCATAGCTGAGAGTATTAAGCACGCTGTTGGGTCGGCTTATCAATACGAAAGAGAGCCCCAAGTAACTGTTACGGGTAGAGATATTGTAAAAGGAATCCCCAAACAGGTACTTCTTGAAGCTAGTGACGTTAGAAATGCTCTGGCACCAGTTGTTAATAATATAGTTGAGGCAATTAGAATTTCACTTTCTCAAACACCACCAGCATTAGTATCAGATATTGACAAAGATGGAGCATGGATTACTGGTGGTGGATCTTTATTGAAACAAATAGATAAAAAGATTGCTGAGGAATTAGGTATCCCAATTAATACATCTGAAGACCCTTTAAGCTCTGTTGTTATCGGATCAGGCATTTGTCTTGAGAGGTTTCAAGATTTTAAATCTATATTAAAATTATCACCAAGACCTAATTAAAACATGCTAAAAACAAAAGCTTTACCAAAAAGAAGTTATGTCCTATATATTCTTTTTATTTTATTAAGTAGTTTGTTGATTCTCATCGATTACTTTTCTAATAAAGAATTGTCCAGTTATTTTCCAAATTCAGTAAATTTTGAAATTGAAATAGAAAACAGTGACTTTACCATCCTTCAAAGATTTAATACCTTATTTGAGCAAAGGGCACAATTGATAAGCGAGAACATTAGATTGGAACAAGAAGTACAAGATTTACGTAGTCTTGAAATCGAGAATCGAGAGTTACAACTTCAAATAGAGTCTTATGAGTTGATTTCAACAGTACCTAATATTCAAAATTTTGAACTTTTAGCCAGTGGTTTCATTACAAAAAATTTAAATCTTGAATATCTAATTTATGGTGGAACTAATCAACAGCTAAAAGTTGGCGATTTAGTTATTAATGAAAAAGGTTTTGTAGTTGGATATCTTAGAGAAGTTTTCTACTCCTACTCGATTTTAGAGTCTCCATACTCCTCCGATTTTAACTTGGAGGTAATGGATAAATACAACAATACATATTTAATTACTTCAAATGGATCTGAGATGATAATATCTTCTATTTTGTTGGATAATTTCAAGAACGATATTGATTTTCTCTATACTGATATTTCATTCAATCATTCTGGAAAGTTTCCTGTTGTAGATACAAGATTAATAAATTTTGAATATCAAAATAATCAAATAAATGCAGTTGTTGAAATTTTAGAAAACTTTACTTTTAATACAAAGCTATTTATACCAAAGTTTAAATGACATTTTTACGTAATATTCTGAGATCAATTTATTTTGTGGTTGTACTATTTTTTGAAACACTGATTAATTTTTTAACTGGTATAGATTGGATGGTTATTAGCCCTTTTTTTCTACTTATATACTATATTTCAGTTAAGAGCTTCAGTAATCATAATATTATTCCGTTGGTAATTTCTGGTCTATCATACGATATTTTTCTAAGTGAGAATTATTTAGGAGTTTATTCAATATTATTTCTTATTGTTGCAATTGTTTCTAACTATATACAAAAAAAAGTTCAATCTGTTAGTTACCAAGAGTTTTTATCTTTCACTTTTGGATTTCTAATTTATAATACTATTAATTTATTAGAAACAAATTTTGTTAGTTTTTTTATTTCATCACTTCTAATTAACTATTTGATTTATTTTTTTTATCAAAGAACTCTAGGTAATCGTGTTTAGCAAATTTAGATTAAATATTATTTTCATTATTTTTGCTATTTTTTTATCTTTGATATTTCGAGAACTTTTTATTTTACAAATAATTAACACCGATGAAAACACACAGGATATCGTAAATCAAAATTTTGAGACCTACTACATACCCGCTCCTCGCGGTGAAATAATTGATATAAATGGAAATAAATTAGCACAATCTCTTCTTGAGCCATATTTATTTCTAAATCTTAAGAAAATAAACGAAGAAAATAAAACAGTATATAAACAATTTATTTCATTCAACTTTAATGAGTTAACTAATACAGAAATAGATAATTTTTTTAATTCGAATGAACTTTTTGTTGAAATAGTCAATTTAAATGATTATCAAACAGACTTACGTATAAAAATTCAAGACTATGAAGCTTTTGAGATTTTTAACCAACCAAAAAGGCTTTATATTTATAAAGAATTATTTTCCCATGTTATTGGTTATGTTGGGAAACCCAATCAAGAGGAACTTATTGAGTACTCAAATGCTTTTGGAAATAAAATTGTTGGTAAAAACGGACTTGAAAGATATTATGAAAATATTTTAAGCGGTAAACCTTCTGAAATTACACTACAAAATGGAGAAATTATAGATATTACCCCTGCTATTCCTGGTCAAGATATTCAAATTACTATTGATGTTAATGCACAGGAGGTAGTTAAAGAATCTCTTCAACAAGGCATAGTTCTTGCGAACAAATCTTTTGAAACAGTTAATTTAATTGAAAGAGGAGCAGTAGTTGTACAAAAAATTGATACTGGGGAGATAACAGCAATGGTCTCACTTCCTGATTTTGATCCAAATCAATTTGTATCAGGGATTTCAGAATTTGAATTCAAAAAACTTAATCGTACTCAAGCTTTTAATAATTTTGCTATCCAAGGACTTTATCCTCCTGGATCAGTTTTTAAAGTTGTTGCTTACTGGCTTGCAGTAAATGAAGGTATTTTTCCTGAGGAAGCCTCAAATTCTGGTCAATATGTTAATTGCGAGGGTAGTCTTTCTTTTGGTTTTGATGACGGATCTAAGCAAGTCTATCAAGACTGGAAACCAGAAGGCCATGGAAAAGTAAATTTAAGTGAAGCATTAAAACAATCATGTAATGTTTATTTTTGGGATATAGCTTTAAAAATCTGGAGAACATTTGGAAATACTGATTCTGAAGCAATGCTACAAGAATACTCAAAAAAACTTGGCTTTAGTTCAATGTCCAACATTGACCTACCATTCGAAAGAGAGGGTGTAATACCTGATAGGCAGTTGTTTGAGGATTGGAAGATTTCTAAACCAGAATTAGTTAGACCAGAGGGATGGCTAGGTGGAGATTTGATGAATCTCATCATAGGACAAGGTGCTATAACTACAACACCCATACAAGTATCCAATGCTTACAGAACACTTATGACAGGAATTAAATCAAACCCTTATCTTTATTATGAAAATTCAGATTTAAATGAAGAAAATATAAATATAAGTTCTGAATTTGTAAATTTTTTATTAGATGACTTAAATTTAGTTACAAATCCAGGTGGTACTGCTTATAGGTCTTTTCAAGTAATGGGAGATTTGACGTATGATATTGGTGGGAAAACAGGTACTGCACAAAATGCTGGTGATTTAAATAACACCTCTTGGTTTGTTGGTGTTGACTCAATTTCTAATCCTGAATATTTAATTGTAACAGTTGTTGAAGAAGGAGGTTCAGGAAGTGCCGTTGCCGCACCAGTCTCAAGAAGAATAATTCAGTATCTATTGGAAGAAAGTTTGACTCCTGTAGAATTTGGAGAAATAACGGAATGATTAATAGAAGAATTACAATTTTAGGTCCCGAAGGAACAAATATTTATGTAATTTTTCAGTATTTGATTTTTTGTGTAATTTCTTGGTTTACATTATTTAATATTACGAATGAGATTGGGTTAGACATACAAAATGTGCTTGTTAGACAAATTACATTCACACTTATAGGTCTTATCGTATTTTTTTTATTCACATATGTTTCAATAAGCAATATTTTTGGACTAAGTTATGTTTTGATGGTTTCTTCAACAATCTTATTGATTGGAGTTTTGTTTACAGAGGAATCACTGGGCGCAAGAAGAAGATATGATTTAGGAGTTTTTGATTTTCAGCCATCTGAGTTTACTAAAATTGCATTTGTAATATTTCTTGCTTCAATAATTTCTCAAAAAAGAAATAATTTATTTGCGATAGCTTTGATATTTTCTAATATTTTATTAATTTATTCTCAACCAGATCTTGGAACAACCATCATTTTACTTTCAGTTGTATTGGGAATGTATTTTATTTCAGATGTCAAAATGAAGACATTATTTGCATTTTTAATTACGCTATTCATTTCATTTTTTATACTTTTAGAATTTGATCTAGTAAGTGCATTTCAAGTTCAAAGGATTACAGATTTTTATTCAGCAGAAATACAAGATTTCTCACAAAGACAAAGTAGATTACAAATATCATTGGGCGGTTTTTTAGGGGACAGTGCATCTAATACAGAAAACATATCTATTTTTGTTCCTGTACAAACTACTGATTTTATATTTTCATCATTTGCCAAAAGTTTTGGTTTTATTGGTTGTGTGGCTTTACTATTTTTTTGGGTATTTTTTGGATTTAGAATTTATTCATTAATCATTACAACAGACTCACAATTTGAAAAATTTCTTTTAGCTGGATTCATGATTTTGCTATACCTGCAAATTTTAATAAATATTGCAACTGTTGTTGGTTTAATTCCTTTAACAGGTGACCCATTTCCACTTCTTAGCTTAGGAGGTTCTTCAATTATTGCAGTCTCATCCATTTTTGGAATAATAAATAGAATTTTTATTGAAAATAACCAGGTTATTTAATTTCACAAGCACACTAATGTTCATATTATGAAAGTTTTTAATAGTATTCGTCTTCATGGAGGTTTTAATGTTTGGTATTTTCAAGAAATCAAAAATAGTAAGAAAAAGCGATAATTTAAACGATACAACAACTAAGTGGTTTAACGGTCAAAAAGTAAAAATCAAATCTGGTACGACATCCCAGAGCTCTCGTAGGAATCAATCTAGAAAGCCAAAAAATCCAACATGGTTTAGAGAAACACCTTTACCAGTGCCATCAGTTGAAAAAAAACAGATGTTGATTAGCTCATCTCAAGGTGTATCCAAAGTTGCAATTCTAGAAGGCCCAACTTTAGTTCAATATTATTCATCAGACAATATCGGAAAATCAAAAGTCGGAAATATTTATCTTGGGAAAGTTAAAAATGTGTTACCTGGCATGGAAGCTGCATTCGTTTCATTTGGTGAAGATAAAAATGGTGTTTTGTATGTTGCAGATATAGAGGGTTCCACAAAAAACTCCAAAATTGAAAATCTTTTAAAAACAGATCAAGAAATTTTGGTGCAGGTAGTAAAGGACGCAATGGGGGAAAAAGGTGCAAGACTAACTGGACAAATTTCATTACCAGGAAGATATTTAGTTTTAATTCCGAATTCAAAAACAAAAGGTATTTCAAGGAGGCTTGCTGACAACGAAAGAGAAAGATTAGATAAAATTATAAGAAAAATTAAGCCAAACAATTTTGGAGTTATTGTTCGTACTGCTGCTGAAGGTGTCAGTGAAGAATCGCTTAAAGTAGATATTGAAAAATTAGTCGATGAGTGGAAAATAATTAGCAATTATCAAAGTGGAGATGCACCAAAAATAATTCATAAAGAACCGGATGTATCAACAAAAGTCATTCGTGAACATCTAAATTCAACTTTTAAAAAAGTACTTATTGATAAAAAGTCCCAACATGATGAGGTCAAAGAATATGTAAAAGAAACTTCACCCGAAATTTTAGATATTGTTGACTTTTATGATGATCAACTTGGCTTGTTTGAAAGATACCATATTGAAGATCAAATAAAAAAAGCATTAGATAGAAAGGTATGGTTGCCATCAGGTGGACATTTAATAATTGATAGAACTGAGGCACTAACAGTTATTGATGTTAACACTGGAAAATTTGTTGGAAAAAATAGCCTTGAAGAAACAGTTTATGAGAATAATTTAGAAGCAGCAGAAGAAATTGCCAGACAATTAAGATTGCGCGACATTGGTGGAATTATAGTAATTGATTTTATAGATATGGAATCTCAAAAAAAACAGCAAAATCTCCTCAACAAATTTAAATATGAATTGGCAAAGGATAAAACAAGGACACAAGTTTTTGAAATATCTAGATTGGGATTAGTGGAAATGACCAGAAAAAATGTAGCTGCTGGACTAATTGAAAGCTTTTCCAATGAGTGCGAAAAATGTAATGGTAGGGGACTAATTATCAGTGATATTTTTTCTAACAAAACTATAGATGAAGATTTGCTTGATACAGAAGCTATAGTAAAGTAATTGAGTTATGAGTAAATACGCAGTAGTTAAAATTGGCGCTTCTCAAGAAAAAGTTTCCATCGGTGATGAACTAGTTGTTTCATCTAGCTTTTCAGAGACAACGCTAATTCCAATATTAGTGAGTCTCAAAAAAGGAGAACTGGTTTCAGATAACAAAGAGCTAAAAAAATTTAAAGTAGAAATACAAGATATTGGTACAGGAAAGTCTAAAAAAATTAATATTTTCCAATATAAAAACAAAACTGGCAACAGAAGAAGAATGGGTTATAGGGAAGATAACAAAATTATTAAAATAAAAAACATTGTAGGTTTAGAAGGTAGCGAGGAGGAGTAATGTCAAAGACAAAAGCTGGAGGTTCAACAAGAAACGGCAGAGACTCAGAGTCAAAACGACTTGGAACTAAAGTTTTTGATGGTGAAAAAATTTCTGCTGGTTCCATAATGGTTCGTCAAAGAGGAACAAAAATACATCCTGGTGAAAATGTATCCAAAGGCGGAGATGATACTTTATTTTCAAAAATAGATGGTGTTGTAAAATTTTCTACTAAAAATGGTCGTAAATTAGTTAATGTAATCCCAAAATGAGCTCATGTTCGTTGACGAAATTAAACTATCAGTTCAATCTGGAGCTGGCGGCTCGGGTTCAGTAAGTTTTAAAAAAACATCATCAAAGTCGTCTCCTTCTGGCGGATCTGGTGGACAAGGTGGAAGTGTAATTATCACTGTAAATGATGAATTCAATGATTTATCACATATAATCTCTAATAGTTCACTTAAAGCAGAAAATGGAACTGATGGGAATAAAAATTTTCAAAATGGTAAAAAGGGCAAGGATTTAATAATTGAGGTACCAAAAGGTACAAAAATAAAAGTAGAGAACGAAGTTTATGCTGATCTTCATGAAAATAAATCATCTTTCATTGTTTTGGAAGGATCAAAAGCAGGTAGAGGTAATTATGATTTAATTTCAAAAAGAGTTCCAAATCCTCAGTTTTGCGAACATGGTGAAAAACGAAATAAAATTGAAATTAAATTAACTTATTCAATCTATTCAGATCTTGTTATTGTTGGCTTACCCAATGCAGGAAAAAGTACCCTGATAACTAAATTAACAAATTCAAAGGCTCAAATTGCAGATTATGAATTTACGACAACATCTCCTAATTTGGGTATATTAAATAATTCAGATTTGAAATTAAAAATATGTGATCTACCTGGCCTGATAAAAGGTGCTTCAGATGGCGTTGGCATGGGAGAGAGAATTCTGAGACACATTAGAAATACAAAACTAATCGTTTATTTGTTAGACCCATTGAATCAAAGCTATAGTTTAGAGGATCAAGTAAATTTGTTAGAAAAAGAGATAATCGAATACGACCAAAATTTTTCTGAAATCCCAACAATTAAAGTAGTAAATAAATTAGATAAATCTGAAATAAGCATTATTGACTCTATAAATATTTCAGCGCAAACTGGTTTAAATATTGAAATGTTAATTCAAAATATAGTTGAAATTTTTCAATCTGACAAGAGGAGGCTGTACGGAGACTTTCAAAAGATTACCTTGCAGAAAGATGATCTAATTATTAATCAAGATCATGGAAAATATATATGTACCGGAAGATTTGTTGAATCTATAATTGGGTTATCCGGGAACAATGATGAAGTAAATAATGAAATATTTTACAGATATGAAAATTCATATCTGCCAAATAAACTTGAAGAACTCGGAGTTGTTGATGGAGATACAATTATGTTAGGAAACCTAGAATTTGAATATAAAAAATAAAAAAACAATTGTAATAAAGATTGGAACTACATCTTTAATTGATGAAGGTAAATTAAGTCAAACGCTTCTTCATTCGCTAGCAGAAAAAATAAAACAACATCAAAACACTCACAATTTTGTCATTGTTACATCTGGCGCAGTAAGTCTTGGTGGTATGGAGTTAAATTATAAAACAAGACCAAAGTCAATGAAAAAATTACAAGTTGCTTCAGCAGTAGGCCAAATTCAATTAATTAATGAATACAAGAAAGTATTTAATGAAAACGATTTACAAATTGCTCAAGTATTGATTACTAAAAACCTTATTGATGATAGAGAACAATTTGTAAATACTACTCAGGCGCTGAATGAACTTTTAGCTCAAAATATAATTCCTGTAATTAATGAAAACGATGTTGTTGCAACTGAGGAATTAAAGTTTGGAGACAACGATAGATTATCAGCAATTGTTTCGATAATTGTGAATGCATCTAAGTTGATACTTGTAACCAACAAACAAGGTTTATATAACTTCAATCCAGATAAAAATTCAGATGCAAAAATGATTGAATTTATACAATTTAACTCATCACAATTGAACGATTTAATTCCAATCTCTAGCCATGGTGAAGGCGAGGGAGGATTTTCAACAAAGATAATGGCAGCACAAATTGCAGGTTTCTCTGGAATACAAACTCAAATAATTAGTTGGTCTGAACAAAATTTTGTAGACGCTATAAAAGGTAAACAAGTTGGAACTTTAATACTTGAATCTGATAAAAAAATTAGACTCAGAAAATTATGGATAGCTTATGGAATGCAATCAACTTCAAAAATAGAAATTGACGCAGGGGCATTTGATGCAATTAAAAAGAATGCATCACTTTTATGCAATGGGGTAGTAAAAGTACATAAAGATTTCAATATTGGCGATGGAATTGATGTTGTTTTAAATGATATAAATGTAGCAAAAGGAATTGCCAAAATTTCTTCTAACGAAATATCAGACAATATTGTGTTAATTCACATAGATGATTTAATTATTTTGTAAAAATATTTTACTAATAAGATTTCTTAATTAACCTTTAGATATGTTAAATGAAATAGGAATCAAAGCACAAAAAGCTTCATTGCAAATTGCAAGGCTTGATACCGAATTAAAGAACAAAATTCTTCTTGATATGTCTGAAGAATTGTTAAATAATCAAGAAAATATACTCAAAGCTAATTTATTAGACATTGAAAACTCTAAAGACTTAAAATTATCAACTGCACTTACAGACAGGCTCACTCTAAACGAAGAAAGAATTGTTGGTATGTCTAACGGACTAAAAAAAATTATACCTTTAAATGATCCTGTTGGAGAAGTTACAAGTAGTTGGACGACGGATGATGGATTATTAATTAATAAAGTTAGAGCTTCCTTTGGTGTAATTGGGGTAATTTATGAAGCAAGACCAAATGTTACAAGTGATGTATCAGGCTTATGTTTAAAATCGGGGAATGCAGTAATTCTTAGAGGGTCAAGCTATTGTCTTGATTCAAACAAAGTAATTCTGCAGACACTTCAAAATGCATTGAGGAAAAATCAAGTTGATGAAAATGCAATCCAAATTATTGATAGTAAAGACAGAGAAGACACAATTAAGTTTATGCAAATGACTGAATATATTGATCTAATTGTTCCTAGAGGCGGTAAAGGATTAATTCAGACTTTAGTTGAAAATGCAAAAGTACCATTTATTTTAGACGGAGATGGCAATGTCCATTTATATATACATTCTGATGCAAAAAAAGACAATATTATTGATATTGTTATTAATTCTAAAGTTCAAAGACCAGGGGTTTGCAATGCATTAGAAACATTATTAATTAACGCAGAGTTGTATAAAGAAATGGGTGAAGAAATTGTTAACTCTCTACTTAAAAAGGACGTTGAGCTATTTATTGATCCAATAATCAAAAAAGACTTTCCAGCACTTACGATTGCAACTGATGAACACTTTGAAACAGAATTTCATGATCTAAAGCTAGCAATCAAAGTAGTAAATAATATTGAAGAAGCAATAAGCCATATAAATGAATTTTCTTCAGGCCATACTGAAGCAATTTTGACTGAATCAACAGAGTCTGCTGACTTATTTACAAGTTCAATTGATTCTTCTGTGTTGTTCGTTAATAGTTCAACAAGATTTACTGATGGTGAAATGTTTGGGTTTGGTGCTGAGATAGGTATTAGTACTCAAAAATTGCATGTAAGAGGACCTATGGGATTAGAAGCATTGACCTCTGAAAAGTATGTAGTTAAAGGAAATGGACAAATTAGAAAATGAGTGATAAAAAATTGCAAATCAAAGATTTCGAGAAAAATAATTATTTTGCAACCCAAGAATTGGTTGATGTTGTAAATGCTGCATTATTTTTAGATAAACCTCTTTTAATTGAGGGTCCAGCTGGCACAGGAAAGACTTATCTTGCTAAGTCGTTATCAAATATGTTAAGTAAAGAACTTATCAGACTTCAATGTCATGAGGGTATTGATGAGGATAAAGCAATTTATGAATGGGATTATAAAAAACAACTATTATCTATACAAAATGACAAAAATGAAAAAGATTTATTTACTGATGAGTATCTAATAGAAAGACCAATTTTAAAATCATTGAAAACATCAGACTCATTATTTCTTGTTGATGAGATAGATAGATCAGATGAAGAATTTGAGGCACTTCTCTTGGAAGTGTTAGCAGAAAAACAAGTAACTATACCTGAGTTAGGAACAGTTGCTGGTGAAGGTAATAATTTTACAATCCTTACTTCTAATGCCACAAGAGATCTTTCAGAGGCACTCAGAAGGAGATGTATTTATTTTTTCCTTGATTATCCTTCCATTGACATTGAAACAAAAGTAATACTCAGCAATGTTGAGAACATATCAGAGGAAAAAGCCAAAAAATATTCTCTCTTTAGTTCTTTTATAAGAAAACTAAATTTAAATAAACCACCTTCCTTGATTGAAACGGTTGAATGGGTTAAATACAACCATGAGAATAATCATGGAGAACTTGATTCCAACATTGGTATCCTTATAAAAGATATAGATGATCAAAAACTCTATAAAGAAAAATTAAAAGAGAATAATGATTTTAAAAACGGATCAGTTACTTAGATTCTCACAGTTTTGCAAAGAGAATGAACTATTTTTTTCATCTGACAGGCTGTCAGACTTAATCATTTTTCTTAAAAAAAATGAATTAGATAATCAAGATACTGAAATAAATTTTTTATACCATTTACTTCCTACAAACAAACTTGAAAAGGAACGTCTCAAAGACTTAATTAATGAATTTTTTGGCTATTCAATCAGCGCTGGTCAAGAAGAATTTCTTCACTTAGATGGATATAAACTTGACACAATGACTGATGGTCAAATTAATATGGATTTTAAAAATATTTCTGATGATTTATTAAACAATTTTGGCGATATAGATTTCAGCAGACCTGTTTCAAATGTTTACTGGCTAAACCAAATTAAAAAATCACAAAATTATATTGATGAAATAGCATTCTTTGATATTGAATTTAATTCTGCTTTAGATTCAATTGTAAACAATCAAAATAAAGAAACATATGTAGAAATGCTTGATTTGGCTTTGTTAGAGAGAATACAGGAATTAAGAAATCAATTTAAAGAAGCTTATGTGCCAAGTGATTTAAGCAAGAAAGAAGATCTACAAGAGAAAGATTTCCTATTTACAGACAGCGATGAAAGAAATAAATTACTAAAAGAAACAAGACAGCTTGGATTAATTTTGGCTAATAAATTTATTAGATACTCTAATTCTTCCTCAAAAGGAAAACTAAATTTTCGAAAAACTATCAGAAAATCATTACAAAGTGGTGGAAGCCTTTATAAAACCGTATTTAAACCACAAATAAGAAAAAAACCGAGACTTATTTTGCTATGCGATATTAGTGGATCTATGGCGCTTTACTCATTATTTGGACTAACTTTACTTTTTGGAGTTGTTCAAAGATTTAGGTCTGTAAAAGCTTTTGTTTTTATAGATGGCTTAACTGAAATTACTAAAGATCTTCAAAGACTCAAAGTGAACAATATAAAAAGCATACTAAATAGCTGGAATGATTATGTAAAAGTTGACGGGCATTCTGATTATCAAAAATCTTTCGATGATTTGCTAGCGTCTAAAAGTGTTTTTAATTCAAACAGCAATTCACTTCTTGTAATTGGTGATGCAAGAAATAATTATCGTTCTATTGATAAAAATACAATTTATAGACTCTCAAAATCTTTTAAAGATATATATTGGATGAATCCGGAGAGGTCGCAATACTGGAATACTGGGGATAGTAGATTTATGGAATTTCAAAATATTTGCGAACACTACAGTGAGGTGAGAAATTTTATGCAACTGAAAAAATTTATTATGAAAATCAACTTTAAGAAAGTAATCAAATAATGAATGTCGGAGTATTGGGTGGAACTTTTGACCCACCTCATAAAGCTCATATTAAGATTGCTGAAAGATCTATTGAGCAATTTAATTTGGATAAAGTAATATTTATTCCATCGGGTAATCCTTGGCAAAAGAAAGATGCCACTTCTTTTATACACCGATATGAAATGACAAAGATTCTAATTAAGGAATCTCATTTTTTCGAAATCAGTGATATTGAAAATTCACAAAAAAAACCATCATATACTTCAGAAACATTAAAAAAATTGAATCAACCAAAAGAGAAATTATATTTTATTCTTGGATCGGATGCAGCAATGAATATAAAAACATGGAAAAATTATGAAATATTACCTAGTTTGACAAATTTTTTGATTGCATTAAGAAGTGAAGATAGTATCGAAAAACTAGACAAAAATTTTCCTTTTAATTATGAAATTATTCAAGGTGATAAATTAAATTTAAGCTCTACAAGTTTACGAAAAAAATTGAAAGAGAGAGATACTAAAAATGGCGAATTACCATTGGGTATTTTGAATTATATTATAGATAAAAATCTTTATTGAATTTTATTTTTTAGGTCATCGATTTCAGACTCTATCTCATCAAGCTTATCTAGTTCATCCTCTTCTAACTCTTTAAGTTTTTCTATTTCCAATTCCAATTCTGCAAGTTTTGCAAGAACATCATCGTTCGTATGAGAATCTACATAATTACGTATAAAGTTAGCTGAAACAAGAGCAGTAACTGTTGCAATTAAACCAAGTCCTAAGAACATCAAAGCACCTGCTACCAATCTTCCCAAAGTTGTGAGTGGTGTTATATCACCATATCCTACAGTTGTAACAGTAACTAAAGCCCACCAGACACCATCACCAAATGTTTTAACTGCGGGTTCTGCGATATAAAAAATGTATCCAAATAATCCTACAAAAAAAATTAATGCCCCGAGTATTGTTCTTAAAATTCGACTATTAAATATAGTCTTTAATAAATTAATAAAATTTTTAATTCTATTCAAATTTCTCCTTGATATTAAGAATAGTGTCTTTATTTTTTACATGGTAGTATATTTATAAGTGTCAAATTTAAGAAAACATAATATACAAGAATCTTATTTTCTAGACACTCTTTTAGATGTCATTTATTCACAAAAACTTCAAGAAGTTATAATTTATGAAGGGAACATTTCTTTAGCTCATAAAAACATAATTATTGCGACTGCTAATTCAAACACACAGATGAATGGTGTTGTTAAAAAAATTACTGATGTTCTTCAAGACAAAACAAGTATCAATGTAGAAGGCAAAGACTCTACCTGGCTTCTTATAGAAGTTAAAGAAGTTTTAATTCATATTTTTAACAAAGATTCAAGAGAATTTTATAATCTTGAAGATATATATTTCGATTGTGAATTAATTTATCAATATGGATAATCTTATAATTTGGGGCTGTAGCTCAGTTGGCAGAGCACTTGCATGGCATGCAAGGGGTCAGGGGTTCAAATCCCCTCAGCTCCACTTAAAATTATGAAAAAGTTTCTTGACGAAACTAAAGAATTACTTTTATCTCAAGGTTTAATTGCAGTTCTAGCAATAATCCAAGTAAGAGTAGTTGCTACAAATCTTGGACCTGAGGCATATGGCAACATAGGTGTTTATTTGGGATTAGTCGGATTAAGTTTTCGCATTTTAAGCTCTAGAAATTCAGATTTAGTATTAATAAATTTTAAATCAACTCATAAAAATTTTCTCAATAGTGCGATTTATTTTGAAATATTACTAGGAATCGTATCCTTGATATTTGTTTATGGAATATTTTTTGTATATTACAATTTTATTTTTAATTATCTTATCTTATATTTTGTAACTCGAGTATTTCTAAATATCCTAGAGGTTTTTAAAGGAGTATTTACACACAATGGTGACATGAAAACTTATTCATTGGTTGAATCATCCTCCAATATAACGAGATTTATATTAGTAGTAACATTTGTATCGTTAAATCCAGATATTAGTAGTTTCTTTTATGCTCTAACTTTTCATCAACTTTTTGTAAGCGTTTTAGTTTTGCTTTTATTGGTTAAAAAGGACACGAATAAAGCTGAAAAAATTACCTTTAAAGAATATATAAAAATGTCAAAATCAAATTTTTATAAAATAAGAACTGATCAATCAGTTGGACTTATACCTACACATCTTGATGTAGTTGTGATTGGTTATTTCGCAGATTATTATTCTGCTGGAATTTATAGAATAGCCAAAAAGTTAGTTGATCCGATTAATTCTCTAATTGTTGCCTTTTCACCGTGGATGTTAAATAAAATAAACAAGCAAGGTGATTACAATTTCAGAAACTTATTTATAAATATATTACTTCCATCTTCAGTGATAATTGTTTCCTTTTATTACCTTTGTGGAAGTAACCTCATAGAAATTATCGCTGGAGATGAATTTGCCGATGCTATTTTACCTATGATGATTTTATTATTTGGATTTATGTCTTATTACTTGACTTTCTGGACAAGACATTTTCTTTTC
>Ga0208390_1000278_pt1 | contig 17448 bp, 17 predicted proteins | sample Knorr_S7_td_Surf_FD_185594 | JGI IMG/M metagenome (GOLD analysis project Ga0208390, IMG submission 185594) | Marine microbial communities from Southern Atlantic Ocean transect - Knorr_S7_td_SurfaceA_ad_6m_LV_A (SPAdes) (version 2) | ecosystem: Environmental > Aquatic > Marine > Oceanic | place...
ACAATGCAGGAAGCCGAGGAGCTACTGCATAAGAACGTTAATGCATACGATGTTGAGGACGAATACAGCGGGGAATGGGTGATAGAGGACATAGAGGAATTATGAGCTCTACCTCCATTATAACAAGATACGCGCTGCTTTTCAGCTGGTTATGTGCCACTTATTTTAGTGTCCATTTTATCACCATACTGTCACCAGTTACAGTATAATATTACTATACAACTAAGGAGTCTATGCCTAATCATTGCCACAATCGAGTAGAATTTTACTCAGATGACACAACAGCAATTCTCAAACTACATGCTATCTTTAATAAGGGTCTAGCAGATGACATTAAAGAACCAGTTGACACAGTGTTTGGATCATTCATACCCGAACCAAACTGGGCAGAAGTGCCACTTGCTGAGTCTGATGTCAAAGAATATTCATTCTCTAACGCTAGAGGTGAAGTAGGCGAGTTGCCAGTATATAAGGATAAAGGATTTGGTAGGGGATTATATTTCCCTAGTACTGATGTTAATGATGACAGATGGTACAACTGGCGAGTCCATAACTGGGGAACGAAGTGGGATTGCTATTGTGTGGATATAGACGACTCAGACATGCCACACGGATTCCAAGTCACATTCGATACAGCATGGTCTCCACCAGAGGAAATATGCTACGCAATCCGAGAACAGTTCGACGACTTGTCGGTATCGTGGTTCTATGACGAACCAGGTTGTGAAGTGGCAGGATACCTATAATGGACAGAGAAGTATTACTAGAACTCAAAGAGTTCCTAACAGAGAGAATGGTGGACAATATGTCCACCAAAGACTTAGAAGAGTATGTGATGAATGACCTATTCACATACTTTGACAAACTAGGTGAGCATGAATTCCTAGAGGAAGCCAGAAACTACTGGGACGATTCCTACGACGAAGTGGTAGAGGATATTAAATCCTACACCAAGTCAGACTTCAAAGCAACTGGCGATAGACCAGTTGATAAACTGTCCACTTAGACCATACAGCATGTGTAATCCACAGTATAATAGAAGAGTAACAAACAAGAAAACTATGTTTGACTCTCAACTTAGACCTATCTACGACGGAAAGGTACTTGCTAATCAAACAGCAATGGACAATCCAGTAGTTAAGGCAACACTCTTTGAAATGTCAAAGAGAAACTTTGAACCCCAAAGACTCAATGCTTATGGGGTATGGTACATCTCAGACAGGCATTAATCATGTATACACCAAACGAAATCGCTCTCTTAACGTTTATTAAGAGAGTCAATGAAACATTCTCTTATTTTGGAGAGGACGGAGCAGACTACGTGTCAGCAGAGGACATGGACTATTTCAAAGAGATATGTCTAGAGTTTAGGAGGTCTGTAACATGAAATACGATGTCAAGATTAACACCACTAAGTATGCGGGGACGCTATACTTAGAGAAAGATTTCTACGACGACCTAGCAGACCTAGGGTGGGAGTATACATGCGGGCGATTGTCCCGCAGTGGTATGTTCGTTTATGACCAGATAATGACACGTCTCGGTGTCCTGAGTAAGGGCGAACACTGGAACGAAGATTGTTATCAAGATCACGGGTGCGACCATTAATGATAAAGCATTACGCACAACAAATCCAGCTGCTTTGTGACAGTGTAATTACTGTCACAATCAAATCCCTATTCGGATATGGGGACGTGTATAATAGTAGTATAAACAAACAGGAAACTATGACTACTTGGGCAATTCAACCTTCACACTGGGGCAATCAAGTTTTAATCGGTGCTGAAATGACACACGATTTTCAAACCGCTGAAGACATTGCTTTAGACATGGCGACAGACAACATGGAACAGGTTTGTATTTTCAAGGTCGGCACTAAGTCAGACATCAAGTGGAAAGCAATCAACTAACCCCCCCGTCTCACTAACCCCCCCTTATATGGAGCATAGATCATGACCACAGACAACACACAGTGGACAAGAGAATTAATAATGAACGAAGACGAAGAATCAGTGCTAGTCACTATGGCACGATTCTTTATAGAGAATGGTTGGGTAGATGATGAAAATCAAGACGCATTCGATTCTCTCATTGAGAAGATATGCGACCCTGCCCCGTGGGATTATAACCCCCCGTCTATATAAGGGGTGTTATATAGCATACTGATATATGCTAGCATATAATATATGTGATGATATATTATATGTGTCAATATATTAAGTGTCCCATATATACACACATAGCATATAATATATGTGTATAATAGTATTATAAACATTCATTCATTGATTATGTCATTCTTTAATTATGTGTCCCTATCAGACTATGATCTAACAGATCAGTCTATGCTACAGTGTTGCTATGATGAGATAGTAGCAGAGTATACTGACACAGGTGATATCGCAATGTGTGGTGAGCAGTTCTTAAGAGACGCTGCTAGATTTAAACTAGAAGACTTTAAGAACTATATGCGTCCTCTCTTTGGCATCGAGCAAACACACATCGCAGACTGGCAGTAGACCAGTCCCCGTCCCTTCGGGGGCGGGTGCCCCGTTATAAAAGAGTCCCAACGCTCTAACCTACAAAAGTGGGTACGTGCGTTTCAAAAATATTTAAAAATTTTTTCTGAGGTAAAACCCCCTATGATCTTTTTATCATGCCCCCCTGTGTATACACTACCAGGTACTTGGAGTAAGTGTAACGCTTTGATTCCTCATTATAATGCTGACCCAGATCAAACCTTCGGGATAAGTATACTTGTCATATTGGTCGCCCTCTCAGGGTATGGAGTGTATCGAGCATTCTTCGCTAACAAGGGTCTCACAGACCAATGGGAGGAACATGACGACTAACTACGCACTTGAACTTATATTCTGGGTTGTACTGGGACTATACGTATTAACTAAACTGGGAGCATTTAAGAAGTGAAACTTACACAAGAACTTATAGACAAGATACAAGAAGCAATGCTTCACACTAACCTAAAGGGTGAGATAAACTGGAAGGATGGAGATGACATCCAAGTGAATATAGCAGGAACTTTTGCTAAGGATAAATTTATCGTTCTTAAGAACGCAACTAAGGATCCTGTAGTATCTGCTCAACCCCATCCTTACTTCGATTACGAGAAGAAGGAGTTCGATTACAAGAAGAGAGATGAACTTAGATCTACTGACGGATGAAGAGTTTGAGGAACTCTGTAGACTCTTAGAGATAGAGTATTATAGATATTATACAGGGAAGGACTCTTCAGATGAATGACATAACCATATTCGTATATTTCATATGCTTCGCAGCAGTGCTAGGAGCATCTTTTGCGTTTATGTGGCGAAGCATGTCATCTGTACTCATGACACTTGACACAAAACCAAAATCATCTTATAATATACACCCAGAGATGAAGGATGTGGAAGATGGAGATGAGTTGATAGTCTTCACACCATATACTAAGGAAGAAAATGATTAAGTGGATTGGATTATCATTGGGAGTACTCGTAGGAGTCTCTCATATTGCTATGATCGGAATGATCTCACAGCATAAAGAAGAGAAAGGTTTACCAGTAGTTAATATCCCAGAGGGTGATTACGGTTCTTTCCGAGCAGATGTTACGAAAGATGGTTATAAGATATCCTATAAGGCAAACGATCCGAAGACAGCATACATCACAAAGGACATTAAAGAGAAGGCAGGGTTCTTAGGACTCGCAAATAACGAGACTAAGGTAGTTGAAGAGTACTTCATGGATGGTCAAACTAACCAAGGTGGAGCAGTAAGTAACAAAAGAAGTTGGTTAGCACCTTACCAAGAGTTTACTGACAGCAATCCCGATCTCTCAGCAAAGGATTTAGCATGTATTAAGGCAGTAGGTAGTGCTGAAGGTACTGGGAGACTTGTCGGAACTAGCGTTGGAGCAGCCGCAGCACCTACTCTTAGCACCATTCCCTTCGTTGGTTGGGTAGCAGCAGGATGGGTAGCGATGTTTGGTGGAGAACAAGGAGCAGAAATAGGTGGAAACATGGCAGAGGACATGAATAAGAACTGTTAATGTGGAGAATTTGGGCAAAAGCACTCGGAGAGAAGTCTGGAAAGTCTGATCGAGAGGCAGATTTTATAGCGATCATACGTACTTTTATCTTTATTCAACTCATAGTGACCAACTGTTTCATCATTGCGGGTAATATTAGGCATTGGAACGATGCTCACATGGACAAATCCTTAAACAATCCTAAAGAATTTGTGAATTTGTGTTGACTTGCTGATAATATGTGTTATAATTAGTGGGAGATCAACTAGCTAGAGGGTATGAAGTACATTCTTTACGACCAAAATCACATTAAGCAAGGTAAATTTCCTTCAGTATACGAATTGAGGCGATTTTTATGTGATCGTAAGTATGATCTTGACTGTGAAGCAGACTTATCATGTACTTTTGACTACATTAAGCATATCAAATGGAGTTTTGATATAGAAGAATGACTCAGCAAGAGATATCTGACTGTCTCTACGCTCTCAAATCACAAATTGAAGCGTTGGAGACCCGCCTTAATAGCATGGAGCTTCTAATGAAGCGACCAAACAAGGAAAATTATGAAAAATTAGTAGACGTAGTACTCGAACATGACAAAAGAATCAATTCTATCGAAAAACTCTAAGATCTATCACCTGTATTGGGAAGATAGATGCATCATGAGAGGTGTAGACGAGGAAGATTTCCATCAAATCTGGGAAAAACTCTTGTATACGTACAATACGGAGTTAAATTATGTCGAAATTACGCTAGATGAAGACGATAATCTAGCGATTACTGATACTTCGTACTGAAAGTCCCAAAAATCGCGTCGTTGCATCCGCACGACGGGATAAATAATTGTAAAAACAACTATGGAAGCAGAATTTCTAGCCCTCGAAGGCGAATTTACTATTCGTCAGGGCACAGAGTTGATAGAATATACGAGAATCTCTGATATTCCCGAAAAATTTGACCATGTAATCAAATTTTGCCCCAAAAATCCCGAAGAACCACATGATGTGAACGATCATATCAAAATGAGTAGGTTTACAGACTACCTACATATGTTACAAGCAAGAGAACAGAAGTAAAATGCCCGCAGTTACCCGAAAAGGAGACGCAGATGTAACTCACTGTACTGGAATGACCAGAAGTGGGTGTTCTTCTAACGTCTTTGTTAATGGAATTGGTGTTTCTCGACAGGGAGACAACAATACAACACACCTACTACCAGGTGACCCATGTCCTCCACACTCAGCAGCAATAGCTACTGGGAGTAGTACTGTATTTGTAAACGGTAAAGGATGTGGTAGAGTAGGAGACGCGACATGTACATCAGTCGCAGCAGGATCACCAAACGTATTCGCAGGATAAAATTATGGCAGTAACATGGAACACTGGAAACAGTATTGAATCGAAACCAAAGAAAACAAGACAGGGTAAAGGACAACATTCCAAATACTCTGCTACGTCAAGAAACAAAGCAAGGAAAATGTATCGTGGCCAAGGCAAATAGAATTGTAGACGGAAAAAGAAACGCAAATGTGCCTGTAGATATGTCAGATCACTTCTACGACCATGGAAATGAGTATTGTAGGTACTTAATTACTGATCCTCGTAGTGATAGGCAAGGAAAGAAACGAAAACCCTTTGAAAACGTGTCTAAATAAACATTGAGGTCGAATACGTAGGTATACCATGGCAGCTTCCCTGCCCAGTCGAGCGTTTAAGGATTTTGATCTAACTTTTAGAAAGAATCCTGTAACCAATGACGTAAATACAATTAAAAATGAAGTAGCAATCAAAGAAGCGGTAAAGAACATCGTTCGATACAACTTTTATGAGAAACCATTCTTACCAAATTACGGTGGGAACATTACTGGTGCTCTTTTTGAGTTATATGCAGAGGGACAGTCATCCTTAATAGAAACACAGATAAAAAATATCATAAACCTCTACGAACCACGTGTTGTGTGTTATAGAGTCAAGGCAAAGTTTGATGAAAGAGCAAATGACTTGGCGGTAGAGATATATTATCTTATTACAGGACTACCAAACGTAATTGACAATCTAGAAGTTATACTTAAGCGATAATGGCACTAACAAAAGTCAACTCGTTAGAGTTTAACGAGATCAAGGCACAACTAAAGGCATATTTAAAGGGACAGTCCGAATTTAGCGACTACGACTTTGAAGGATCCTCGTTATCCACACTATTAGACGTACTTGCTTATAATAGTTACTACTCTGCGGTCAATGCTAACTTAGCAATCAACGAAAACTTCTTAGACACTGCAGTTCTAAGAGAAAACGTAGTAAAGTTAGCCAAACTCATAGGATATACCCCAAGAAGTGCTAGAAGTGCCCGTGCGACCTTTACAGTGGTCATACAGACGATATATGGCACAGGGTCTAATGGTAGAGGATACCCAGAATCAGTACAAATCAATAAAGGGGTCTTTGCTTCGTTCACAGGAGAGGGTGGAGCGAACTTTGTGTTCTCCATACCCAAAGATTTAATCGTATCAGTCAACACACTAGATGGTAAAGCAACATTTACAGGTGTAGAGACATTTGAAGGCATATTCATCACTGATACTTTCGTAAAAACAGAGTCAGACAGACAAAGGTTCATTCTAGGTAACCTAGCTGCTGATACTTCTGCTATGAGTGTAGAAGTAACACGTGGAACTATCACTGATGCATATTTGAAGGCAGAGGATATAACAACAGTAAGTAATATTAGTAAGATCTTCTTTTTAGAGGAGTCAGAGAGTAAGAGACCAGAGATAGTCTTTGGTGATGGTATACTTGGAGAATCATTAATCAATGGAGACGTGATTGAGGTCACTTATCCTACTTCTTCTGGTTCAGCACCTAACGGATTGAGAGGATTCACGTTTGCGGGTACTGTAAAGGACTCTAGGAACGCTCCTATCACTTCTGGTATCACTCTAACCCTAACATCAACACCTGATGGTGGTGCTTTAGCAGAAACCATTGATAGTATCAAGTATTCTGCTCCTAAATTCTATTCTAGCTTTGGTAGAGCAGTAACTACAAAGGATTATGAGGCAATCATACCTCAGATCTATCCTAACGTTCAATCTATCGTTGCTTTTGGTGGTGAAGAGGCAGATCCACCAGAATACGGTAAAGTCATTGTCGTAATCAAACCTAAAAACGCAGATCGTCTGTCTATTTCTGAAAAAGACGCAGTACAGAAGAAAATACGTTCATATTCAGTAGGTGCAGTGGAACCAAAGATCATGGATCCATCTGTTTTGTTTATTGACCTTGCTTCTTATGTTTATTTCAACCCAAACAATACAAGAAGAGATCAAAACGAGATTAATCAAATTATTTACCGTACATTGGAGACATTGAACTCTTCCGCTGAGTTTAACAAGTTTGGTGGTAAGTTTAAGTACTCTAAAATCCAAAAGATCATTGATGACGCGGAACCATCCATCACATCGAACATCACGAAGGTGAAGATGCGTAAAAATGTTACTATTTCACTAAATCAAAGATTTAACTACAAGATTTGCTTCGGAAACAGAATTAACGCACAATTAGACACACCAACATTACAAACTAATGGTTTTAAACGTGCTGATGGTGGAAATCAAGTATTTTACTTGAATGATGATGGATTGGGAACCATACGTCTGTATTATGTAAACACAGATGGTTCAAAACAGTACATTGGTGGTAACTGGGGTATAATTGACTATACCGCAGGAGAAGTTACTATCAACGACCTTATTATTACTGAAGTAGTCAACTCTACTGACAATATTATACAATTCTCTGTAATTCCTGAATCTAATGACTTAGTTTCACTCAGAGAGACCTATCTAACACTAGGTATAGATAATCTAGTTGTTAATGTAATAGATGATGAAATTTCCAGTGGTTCAAACACTTCTGGAACAGGTGTAGTACCAGAATCGAGCTATAGTTAGTAATGCCCGCTGAACAGTCGTCGTGGAAAGTTGCGTCGTGGGTCACCCCTCAAACTGAGGTTACAGTTGACCCGATTGATGCATCGGTTTCGCCAGAATCGAGAACTAAAGTATCTGATAGAATTGAGGAGCAGATTCCTCAGTTTATCAGAGAGGACTATCCTGACTTCATACAGTTTATCAAATATTACTATCAATCATTGGAGTTGAAGGGCAACCCAGTTGATGTAATACAGAACATAGATGAATATTATAACATAGACCGTCTTAACGACCTCGTAGAGTCGACTACAGCGTCCTCTGGGATCGCAACTGACGCTACAGTCATAGACGTAGGTAATACTAGAGATTTTCCAAAAGAAGGTCTCGTAATGATAGACGAAGAGATCATATACTACAAGAGTAAGTCTCAAACACAGTTTAGGGATTGTGTTAGAGGTTTTCATGCCACTACTAAGGTAGGTACACTAGCAGAGTACACCTTTACCGAGTCTGTAGCTGCTTACCACGACTTTGGGTCTACAGTAGTCAACCTAAACAACCTTTTACCTCTATTCTTACTACAGAGGTTCAGAGATCAGTTTGCTGAGTCATTCCCAAGCAAGTTTGCTCCAGAGATACAACAATCAACAGTTACTAAACGTTTAAAGGACTTTTATGCTTCTAAGGGTACATCAAGGTCATTCAAATACTTGATGAGAGTGCTCTTTGGTGTTGAGTCAGTTATTGAGTACCCTAAAGATAGAATATTCAAACCTAGTGACGCATTTTACACTGTAAGGGAGATTATTCGTGCTACAGCGATAAGCGGAAACCCTGTAGAACTTACAGGTGAAGTATTATACCAAGAGAACGATCCAAACGACACAAATGTAAATTCCGCACGTATATACGTAAAATCCGTAGTTGAGGTGTTTACTGAAGACGGAAAGATCTACGAATTGGATGTTGATACGGAAAATGGCGATGGAAGTTTCACAACTCCGTATAAGACGCTCCTTGGTGAAGACCTAAGCTCCGATTTGTCGGAAAATGTCGTAACAGTCGACTCTACTATCGGATGGCCTGAAATAAACGGAGCTATTCGTATAGATGATGAGATTATCAACTATACGGACAAAACAGTCACCCAGTTCCTAGGATGTACCCGTGCGAGACAAGATACACAGGCAGCACCCCATATTTCGGGATCTGAGGTCACATCTTCTTATGAAATCTTTGGATATAGCAATAGAGACGGAACTAAGATCAGTTTAACAGTATTTGGTGGTACAAGAGGAATAGACATCGTAACTGGCGGTAAATATTACCTACAGGACTCAAAAGTCACCACACCATCAGAACCAGGCTTCGATTCACTAGATCCAATCTATGAGAGCTTCATATACAACGTTAAGAAGTTATTGAACGGTACATTGCTGACTTTAGACACACCAAACCCAGATGGTAGTGTTGTAGCGAATATAACGACTGAACAAGAGCATGGATTGAAACGTGAAGACACTATAGTCATATTGAACGCTCCAGAAGACGTATATAACTCAACATTCACTGTAAGAGGTGTCAGCACCAATAATACGTTCAGTATCATAATTCCTAGCACTCCTATTCGTGGAGTAGACGTAGGATTCTTGGTAACACGGGAATTTGCGAAATCTACGTCATCTGACACATCTATACGTCTAGGATTACAAGATACGCCATCTGATGTACAAAATGTCTATAGATCTTCTGAACACGCCATTATAGCGTCACCAGGTGTGCCTGGTCACGAAATAGGACCTTTCCACACTGATGACCTAGATCCTGGCAACCAGAGATATCTAAAACGCATTCCACTCACCACAATCACTAAATCCAATAAAACTGCGACTCCTGTGGGTCAAGTTGGTATTGGTGTGAATGGTGTACCACTTTTCTCGTATAAGTCAAACGATACGAAGTTATTTGGTGGTGTAAAGTCAATTACGGTTACAAATGCGGGATCTGGTTATGATATTACCAATCCACCGATTGTAGAGTTTGAACCACTCCATGCAAGAGATACAGCGTACTTCCTCAACCAAAGAATTAGAAATAGCGTAGGATACAGATATAGAAACTTAGGAAGCGGTAAAACCGCAGAAATAGGACAAGAACCTACACATACAGGTACAGACCCAGTACAAGACGGAGCTTGCCTTTGGGAGTTTGAGGGAATCTCTGCTGAGGCGACTGTAAGCGTATCTGGTTCACTATTTGCGGTAAACGTAGATAATGGTGGATCTGGTTACACAACAGCTCCTACAGTTGGTATTGTGGGTGGAGATCCTACAGTTGAAGCATCTGCGACTGCTACAATCACATCTGGAGTCGTAACTGCTATATCAGTGTCCGCAGCTGGTGAGGGATACCAATCTGTGCCCACAGTTGTATTATCTGGTGGTGGAGGAGAAGGTGCGACTGGTACAGCGGTTGTTCGTGGTGGATTGACTGAAGAAGGCATAACAATCACAAACAATGGTACAAACTACAATGAGAGACCAAATATCACTCTAGTATCTGGATCTGGTGCTGTAGGTTACCCATCTATTGTAAATGGCAGAATTGTATCTATTATCTTGACATTTGGTGGTAGTAACTACTATGGTGCTCCTGACGTTGTTATTAGTGGTGATGGAGTCGGTGCTGTTGCGTTTGCGACTGTAAATCAGGCTACACAGCAAGTTACAAGTATTACCGTGACAAATGGCGGTATTGGTTACACTTCAGGAACCACAACTGTTGATATCGTGTATCCTGGCTCTGGAGCTACATTCCAAGTTGAATTACCAGTATTAACGAAGAACTTAGCTGCTAGTGCGGACGAATTAGGTGATCCACTGTTTATATCACCAAAACAGGCAGATAGTAATAATGGTGTATCAATCAAGGGTGCTAACTTCGGAATCTACGGTGGAGAGTATGGATACCTCTATAATCCAAAGAAAATGCGTTTCTTGCTTGGGGATAACGTAAGTGACACATCATACGCAGAATTGAACCCAACAAGGCATTCTCCGATCATAGGATGGTCATTTGACGGACATCCTATCTACGGACCTTACGCATACACAGATAGAGAGAATAAGAACCCATATAATGAATTAAAGCAAATGATCAGCTCATATCGCATCAGAGCAACTAGAGATGCGTTGGTTGGTAATGATTTGGCAGATATTGACAAGATGGGGACATATATCGAAGATTACGAATATGTTGAAGGATTAGGCGACTTAGATCAGTATAATGGTAGATTCTGCGTAACTCCCGAATATCCGCTAGGTGTATACGCATATTTCTGTACATTAGACGGAAGTACAGGAAATCCGAAGTTTCCATACTTTGTAGGTCCTAATTTCTATTCTGAAGCGAGTGATATCAACTGGAAGGGAAATGGACTCCAAAGGAACTTTACAGAGGACGCAGTTCGTTATAAGCGTCCATATGTTGCTACAGACACAGCATTAGTCAGAAGAAAGAATAAAGGCAACCCTATCGAGTATATCCTTGCTTTAGAGGACGCAACTACTCCTATAGTCCTAGAAGACGATTCTACCTTCATAGGTTTCGTAGATGTTGGTATTGGTTACTTTGATTACTTCCCATCCGTAAAAGGTGGTTCTGTTGACTCATTATTCGTTGCTGCGACAAATAGGTACTTCTCAAGTGGATTAGATCAGTATTTGATCGAGGGTGCGGGATTTGACTATAAAGTTAACGATAGACTCATATTTGATGAAACAGGCACTGGAGGAAGTGGTATATCCGCTAGAGTCTCTAAAGTGTCTGGAACTAACACTAATGCCATCGCATACGCTGTAAACTCGACTACAGACATAATAACAGGAACTATCACTACAGGATCTGCCCATTACCTAAAAATAGGCGATACTGTCGATATTGCGATTGGAGACAATGAATACACTCGTGAGATTGATGTAAAGATTATAAACGACAAATATCACTTTAAATACTTTGATTTGACTAATTTTACGATTAGTTCAAAAGGAAGGGTCGTACAAGCGAATATAACCATAACTGGCGGTACAGGACTTACAAACGGAAGTTATACGAGTATTCCTCTAATAGGCGGTACAGGACAAAATGCTTCTGCTAATATCACTGTAAGCGGTAATACAGTCACAGCAGTCTCTATAGTTGGTGAAGGTAAAGAATATACAGATGGTGATGTATTAACTGCTAATATTTCTAATATTGGTGGTACAGGTCAAAACTTCTCTATTGACATCGGTAATGTCAAGAAGACTGGTGGATTAGTCCAGAACTTGTGGACATTCATGGCTGGTAGTGGTGGTACACCTGGCACATATACTAAAGTACCTCTTGTCAATACATCAGCTCCATCAGGTGAGGGTGCTGAGTTTACTATTGTTGTTAATGACAGTGGTGAAGTAGCATCTGTTACTCTTACTAAAGAAGGTAGTGGATATTATAACAATGAACAGTTAGATCCAGTCGCTATCACCGATATTGGTAGTGTCAATGGATTCTACGTTACACCTAGCTCTATTAATCAAGAATTTACTGCTAGAGGCACAGCTGCTCATCAGTTGACTATAGGTGATGAGGTTGTAATCACTGGAAGTAACCCATCAGACTATGATGGCACACATACTGTCACAGGAACAAGCACAGGTAGGAGATTCCAGTTCAAGAAACCAGTTGGTATCATCACAGACACTGCTATTACTACAGCATGTGAGGTATACTGTAAAGAACCTAAGTTAGATCTTATCAATGGTCATCTATACAAATTTAAGACCACAGATACATCCAATGCTGATAGAAGACTAGAGTTTACATTTGATAAAGAGAACACAAACGTATTCACATATAAAAATGTTATTGATGCTGAGAATGATCCAGTTACAGGACAACAGGTATCTGTCACTATCTCATTAAATGATGTACCTGGCACATTATTCTACTTTGACATTAATGGTAATGTCTCAGGAAGTTATCTAAGTGTAATTAACGATCCATTCCTAGGAGCAAACTCTGTATCAGCGATTCCTACTGTTACTACGATTGAGTTTTTACTAGCAAGAGAACCAGAAAACAACTATACAGCAACTAACGAGATATCATATAGTACAGACTCTATATTCCCTTCAGGTGGTATTGCTTCTGTTAACATTGGTGATCCTGGTAGAAACTATGCTACTCTACCTCAGTTTAGTGGTATAGAGAGATCAGGTGGTGGTGCTACAGCATTTGCTACTATATCTGGTAAGTTGGAAAGTGTTACTATAGTGGATCCTGGCATAGGATATAATGGTGCTAACCCTCCATCAGTCATATGCTCTATGCCTGACTTCGTAGATTTGACATTAGAGAATATATTTGGTGACTTTAATAGAGGTGATATTATTCTTTCTAAGGCAGTTCTAGATGGTGATACTGCTAGAGGTAAGGTAATCAGTTGGAATCCAAATACTTCTACACTAAGAGTACAACCTCTACGTAATAACTTAGTGGGTGCTACTACTCGTGGTTTCATTATGTTTACCACTGCTAATAACAATACTAACAATATAATAGCAGGATCTAACCAAGCTGGGATCAGTGCTATATCAGGTGAACAAGCAAACGTTGCTGCTATCGTTCCTCAATCAGGTCCTGAGATTGGTCAACTTACTAATGTGGCAATTAATGGTGATGGAGGTAGTAATTACCGTACAGCACCAACTATATACATTGATGACCCATTCTACGGTGGTGTACTTACACTTAGTGTCAATAGTCAGAATACATCTGCTAATTTCACAGGTGGAACCTACACTGTATCACAGGAATCTGTAGCACCTACAGGTGGACAGGGTGTGTCAATCCAAGTTGTCGTTGATGCTTCTACTAAGGACATCACATCTGCTACTGTGTTAGCGGGTGGAGCAAACTATTCTCTAGGTGACCTTATCACTGTTCGTGGTGAGGATATCACAGGTGGTAGTTCTTCTGATAACTTTGTTCTTAGAGTCGACTCTCTAGACTTTGTAAGACCAGCTGTTACATCTACAGTCATAGATGCTTCTATAGATGCTGTTGTTGTATCTAACTCTGGTTCTGGTTTCTTATCTGCTCCTGAAGTACAGATATCTGGTGGTACAGGTATTGGAGCTGTACTGAGAGCAGAGATTATAGATGAGACTGTAAGTTCTATTGTTATTGAGAATGCGGGAACTAGGTTCCAGAACCCTCCTATCATTACAGTTAAGCAGGGAACTGGTACAGGTGCTTCCATATTACTTAAGTCTTCTGATCTAGGTAAGATCATAAGTCTTGGTGGAGATAATATCACGTACAATTATAGTCATGATAGAACACTCAAACCAAGCGTTAATACAAACTATAATCTACAGCTCACAAGAACTCAAATCGTTGACTTCTTCACTGTTACAAACGGTGGGGGATCGTTCGTTACCAAACCAACAATCGAACTTATTGGTGGAGGTGGAAGCGGTGCAGTTATGGATGCTATTATTGACAACGAAGTTATTCAGGCAATTACAGTAGCAAATCCAGGTAGAGGTTACTCAAGCACTCCTGCTGTAAAAGCACGTATCACACACTCCTTCGTTCCACTACAATCTAACAGCACACTTAACTTCCCATACGATACTAAGATACCTGTAGGTACAGAAGTACAGTTGTTAGAGGTTGATGGTACATTACCACCTCCTCTCGTAGCAAATACAACTTACTTTGCCATACAACCTACACTTGCTAATGGTCTTGCTAGTAACCAACTTAAATTAGCAACAACATTATCTGATGCTCTAGATGGAATAGCAATAACAATCACAGGTCAACCTTCTATTGGTAATGGAGGTACAGCGACCTTTAACTTAACAACCACAGACTTAGGAGATCAGATCACTGTGACTATGACTCCTGGCTCATTCTTTGTTGGGGAGAAACTATATCAAGGTTCATCTACTGACTCATTCTCTGCTCTAGGTACAGTTAAGGCATGGGATCCTAAAGGTAGAGTCTTATCTGTAGAAATTGAATTAGGAGAGTTCGCTCTCAATCAACCAGTCTTCGGTTTACAATCTAACGCATTTGGAGAAATACATGACTTTGAAAGATCAGTCGCTAACTTTACTGTATCACCTATCGCCACTGCTACTGCTGAGTTTAAGCGTACTACTGGTATACTTGACCTTAACGATCAGCGTCTATATGATAGTGACAGATACCAAGAGTTCTCATACGTTGTTAACTCTCCGATCAATGTCAAGGAATGGAAGAACCAGTTTAAGAACTCTGCTCACCCAGCTGGATTCAAGGTATTAGGTACACAGGTTGTATCACAGTCAGCATTCAAGAGATATCAACGTAGATCATATTACAATCCAGCTAACCCAGATACTAATAACTGGTGGGAGCAGAGATTTGGTGATGAAAACCTATCCTTCAATGGAACCACGTTCTTTGTACCTAAACCATCTGCCTCTAACACAGGTAAGTTAGCTCGTATCGAGAACTTTGTACTTGGTAAACCAGATTATACAGCGACAGTCCCAACTAACATACAGGTTGTTGGTAAACAGTTACTAGACGTTAGAAAGATCTTATCTGCTGTTGTTGATAAGTTAGATCCTATCAATCAGAGAACTATTACCTTTGATGGTACTGATTCTAATGTTGTTGACATATCAAATGAGCAGATTACATTCCCTAATCATGGATTACTAACTGGTCAGAAAGTTACTTACAACATACAAGGTGATAGATTCCAAGATGCCCGTAATTTAATACTAGGCAACTTAGACTATATCATTTCTACTACTATCACATGGTTGGAGCAGAGTTATCCTAACTTGACGGATGGTACTAAACCAGACTATAGTGCTGAGAAGTGTTCTAGAGATCTAAGACTTATAGTTATCGCATGGTGTAATGATTTACGTTATGGTGGTAACAAATTCTCTGTAGATGCTGCTGAATCCTATGTGGTTAGTGGTGCTATAGATTATATCGTTGGTGAAACAGTAGAAACTATAGCTGCTATCCAATATGCTAGAGATCTCGCTATAGAAGCAATACAAAATCTACTACCATACTCAGATGTCACAATTACACAAGATCCTGGCGGGTGTGCCGATGTTCAGTCAGCGGTCACAACTCTTGCTCAGATTGTATGGGATGCTATTGACAATCCTGGCAATATACCTACTGCTAACGTTGGCAATTACCCTAATATCCGACTTGGTATAAGTTTAACTGGTCTACCAGTTGGATCTTACTATGTCAATCGTGTAGATGATAACACATTTACTCTATCTGCCACATCAGGTGGATCTGCTGTAGATATTACAGCGTTATCTACAGACTCACAGCATCAACTAACTGTAGAGTTTGATGATGTCAATACACAGTTCCAGTTAAGAACTAGAGGTACAGCAACTGTACCTACAAATAAGAATCAGTTGATGGTTACTATCAACGGTATTGTACAGAACCCTGAGTCATACTCAATATCAGGTAGCACGATAACATTTGGTGAAGCTCCTATGAGAGACTCATCAGTTATCATCATGTACTTCAAGAGATCTGATATATCTACAAACTTCCAGTTAGATCAGTTTGGTGATGTTATCACTGCTCTTAATACAACAGATGGAATATATCAAGGTACAGGCTATACTGCGGGTACATACAACAACGTTCCATTTACTAACAAATTATCAGACGGATCGGGGGCAACTGGTAACATAGTTGTAACAAATGTCCTTGATAGTGCTGCTTTTGTCACGAATAACAAATATGGTGATGCTAGAACTCTGATTGATAACAACAAAGGTATCATAGCAGATATTGCTGTGGGACTGATGAATAAGTATGGTACACCTGTAGATAACAAGGTAGCAGACGCAGCTAACCTCATCTTGATGAACAAAGACTTCATCTCTAGAGAGGCAGTCGATAGGATGCATGCTGACATCCCATACACCATATCAAGTAAGAGACACTTTGATGCCTATAACTTGATCATGGCAAACAAAGACTTTATTGTCTGGGAAGCATACTACCTATTCAAGACTATTGACTATCCTGGTTATACACATGCTCAAGGATATACAGAACAAGATTGTAGAGATGACTTGATGGATATATTGGAAGCAGTTGCTTTCAACTTACTATTTGGTGCTAACAATAAAGTATATGATGCTGCCTACTACTATACATCAGCATACGGTAGTGTAGTATCAGGTGAAGAACAGCAGACAATAGCTGCTACTAATCAGATGAAAGGTCTGATAGACAAAGTAATTCTAAATGAAACAGTATCAGTCGCAGGAGATCATGGTTATGAACAGTACTTTGAAGATGTTACTTACGTATACGACGGTTGTGCTAGTGCTAAGTCCACTATCGCTACGCTTATTGATATTGTTATTGTTGCTATCAATACTGACTTGATG
>Ga0208390_1000279_pt1 | contig 17435 bp, 16 predicted proteins | sample Knorr_S7_td_Surf_FD_185594 | JGI IMG/M metagenome (GOLD analysis project Ga0208390, IMG submission 185594) | Marine microbial communities from Southern Atlantic Ocean transect - Knorr_S7_td_SurfaceA_ad_6m_LV_A (SPAdes) (version 2) | ecosystem: Environmental > Aquatic > Marine > Oceanic | place...
CTTTTCTAGATACATTATAGCATTTCCATATTCCTTTAAATTTAGGTAAGACATGCCAATTGAATAATTAGCAAGATTTGCTGCCTTTGTCCCAGAATATTCATCAACTATATCTAAAAATCCATATTTTCCTTCTCCACCATTTAATGCAAGATTAAATAATGAATCAGGTTTATTGGAAACTAAAGCCAACTCAAAAAAATATTGAGCTGTATTAAGTTCACTAATAGCCTCCTTTTCTTTTGGCTCAACAATTAATCTTTGATATCCTAAATATGATAGAACAGAAATAGATATTGCAGCGATAACAATAAAAATTTTATTTTGGTTTTTTAAAATCCACTGTTCTGATTTATTAGCAGTTGAGTCTAATGATTCAAATACTTCCGCTGTTTGGCTTTTATCAGAATTATTAGCATTGTTTGATCTGCTTTTTTTATATCCTCTTCTATTAAATGTTGCCATAATAATTTTTTGAATCCCAAAATTAATGTTTTATTTTGAATACTTATTATGTTTTTAAACTCTCTAAAAATTGATAACTATAAAAATCTTGAAAAGTTCAAGTTAACTTTCGACAAAAAAATTAATTGTTTTATTGGAAAAAATGGAATTGGAAAGACAAATATTATTGACTCAATATATCATTTAGCTTTTACTAAAAGTTATTTTAATCCCTCAACTTCTCAGAATGTTATGTCTGGATCAGAGTATTTTTCAATAATTGGAGAATTTGATATTGATAAAAGAAGTGAAAGTATCCATTGTTACTATAAAATAGGAGAGAAGAAAGTAATAAAAAGAAATAGTAAAGTATACAAAAGGATTTCAGACCATATTGGATTGATTAACCTAATTATAATCTCACCACATGATAGAAACTTGATAACTGAGGGTAGTGAGATGAGAAGGAAGTTTATTGATTCAGTAATTGGTCAAGTTGACAAAGTCTATCTGCAAAGAGTTATTGATTACAGTAAGGTTATTACTCAAAGAAATTCTCTCTTAAAATACTTTTTTATTAACAGAAAGTTTGATAAGGATACTATTGAGTCATATGACCAACAATTAATAAGTCTAGGAACACCTATTTATAAGGAAAGACATAAATTTATCACTTCTTTCATTTCAATTTTTAAAAAGTACTATTCTGAAATAAGTTCTGGAAATGAATTAGTTGATATAAATTTTAAGAGTGACTTAAACTCCGGTAGTTTTTATGAGGTTCTCAACGAAAGTCTTTCTAAGGATAGATTTCTACAATATACTTCAAAAGGGATTCATAAAGATGACTTAATTTTTTCTTTAGATGGTAATAAGATTAAAAATTTTGGGAGTCAAGGACAACAAAAATCTTTTCTAATTGCTTTAAAACTTGCACAATTTGATTATTACAGGATACAATTTGGTAATTCACCTATAGTGCTGCTTGATGATATCTTTGATAAATTAGATCAAAAAAGAGTAACGCAGATTGTTCAAATTCTTGAAAAAAAAGATTTTAGTCAAATATTTATAACTGATACCCATATTGATAGAGTTAGAGATGCATTGTCTAAATCAAAGAATAAAGAAGAAATATTTGACCTTGAAAAATTAAAATGTAATGACTAAAAGAGGAGAATTAAAAAATATTTCAAAAGTTATTGAAGAAGTGTTTTCTCAAAAACAAATCAGAATTGGCATCGATAACATAAAAGTTCAAGATGCTTGGAAAAAAACCATGGGTAAAAACATTCAAAAGTATACTTTCAAAGTTGTATTTAAAAAGGGAACACTTCACGTTAAACTTAAGTCTTCAGTTCTAAAAGAGGAATTAAAATATGAAAAACTTAAAGTAATTAAACTTATAAATAATGAACTTGGAAAAGAGTACATAAAAGATATAGAAATTAGCTAAAAATTTCATCAGTGTCGAAGTGAAAACTAATTTCGATATCTGCATTTTCATCACTATCTGAACCATGAACAGCATTTTCTCCTTTGGATTTAGCAAATTTTTTTCTAATTGTGCCCTCTTCAGCGTCGTTAGGATCAGTATTTCCAATAAGAGTTCTAAAAGCTTCAACTGCATTATCTTTTTCAAGAGCAGCAGCAACAATGGGACCACGAGTCATAAAGCTTACTAGGTCATTAAAAAAAGGCTTATCAGAGTGAATTGAATAAAATTTTTCAGCTTCATCTCTGGACATCCTTTTATATTTAAGAGCAATAATTTTGAAACCCGAAGATTCAATCATATTTAGGATTGGAAGCATGTTGCCTTGCTCAATTGAGTCAGGCTTTAGCATTGTAAATGTTCTATTTGAATTCATGCGGCAAATTTAACAATATCTATGGTTATTTAAAGTTTTAGGAATTACTTTATTTTAATTTTTAATATAATATTATCTTAGCCAACTTATGAAGGACCTTACACTTAAAAGTGTTACTAAATTATTCTCTGAAAAAAGAAATATAATTTTTATACCTCACAGTAGTCCAGATGCTGATGCTCTGGGGAGCTGTCTGGCACTATATCATTTTTTTAATCAAGAAAATGAAGTGAATATAATTTCACCTAATGAGTATACTGAAATACTTAATTTTTTACCTGGATCAGAAAATATTCTAAACTATGAAACAGATAAAGAGAAATGTGAAAGTATATTTAATAAAGGGAATGTTATTTTTACTCTAGATTTCAATAGCCTTAGCAGGGCAAGAAATCTATCAAGTTTGATATCAAAATCATCAGCTACAACTATCATGATTGACCATCATGAAAATCCAGATAATTATGCAGACATAACCATTTCAAATTCAAAAATGAGTTCAACTTGTGAGATGGTTTATGATTTTATTTGTTCAATTGACAAAAGTAAAATTGATAATAATATTGCTACATGTATTTATACTGGAATTGTTGCAGATACTGGGTCTTTTCGTTTTCCATCTACAACATCAAAAACACTTAAGGTAGGCTCTGAGTTAATCAATTATGGAGTTAATGTTACTGAAATTTTTGAAAAACTTCATAACAACTTTCAATTTAAAAGGCTAAAACTTCTAGGTTCTGCTATAAACAACTTCAAAAAAATTGAGGGATTACCTGTAGTTTATACTTCAATAACAGATAAGGACCAAAAAGTCAATGATTTTAAAAAAGGAGATAGTGAAGGCTTTGTTAACTTTGGACTAAGTGTAGCTGATATTTTATGTTCAGTTCTTTTTATTGAAAAAAAAGATGAAGGATTAATAAAAATTTCTTTTAGATCTAAAGGTGATTTTAAAGTTAATATATTTGCTTCTAAATTCTTTAATGGAGGAGGACATGAACATGCATCTGGTGGAATTTCAAAATTAAGCCTTCAAGAAACTGAGAAAAAATTTATAAGTGATATTAAAAAATATATAAAAGAAAATTATGAATAAGAATTTTATACTCTTAATCTCAATACTAACCTTAAACTCATGTAATATGAATAACTATTCTGATTTATCGGACGGACTATATGCAGACCTTGAAACTTCAAAGGGCAATATAATTCTTGAACTATATTATGAACAAGTACCAACTACAGTATCAAATTTTGTTGCATTGGCTGAAGGAAATCATCCTGTAGTTGATAACCAACATGAAGGAAAACGCTATTATGATGGATTAAAATTCCATAGAGTTATTGAAAACTTTATGATTCAGGGTGGAGATCCAACAGGAACTGGATCAGGTGGACCTGGATACCAGTTTGATGATGAGTTTAATGAAGAACTAAAACATGATGGACCTGGTGTATTATCTATGGCTAATGCAGGACCAGGGACTAATGGTAGTCAATTTTTTATTACACATGTCGAAACACCTTGGCTAGATGGAAAACATTCAATTTTTGGCAAAGTAAATTCTGGCCAAGATGTAGTTGATGAAATTGAGCAAGATGACATTATTAAAACAGTAAAAGTAGTTAGAATTGGAGAAGCTGCAAAAAGTTTTAATGCTCCCAAGAATTTTGAAAATTACATTTCAGAAAAAAGTGAAGCTGATATATTAAGAGCTGAGGCTGAGAAGGAAAGTCTTGAAAAGTTATCAGAGGGGATGCAAGAAACTGAAAGTGGTATAAAATATAAAATTTCAAAAGAAGGAACCGGACCAAATGCAAAAAAAGATGATTTATTGTCTGTACATTATTCTCTTCAATTAGTTGATGGTTCAGAAATAGATTCATCATTTACACGTGGTGCACCTATAGAATTTACCTGTGGTGTTGGGCAAGTTATTAAAGGGTGGGATGAGGCTATGCAGCTTTTAAATAAAGGTTCAAAAGCAAGATTAATAATTCCTAGTGAACTTGGATATGGAGCAGTTGGTGCAGGGAATGGAGTAATTCCTCCTAATGCGACTCTAATTTTTGATGTAGAGTTAGTTGATATTAAATAATTTAATTAATTGAAAATTAGGTCACTAATTGCTGTTGCATTAATACCCCAGATTTTAATTGTTAATTTTTTAAGAAATAACCCCTCATTTATTGATGATTATTATGTAGGAATAGTATTTAATAATCTTATAAAAATAAATTCATTTTTATTTTCAAAAATTGAAATTCCAATTGGAGAGATTATCTATATAGTAATTATAATATTATATATCTATCTATTTGTAAAAGTCATTTCTTTTAAACTTTCTGATTTTTTAAATCTTGTAGCTTTTTCATCAATATTGTATTTTCTATTTTACTTTCTCTGGGGCTTAAATTATTTCAAACCATCTTTAGTTGATAAACTTAACATTAAGTCCGAATATGAATTTAATGTCTTGGATGAAACTATTAATAAAGTAATATTTGAGATTAATAAAGAATCATCGTTTATTTCAGAGGATATTAATAAATCAGATATTTTTAATTTAATTAATACTACTGCTTCTAATATTAAGAAATCTATTATTCCAGACATATTTTTGTATCAAAAGGTTTCAGGTCATTATATTCCTTTTACATCGGAGGCAATCTTTGTCGATAAGATTCCGCTAGTTGATATGCCTATTGTAATTCTTCATGAGCAGGCTCATCAAAGCGGATATGCAAATGAAGGTGAGGCAAGCTTTATAGCATTTAGTAAAGCAATAAATGACAAGGAACCATACATTAGGTACTCGGGCTATTTTTACGCACTGATTAATTTACTTAATGAGATTTCAAAAAAAAACTCAGATAAACTTGATGATTATATTACAAAATTGGATGAAAAAGTAATATCTGATATAAAAAAAGTACAGAATTTTTGGTCAAAATATTCTAATAGTTTTTTAGATAAAGCTCAGAATTACATTTATGACTTATATCTAAAATCAAATAATCAAGAAGCGGGAATTATGACATATGGAGAAGTTTCACTATATATTATTCATTATTATCAAAAATTATAACCACTTTCAATCCATAATTATTATTTGTAAATTTAAGTAAGTAAGATTTACAGGTGTTAATTGAAAATAAAATATTACCAAAAAGAATTTCTGATCTTTATGAAGATTTAATTGATAGTAGTTATCAAAAAATTTCTTCAAAAGAAAAAAAGGTTATTTATCAGTCACTTGTTATCGCATACAATGGTCATGATGGGCAAATGAGAAAATCAGGTGAACCATATATCCATCATCCTATAGAAGTTGCAAAGATAGTTGCAAAAGATATTGGACTGGATTACATATCAATTGCTTCTGCTCTTCTTCATGATGTTGTTGAGGATACAGATGTTACTTTTAAAGACCTTAATGAGAGTGTTGGACATGAAATTTCAAGAATTGTTAATGGTTTAACAAAAATTTCAACCCTAAAAAAGAATGAAGATTACTCAATTCAAGCTGAAAATTATAGAAGAATGCTCTTAACTCTACATAAGGATATCAGAGTTATTTTAATAAAAACAGCTGACAGGTTGCACAACATGAGAACAATTGACTTTCTATCTAATGCTAAACAAGAGCAAATGGCATCAGAGTCGCTATATATATATGCTCCTTTAGCTCACAGGGTTGGGTTATATAACATCAAAAATGAACTTGAAGATTTGAGTCTTAGAATACTTGAAACAAGAAAGTATAATTTGATAAAAAATAAAATTGATAAAGAATTTGTTAATCAAGAAAAATATGTTGAGTCTTTTAAAAAACTTATCAATAATAGTCTCGACGATCAAAAAATTAAATATTCTATTATTGGAAGAAATAAATCAATATATTCTATACACAATAAGATACAAAAAAAGAATATCTCTTTCGATGAAGTTTACGATCGATTTGCAATAAGAATCATATATAAGTCAACACCAAAAAATGAAAAATTTATTGCTTGGAAAATATACTCTATAATTACTGATCATTTTACTTCAAATCCTACAAGACTTAGAGACTGGATTACGCTTCCCAAAACAAATGGATATGAAGCTCTTCACATAACTGTTGTAGGACCAAAAAATAAATGGGTGGAAATCCAGATAAGGTCAGAAAGAATGGATGAAATTGCAGAAAAAGGTTATGCTGCACATTATGGATATAAACATAGTGAATCTAAAAAAAATGAAGTTGACCTTTGGTTAAATAAACTGCAGGAAGCTTTAACTCATGATAATGAGCATGCTATAGATTTTGTTGAAGATTTCAAATTAAATTTTTATTCAAAGGAAATATATGTTTTTACTCCAAAAGGTGATTTAAAATCACTCAAAAGTGGTTCTACTGCATTAGATTTTGCTTTTCATGTTCATACAGGTATTGGTATTAAGACTAGAGGAGCTAGAGTTAATGGAAAACTTGTGCCGCTAAGTCATACATTGAAGAGTGGTGATCAAGTAGATATTATAACATCTGAGAATGTTAAGCCAAATGTTAACTGGTTAAATTTTGTTGAAACATCAAAGGCAAAATCAAAGATTAAATCCTCCATTAATGAGGAGAAGAACAGAATTTCAATGGATGGAAAAGAGATACTTGAGAGAAAGCTTAGACAATTAAAAATAAAACTTGATGATAAGGTATCAGGCCAAATGATGAAATTTTTTAAAATTAACGCAAGTAATGATTTATTTTATAAAATTGGAATTGGATCAATTGATAATAAAAAAATTAAAAGTTTTGCAAGTGATTATAATAGTTACATTGGCTATTTTAAGAGAAGAATTGGGTCCAATAATAAAGCTGATAAAAAATTAGATTCAACAGATTTTATAAAGTTTGATAAACTTGTATTTGGAAAAGAAAAAGAATTATTAGAATATTCAATAGCGTCATGCTGCAACCCTATACCAGGTGATAAAGTTTTTGGCTTTATATCTGTTAAAGATGGAATTAAAGTTCATAGACAAGATTGCCCAAATTCAATTTCACTTAGATCTAACTATGCATACAGAATTATTTCTGCTAATTGGATAGACTCTGATAATCATGAATTTAATGCTCAAATAGAAATAAATGGGATTGATGATATTGGATTGATAAATAATATCACTTCATTAATTTCAAATTCAATGAATGTGAATATGAATAAAATATCTTTTGAAACGAATGATGGAACATTTTCGGGATTTGTAAGTGTAGAAGTAAAAAATAAAGTAATTTTGAATAAATTATTAAAAAAACTTAAATCAATTGAAGGAATTGAGAAAGTATCAAGAAAATAAATATAAATGAGTTTAAAAAAGAAAGAAGTAAATAATGAAATAATTGATGTTTTTACAAAATTTTTAAATCATCACAACCATAGAAAAACTCCAGAAAGATTTAGTATTCTCAATGAAATTTACTCAATTGACGGACATTTTGATATAGATTCATTATATGAAAAAATGAATAAAAAAAATTACCGAGTTAGTAGAGCAACTCTTTATAATACAATTGATCTTTTACTTCAATCAGGGCTTGTTAGAAAGCACCAATTTGGAGATTCTTTCTCTCAATATGAAAGATGTTACTTTAATAATCAACACGACCATATTATAATTACGGATACAGGAGAAGTTAAAGAATTTTGTGATCCAAGAATTCAATCAATAAAAAAGGATATAGAAGAAATTTTTGATCTAAATATTCAGGATCATTCTTTATATTTATACGCTACAACTAAGAAAAAAAAATAAATATTTTATGTCGTTAGATCTTTTGTTGGGCCTTCAATGGGGAGATGAAGGAAAAGGAAAAATTGTTGACGCAATTACACCAGACTATGACATAATAGCTAGATTTCAAGGGGGGCCAAATGCTGGACACACAATTGAATTTGATGGATATAAGCATGTTTTACATACTATTCCCTCAGGAATTTTTAATAAAGATTCAGTGAATGTTATAGGAAATGGGGTTGTAATTGATCCTGCAATTTTTTTAAAAGAAATCAATGGTTTAAAAAAATTTGATCTTGATTTACATGGAAAATTACTTATTTCTAAAAGAGCTCACATTATCCTTCCAACACATAAAATTATAGATGCTACATCTGAAGCTTCAAAGGGAAAGAAAAAGATTGGCTCAACTCTGAAAGGCATAGGACCAACCTATATGGATAAAACTGGTCGAAATGGAATTAGAGTTGGAGATATAATTAATTCTAACTGGAAGAATAAATATCAAATTTTAAAGGAAAAACATCTTGATCTGATATCAAGTTTTAATCAAGATGTTGATTTAAGCCTTGATTTGCTTGAAAATGAATTTTTTGAAGGAATTGAATGTATTAAATCGTTTAATATAATTGAAAGTGAAAACTATTTGAATGAATCAATAAATAATGGTAAAAAAATTTTAGCAGAAGGTGCACAGGGATCTTTATTAGACATTGATTTTGGAACATATCCATTTGTTACATCTTCCAACACTACTTCAGCAGGTGCATGTTCTGGACTAGGTGTTCCTCCAAATAAAATTAAAAATATTAGAGGTATTTTTAAGGCTTATACCACTAGAGTTGGTTCAGGGCCATTTCCGACCGAATTATTTGATTCAACCGGAGAAAAAATTAGAGAAATAGGTCACGAATATGGTGCAACTACTGGTAGAGACAGAAGATGTGGATGGTTAGACCTAGTTGCTTTAAAATATTCAATTCAAATTAACGGTGTAACTGAGTTGAATATAATGAAATCTGATGTCCTAAGTTCAATTGATAAGCTTTATGTTTGTACATCTTATAATTTAAATGGAGAGGAAATTAATTTTTTTCCTTACGACATAAACTCAAATAAAATAACTCCTAACTATAAGGAGTTTAAAGGGTGGGATGATGATATTACTCAAATCAAGAATGAAGATAATCTTCCTGACGAACTAATAAGTTATATAAATTATATTGAGAATTTTGTTAAGGTGCCAATCAAATTAATATCAGTTGGTCCCGATAGAAATCAAACAATTACAAGAAACTGATGAAGTTTATAAATAATTTTTTAATCTTTCTATTAACCGTTAATCTGGCTAATAGTCAAGAGCAAAGAATTATTGAAATAATTCAAGCTGGAAAGTCCATTAGAAATTCTACAGATTACCCAGGTGCAAATATACTTCAGAGAGATGATAACTCAAGAGTAATTCTTTTTCATGATGGAGCAAAAATCGAATCAGACCTTTCATACTACTACTTTAATGAGAACTCTTTTAAAGCAAATGGAAAGGTTAATTTTAATCAAGGAGACTCATTATCACTAACTTCCGATTTCCTTGAGTATGATGGTAAATCAAAAAAAGCTTTTGCTTATGGAAATGTTATATTAATAAGACCTGATATGAGGCTTGAAACTGATACGCTTTATCTTGACCGAATTAAAAATATTGCTTATTACAACTCAAGAGGAAAAATAATTGATAATGATAATATTCTAAGAAGTAATTCTGGAACATATTTTATGGGTCCAAAAAAATATATATTTAAATCAAATGTAACTATTGATAATCCAGATTACAATGTAGATTCAGAAGAGTTAGAATATTATACAGAGTCTAATTACACATATTTTAATGATAAAACTTTAATTACTGGAATTGATTATTCTATATTATGTAATAATGGCTTCTACGATACATATAGTCAGAGAGGGTTCTTCAAAGAAAATGCAGTTATAAATTATGATGGAAAAATAATCAATGGTGACAGTGTTTATTTTGAAAACGAAAAATCATATGCTTCAGCTTCATTTAATGTAAAGATTAACGATACAATAAATGATTCAATAATTACTGGCCATTATGGTGAAATTTTTAAAGAAAAAGATTCAGCAATAATTACAAAAAATGCTCTGGCTGTAAACATAATAAAAAATGATTCTTTATATATCCATTCAGATACAATTACAATTACAGGACCTGATGAAAAGAAAATATTAAAAGGATACTATGATGTTAGAATTTTGAAATCAGATGTAAGAGGTATATCCGACTCAATTCATTTTAATCAAGAAACGGGGTTAATAAAATTATTAAAACAACCTAAAAGTTCCAAGTATTTAAAGAGCCTCACTGATGAGCAAAAAAACAAGATAAATCCTATAATATGGTTTGGGGAAAATCAAATCACTGGGGACAAAATATTTTTAAAGTCTAATATGCAGACAGAAGAGCTTGACTCTCTTATTATCCGTGGAAATGTCTTTATGAGTCAAAAAGATTCTTTGGTGAATGATAGATTTAATCAAATTAAAGGTGAGAAGCTTGATGGATTATTTACTGACGGAAAGCTAGATAATGTATTTATAGTAAAGAATTCTACCCTGCTATACTATATGTATTCTGATGAGGGAGAATTTATAGGAATGAATAACACTCTAGCAAGTTCGATTTTAATTAAGTTTAATGAAAATGAAATATCAGAAGTTTCTTTTTACAGGAATCCAGATGGTAATGTTATCTCTGAAAATAAAATTATTGTAAATGAAATGAAACTTCCAGGATTTATTTGGAGAGAAAATGAAAAGCCAGAAAGCATCGATGACCTTTTTAGTGAAGCTGATAAAAAAATTAATATTGTTGAAATAGAGTAAACTAATATGTTAATTATTTTGTTGAAAATAATTTTTTTATAAAATAATTGAGGTTTATGTGATAGTTAACTTAGATAAAAAATATTTTTGAGTAATCTAAGTGATTCAATAACAAGATTTGAGGATATGTTAAAGACAAACGCTGTCTTTTATTTTGACTCTACAGAATTTATATTAATCTCACATCATTACATAGACCAGGCTAATTATTCTCTTGCAGAAAAGTCAATTAAAATGGGTCTGAATCAACACCCAAATAATACAGATTTAATGCTTTTAAAATCTGAGCTACTCATTTTTAATTCAAACTATGAAGATGCTTACGAAATATTAAATTATCTTGAAAATATTGACCCTGAAAATCGAGAAGTGTATCTCCAAAAAGCTACTATTTACTCTAAAAATAATAATAGTGAGGAAGCTATTGAAATTTTAAAAAGAGCACTTGAATTTATTGATGATAAGTTAGATATATGGAATATGATTGCGATGGAATTTCTTTTAATTGAAGATTTTCAGTCTGCAATACCATTTTTTAAAAAATGTCTTGAATATGATCAGGAGGACTATCAATCTTTATACAACCTAATTTTTTGTTTTGAAAATTTAGGAATGATTGAAGAATCTATAAGTGAATTAAGTTCAGTTCTTGAGAAAAGACCTTATTCAAAAATAGCATGGCATCAACTTGGTAAGATTTACAACAAACAACATAAATTTAAAGAGAGCATATCAGCTTTTGACTTTGCTATCATATCTGATGATCAATTTGTTTCGGCATATGTAGAAAAAGCAAAGGTTTTAGAAAAAATTGGAAGATTAAATGAAGCTTTAGATAACTTTAGGTTATCAATTGAACTTAGTGAACCTAATTCTCATATCTATTATAGAATTGCCAAGTGTTATAAAAAATTAAATAATAAAAAATTATTTCTTGATTATATTAAAAAGTCTGTAAGAGAAGAGCCTGGTAATGAAAAAGCTTGGATATATTTAATTAAATATTATTTGAAAAATAAAAACTACAGGCAATCAAAGTACTTAGCTTTTAAAGCACTTAATAATAATCACAATAGCATAGGAATTCTTGAATTAATTTCCATTATATACTACAAGACTCAATGCTATAAAGATTCTATTAAATTTTATAATCAAATATTAGATTTCAAAGAAAACATTTCATGGAAGATTTGGAAAGGCTATATTAAATGTTTAATTGATGCGAAGAGATGGTCAGATCTGCTCAAAGTATCCTTAAAGGCAAAAAAGCACTTTCCAAATAAAGCATTCATTGATTTTACAATCAGTGGATGTTTACTAAAACATGGTAAACTCAATGAAGCTATTTACTTTTTCCAAAGTGGGAATAAAGTTTGTAGAATTCCTACTAAACTTATTAAATCATTTCCAGAATTCACAAAAAATAAGGCATTACTTGTCTAATTTTTTTTATATTAAAAAATGTTAAAAACAAACATATTTCTTTTTTTAAAAGGGGTTGCCATGGGTACTGTCAATAAAATACCCGGTGTATCAGGAGGAACAGTAGCTTTTGTGACTGGTATATACGAAGACCTTCTAAACTCAATTAAGAAGATAAATTTTACTTCTTTAAAAATATTATTTAGTCAAGGATTTAAAGCATTTTATAGAGAAATAAATGGTAAATTTTTAACTATTGTTTTTTCTGGTGTTATTGTAAGTTTTTTCAGTGTTTCACTTATACTAGATAGGCTAATCGAAAAATATGAATTATATGTTTTTGGATTATTTTTTGGAATGATTGTAGGATCATTTTATGTAATATATTATCAATTAGAAAAAATTAATACAAAGTCTTTAATTGGAGTCACCATTGGTATAATATCTGGTTTGTCAATTAGCTTAGCAGATAGTTATGATGTTGGAACTTCAGATCTAATTATATTTTTCTCTGGAGTAATTGCAATATCTGGAATGATATTACCAGGATTATCTGGCTCTTATTTACTGTTGCTAATGGGCAACTATACATTAATTATGGTTGATTCAGTCAATGCACTATACTTTACTCTTATTGAATCATTGTCATTTGATTTTACATTTATTAATGATCCGGAAAGATTATATTTATTAAAAGTGCTAATATTATTCACATTAGGATCTATTTTTGGTTTGGTTTTCCTTTCAAATGTTTTAAGCTTATTGCTAAAAAACTATAAAACAATAACCATCTCAATCATTGTTGGATTCATTGCTGGGTCGTTAATAGGTGTTTGGCCATGGAAAAATGAAGATATAAATGGTAATTTATCATTATTTATTCCTGATTTTTCAATTTCTCAAACTTGGATAACAATTTTTAATATTCTAATTGGTATCTTGTTTGTGGTTTTATTGGAAAGACTAGCAAATAGAAATTGAGAGATAGAAGAAAATTTGGTTTAATAGGAAAAAACATTGAATATTCTTTTTCAAGAAAATACTTTTTAGAAAAATTCAGTTCAGATATTAACCTTACGGGATATAATTATGAAAATTTTGATATTGAGTCTATTAATCTTATTAATAGCTTTATTTCAGATAAAGATTTGGGTGGTTTAAATGTAACAATCCCTTATAAAGAAGAAATTATCCCCTATTTAGACGCATTAACAGATGAAGCTAAAGAAATTGGTGCTGTAAATACAATATGTTTTGAGAATAACAAGAAAATAGGTTATAATACAGATATATTTGGCTTTACTGAATCACTAAAAGTTAATTCAATTAATAATATTAAAGCCATGATCATTATGGGGACAGGAGGAGCAGCTAAAACTATAATTCATTTTTGTAAAAAAAATAAAATTCCTTTTAATATAGTTTCTAGAAGAAAATCAAAAGATTATTTATCATACAGAGAAATTGATCATAGTTTTTTTAAAGGAAATGTTTTAATTGTAAATTGTACTCCAGTTGGAACATATCCCAACATTAACAAATGTCCAGATCTACCCTACAATTTATTAGAAAAAGAAAATATTCTATATGACTTGGTTTATAATCCATCTGAAACATTATTTATTAAAAAAGGAAAAGAAATTGGATGTAAGACTTTAAACGGCTATGAAATGTTAAAATTTCAAGCTGAAATGTCGTGGAATCTTTGGACAAAATCTCTTAAATAGGATTGCAATTTTTTTTTTTTAATTTTAGAGTATAAATAATAGCAAACAAACTTAATGAAAGACTCAGATAAAAAATCGAAAAAGTCTTCATCGGATTCTTTAGATCTAGTTAATAATACAATTCCTGAGATGCCAAAGGATAAAAGGACTAAGGCATATAAAGAATGGGTGAAAAAATATGGTGATCTGACTTCAGAATCTAATGCTATTCCTGAGATGCCTAAAGATAAAAGAACCAAGGCATATAAGGAATGGTTGAAGCAGTATGGTGATCAAAAGTTACTCTCAAAAAATCAAGACACCTCATCTAAATCAGACAAAGAAGAGACAAAGAAGGTTAGGTCTAAGAAAGGGTCGCTGTCTGAAAATGTAAACTTATTTGAAGAATTAATTAATTCAAAGGAATGGTTAAATAATAGGAAGGAAATTGAGGAATTAAAGTCAGTAATTAATACTACTCTAAAAAAGAAGGATTCAAATGATATAAGTACTACTAGTTCTGTTTTTTTTAAGAATTTAAAGATATATTCTAGTAAGAAAAGAAAGTATTTTAATGATTTAAATTTGAATCAAAAAGAAAATCTCATTAAGAGACAAGGACTAATTGAAAAAATTAAAGATTTAATAGTTGTTGACGAGAACCCAAATAAACTATATTCAAAATTTAAATTACTCAAAGAGGAGTGGCATAATACAGGAAAAGTTCCAATAACAGACAGGAATAATATTTGGGAAACATACAGACACCATGTTGGGAAATTTTATGATTTTCTTCATCTGAACAGAGATCTCAGAGAACTTGACTTTAAGCATAATTATGAAGAAAAGCTAAAAATAATAGAAAGGGCAGAACAATTAGACAAAGTTAATGATATTTTTAAAGCGTCTAGGGATCTTAATGATTTACACAGACTTTGGAAAAATGAGTTAGGTCCTGTATCAAGGGAACATAGCGATGATCTGTGGTTAAGATTTCAGACTGCATCTCAGAAAATTCATTTAAAAAGACAAAACTTTCAAAAAGAAATCTCAACCATTCAGCAAGATAATTACCAAAAAAAACAAAATGTAATTATAAAGATGAAAGAATTAATTTCTAAACTACCAAAGACACACTCAGAATGGCAAAACAAAATAAAAGATTTTGATAATTTAAAAGTTGAATTTCAGAGTATTAAAAATCTTCAAAGGAATAAAAATAAAAAATCATGGAATGACTTTAGAGTAGCTACAAAAGAATTTAATACTGAGAAAAATAATTTTTATAAAAATCAAAAAAAAGAGCTAAAAAAAATAATTGATATAAAAAAATCCCTCATTAATGAAATCGATTCAATTATTAAGAGTAATAAAATTTCTGAAAATTCAAATAGAGTAAAATTGATACAAGAAGAATGGAAAAAGGCTGGATATCTGCCAAGAAAAATATCTAACTCCCTTTGGAATGATTTTAAGCCATTAGTTAATAAATTCTATGATATACTGAAGTCAGGAGCTATTAATCTGGACGAAAATGATCAAAAAATTTACGATAAAAAATCTAAATTTATTGAAAATCTAAAATTTTCAAAAAAGAAATTTACAATAGATGAGTTGAAGGAAGAATTTATTTCATCAATTCAAAGTTTTAATGAAATTGGTGAACTTAATTTAAATTCATCTTCGATACTTAATTTAAATTTACTTCGAAAAATTTCATCAATTATAAAATCATTAGATCTTGACAAAACTGAAAAAGATAATTTAATTTTTGATTTTGAACTTGAATTATCTAAAACTGACTCAAATGAAATCAATAAGAAAATTCAAACTATTAAGAGGAAAATATCAGATCTTGAAGTTGAATCTAATCAATTTCAAAATAACTTAGAATTTTTCTCAAGTTCAAGTAGTGAAAATCCTTTATTTAAAAACGTTTCAACTAAAATTGAATCAATCGAAAAGAAGATTGAGTTTTGGAGAGATAAACTTAAAAAAATTGAAAAAGTCTAATTTTAATTTTTAAAAAAACTCATTTTGTATTTTACATCAACATCTCCAATTGATATTAAATTTAGTTCCTCTCTGAGTTTTTTTCTTTCCTTATATTTAAGTTTGTCAGTGAATAGAATTCCTTTTAAATGGTCATACTCGTGCTGAATTACTCTTGCAATTATTCCTGAACATTCCATTTTATGAGGTGATAAATTTTCATCAAAAAACTTAATTTTTAAACTACTCTTTCTTGTTACATTTTCTGAAATATTAGGTATGCTTAAGCAACCCTCGGGATATGTATAATTATCCCCTTTTTCTTTAATAATATTTGGATTAATAAATACCTGTTTCATGTTTATTAATTCATTTTCAAAAAAATTGTCCTCATCTTTAAAAAATGAAAAATCTGCAACAAAAATAGATTTAGAAATACCAATTTGTGGAGCTGCTATTCCAACACCTTTAGCATTATACATTGTATCCCATAGATCTTTTATTAGTGATTTCAATTCACCAGGTTCATCTATATTGATTTCTAAAGCTTTCTTCTTTAATATTGGATCACCATATGCAACTATAGGTCTTATCATTTGTGCATTTTAATTAAATAAGATTCAAGGATCAAAGATGCACTAATTTTGTCTATTATTGATTTATCCATTCTAATTTTTTTCTTTGAATGAAGTTGATGTATAATTTTCTTTGAGATCTTTGATGTATATCTTTCATCAATTCTTTCAATAGAAATATCTGGTAAATATTTATTTAAAGATTTAATTAAATCAATAATATCTTTTTCTAAATCATGGACGACATTATTAAGTTTTAAAGGTTTACCAATAATAATTTTTTCAATATTTTCTTTTCTCGACAGTTCTTTTAAAAATTCAATAAGAATGTCAGTCTCAATAGTCTCTAATGGAAAAGAAACTACTTTATTATAATCAGAAATTGATATTCCTGTTCTCTTTTTTCCAAAATCAATACCTATGTATTTTGTATGTTGATTATTTAACAAGTTTCTAACTTTTTGAAAATATTATTTAAAGATCTTTAGAATTAATTTCAATACTTTTACTGGTAAAATTATCAAAAATTGGATAAGGAAATAAAAAACGCTGTGATTGCACTAGAATCAGGTGAAACCATTTTATACCCAACTGATACTGTTTGGGGTATTGGATGTGATGCACTATCAGACAATGCAACAAAAAAGATATTTAAATTAAAAAAAAGAGATTACTCAAATGGACTGATCTGTTTAGCCTCTAGCTTTGAAATGATCAGTAAATATGCTGATATAAG
>Ga0208390_1000281_pt1 | contig 17363 bp, 15 predicted proteins | sample Knorr_S7_td_Surf_FD_185594 | JGI IMG/M metagenome (GOLD analysis project Ga0208390, IMG submission 185594) | Marine microbial communities from Southern Atlantic Ocean transect - Knorr_S7_td_SurfaceA_ad_6m_LV_A (SPAdes) (version 2) | ecosystem: Environmental > Aquatic > Marine > Oceanic | place...
ATAGTCTGGTTCAAATTCTCTATAGACTGCATTACAGGCATATATCTTGCCATGTTGTTTCAATGCTTCTAATGGGATTGGTTCTCTTGATTTTCCATTACCTATTATAAAGGCTGTGGACATTTAACTTCCTCGTAAATTTAAACGGCTTGTTCGGCGTTTGCGGCTAAACCATACATCTGTCGAACAAAGTGTAATTCTTTCTCCTGCTCTTCTTTATGTAGCTCAGATGCTTTACGAATTTTGTTAATTTGGCGTAGTGTTAATCTTGTTTTACGTGTATCATCTTTTGAGATAATAGAGTCGTCATAACTTGGATCGTAACCTTTGTCTTCCTTAGGCTCCAAAGTATCTTTGTCAAAATAAAATAGTTCACGTAGTATCATGTAAGTATTTATGCTGGAGGAGGTGTTGTACCGCCACCAGGTGCTCCTCCGCCTGTTGCTGTATCTACTGGAGGTGCAGTTCCTCCATCTACTGGTGCAGGTTCATCTCCTGCCGCTTCATCTTCTCCTGCTCCTGCTCCTGCCAAGTCTGCGCCAATACCTGCGGCACTCACTCCGCCACTACGTAGCTCACCTGCGGAATCTGTTGGAGGTGGAGTTATGTTCTCATCATTTTCTTCACGCCACAGTCTTTCGTTTTCTGCAAGTTCCTCTTCTGTCATTCCTAAGAAACGTTTTAGTGCGAATCTATTTGAAATGTAAGGTATAGCACTCATCTGTGTATAAGTTGGTACCCTTGCATTATCAATTTCACTTTGTCTGTAACTTGCAAAGTTTTGTGGTGGTTGGAAACGTAGATCAAACATAGCAGTATCAATGTTGATACCTTTTTCAATCAAATAACGTTTAAATTCTTGGTTAAATTCTTCTACAACTAAATTTTGTAATCTTTCACAGTATGTATTGAATCTTAATTCTTGAATGTATGCAGTACCTACTCTACCATCTTGGAACTGTGTTGCACCATCATCTGGTCCTGTTGGTAAGTAAGAACTTGGAATACGTAAACCTCTAACAAGTTTGTTAGTAAAGTATTTCAAGTCATCAATCTCACCTAAGTTAGTACCACCTGGTAATGTTTCAACCTTAGAGCCACGCCCTTCAGCAGTTTGTGGAAAGAAGTAGTCTTCGTTGATTGATAATGGATTGTATGCACTATCAATAACATTTTGTCCGCCACCTGTAGCACTAGGTATACGTCTTTGGTGTATATCTGTTTTAACACGTTCTACGAACTGCATAGCCAAGTGTGATGGCATATTACCTACATCCACATAAAACACTCTACGTTCAGGCGCTCTTTGTACTCTGTATATTATAATTGCATCTTCAAGTAATTCTTTTTGTTTGTAAACTTTAAAAATACTTTCAAGTAATGAATTACCAAATGGGAAGTTACCATCTAATCCTTCACTTAAACTTAAATGTATCATGTTCTCTGCATCAATGGCAATCTCTCTAACGTCTTTTTGGAAACGCCCGCCACTCATTGATTGGTTAGGTGCACCTACTTGACCACGAACTGAACCTGTTAAGTATCCATCGCCACCACCTGTAACGTTTCCGTTAGTTTGATGTGGAGTAGTTGCTACTGCATCTTTAAAGTTTAAATTTACATTTTTAACAATATATTGTTCTGGTGTTTTGCCTTGTGATTCATTTACAATGATACGTGAAACGTTTGCTGGATCAACATGGAACCAACGTTTAGTTTCAGGATCTCTAATAAAGAAAGCATCACCATATTTAAAAATGTTACGTAAAATACGAAACATCTTTGTTTCAAAATTCTGTATCTTACACCATTGCTGTAAGTATAATTTTAATGTTTGTACTTCTGTGTTTGTTGCATCTTGTTTGTAGTCAATGATAAAAGGTGATTGATTGTTTTTATTTTTTTGACTTGTAAATTCTGCAAGAATATCTAGTGCGGCATTTACTTCTGAATCTAAATCCATAGTGTTGTATTGTCCATAACGTTCAATACGATTTGGACTTCCTACATACACATCTGGAAGATATGAAGAATAATTAGCCTGAGCCGGACCCATACCGTTAGAACCAGGACCACCTAATGGTGAATAGTTACCAGTTCCACCTTTGTCCGTTTCTACAGGGTTAAAATATCTTTTCCAACTCATTTATTATCCTTATACGAGGTTAGCCTCAATGTTACTTCCGCTTCTAGTTTGTTTTCTTAGTTCAACAAGCATCTGAAGTACACTACTATTTAACTGATCTAGTTTATCTGCGGCACCCTTCTGGCCTTCACCAAAAGCACTAAAGTTACTAACAAGATTTGCTTTGGCTTCTGTATCCATTTTACTGTACTGTTCTTGGTATTTTTGTAACTGTTCTGTAAGTTGTGAAAGAGATTTGGAAACACTTTTTAAATTGGCTCCATCCATTGCTTCTAAGAAGTTAGCAATACCTTGTAAACCTTCGCCAATTTGTTTTAAACCTTGTGCATCAACATCTGCAAATTCTTTTACGTCATCTGCTAGGTCTTTAATACCGCCTGAACTTCCTCCAAATAAACTACCTAATGCTTTACCAATACTGTCAAGTACACCATCTCCTGTGAATGCACTCATACCTTTGTGTAAACTTGTTAATGCAGGTCCAACTGCGTGTAAGTTAGCAGGATCTAAGTCTTCAAATGCTCTAATACCGTTTGCTAAATCTCCAAGTGCATTTTTACCTACAAAGTTTGCAACTATACCACCTGCGGCAAGATCCATAATTGGTCCTGTAATTTCTTTTAGTCCTCCGCCAACAAGTGCAAGTTTGTCGCCGTCCATGTTTTCGAATTTTTTAACACCGTCAGCAAGGTTACCAATAGAGTTGAAGATACTGTCTATCAACATTGATATACCAGCACCAGCGGCTCCAACGCCTGCCATTGCTACACCAAGTGCTAAGAATCCTGGTGCCGCAAGTGTTAATGGTGCGGCTAATTTACCTATTGCTAATCCTAGTCCTAAGAATAGCACACCCATAGCTACTCCACCTATGAGTAAGTATTTTCCTACACTTTTTAATCCGTCAACTATAGGACTTAATAATCCACTTGAACCTTCTGTGCCTTTTTCTGTTGTTCTTCCTCTTTGATCTTTTTTGTCTGGTGTTCCTGCTGTACCAAACAACATACCACCAATTGCCTTTTTAAGTGGTTCCCAAATGTATTCTTTAAGCATTTCTCCAAATGACATAGTGCCCATGCCTTTTTTAAATTTTTCTATTGTTTCAGCAATCCACATCATTCCAGATTCAAATGCTTTCATTCCTGGAGCACCTGGTGAAAATAAATCTGTGAATAAATCAGCCGCACCTTGCATCACTATAGACAACTGATCAAATACTCCGCTATCTATTAATGCATTTACAATTTTGTTTCTAATGTTTTGTATTTTACTTTCAAACTCTGCTAGTCCTCTTGTAGCATTTTTCTGTGCTTCTTGTTGTTGCTTTTGTGCCTCTGAAAGTTCTCCAGCTATCTCACCTGCCTTTGCAAGATCTAAGGACGCATTGTAAAGAGTGTTACCAGTCGCCGCTACCGTTGAAATCATCTTACCATTTTCGCCGACAAAATTTTGCATTTGTGCTTGGTTACGTTTAACAACAGCAACAAACTCTTCGTTTGATATAGAACCTTCTCTTAATTTACGTGCCGCTTCACCTACCTCAGGCATAGTTGCTACTAGTCCTTTGGAGTAATCACTTAACGGAGCACCACCAGTTGCTATAAGTTCTGTAAGTCCTTCTTTGAATTCTGGACCAACATTACCCATCATTGCCAATGAATTATCAACTGTTTTTCTAGTAGCTTCATCCATTGTTGCAAATAATGATTGTAATCTTTTATCAGTAGCTTGTTCTCTTAATGCCGCGGCCGCTTCTTTTCTTGACATACCTGTAACTTTAGCAAGTTGATCAAGTTGCATAATATAATCTTTTGTACCTTGAGCCAATGCTCTATCGTCCATCTGTTTGAAACGTCCTGATATTCTTTGAATTTCTAAATAATCATTTGTAAAGGTACCAACTTCATCTAAGCTAACACCTAATCTGTTTAGCTCACCAATTGATCCTTTTAATTCTCTTTGTAATCCTGCAAATCTTCTAGCACCTTCAGTTGCTCCACCAAACATCATTGACAGATTGTTTGAACCTTCTGCTATTGCACCTGCAAATTGTTCTAATGATAAACCTGTTTCAGTTGCCATTTGCATTGTGGTAAACATAGATCCGCCAAAGTCAATACCAGTGTTAGATAATTGTCTGAATACATCTATTTGTCCCTGCACCATTCCAACAAGTGTTTCTATTGCACCTCCTAGTAATCCTCCAACTAGTGGTATAGTTGATGCTAGTCCTGATAAATGTTTTGAAAAATCTGTTAATCTATTTCCGCCTACTACAAGTTCTTTACCTAAATTGGCCGCTGTGTTGGCTACATTACCAATGGCTCCAATAGCCATTCCCATGACGCCTTTGGCCGCTGATGCTACTAATTTTAAGCCTTTACCTGCCGTCTGTGCGGCCTTGCCCATAGCTGTAGTTGATTTAGTTGTCTTGCCTTGTGCGGCATTGGCCGCTTTTTGTCCAATAGTTCCTTGTTTTTGGGCTTTTTGGTATTCAGCACTCGCACCGGCACCCGCACCTGTTCCAGACCCGCCAAGAGCCTTTAATAGTTGCTGTAATGTGGCTTCTGAGGCGGCGTTTGATGTAACGCCATCCATTCCTCCGCCTTGATAAGTGACTTGAACCATATATTATATACCCAGTTAACTCCGTACCATAAATATCAATGTATGAATACTTTATTATTTAGCCGGAGAAAATCATGCCAGATATAAAACAATCGGGACCAAACCCGTTACAGAAATATTTTAGACAACCTAAAATATACCTGTCTTTGCCGAGTAAAGGTCACTGGTATCCAGAGGGAGCCATAGAAATGACTGAAAATGGCGAACTTCCTGTGTATGCTATGACGGCCAAAGACGAACTTGCTTTCAAAACTCCAGATGCACTATTAAATGGGCAGTCTGTTGTAGACGTAGTTAAAAGCTGTGTACCTAACATCAAAGATCCTTGGTTGATGCCAAGTATTGATGTTGACGCAATTTTAATTGCTATCAGAATTGCTACATATGGTGAGAAGATGGAAATTGAAACAAGAGTGCCGACAGCGGCAACAATGCGTAAATTTGATTTAGACTTGAGAATGTTATTAGACAAGTATCAAGGAATTGAATACGACAACCTAGTTGAGATCAATGGAATGAAAATTACATTGAGACCACAGAACTATAGAGAGTTTACTAGAACAGCTATTAAAACTTTTGAAGAACAAAGAATTGCTGAAACAGTAAGTAACTCAGAGTTAAGTGATGGTGAAAAACTTGATAGGTTTTCTGAATCATTCAACAAACTAACACAGGTTACTATTGATATGGTTGTACATGGTATTGTACAGATACAGGTAGATGACCAAGTTGTTGTAGATCAGGATCACATTATGGAATTCATTACTAAAGGTGATAAAGACTTTTATGCAGGTATAACTGCACACATGGAAGCTCAAAAGAAAAAATATGATGTTGAGCCTTTCAAAGTTGAAACCACTGCTGAAGAACAAGAAGCAGGTGCACCTAAGACTTTTGATGTTCCTATAACATTTGATCAATCAAATTTTTTCGGATAAGGATCTTAAGTAAGTCTCTCGAAGAGATCCTAAAATTAGTCGACGACCTAGAGAACGAGACGAAAAACTTCAAACTAGAACTAGCTAGACTTTGCTGGTATATGCGTGGGGGTGTGACTCTTGACGAAATGTATGCTGTAGGTCCTGAAGATAGAGAAGTTTTCGCTAAACTCGTTAAAGAAAATCTTGAAACTGCTAAAAAGACAAGTATGCCTTTCTTTTAGGCTGTTTGTTTTTGTGAAAGTTGTTGTTTGATTTGTTGTTGCATACCTGCATCACTAATTTGTTGTGCTAGTGTAGGTATGTCAATTTGCATTCCAGAACCAAGATCACTTCCGCCACCTTTTTGTGAAAGCTGACCTTTTACAACATCTTGTAATCCTGCATCACTTATTTGTTTAGCTAGTGTTGGAAGATCAACTTGCGTTGCTCCTGCTGTTGCTTTTGCACCTGCTTTAGGTTTTGCTGTTGCACCTGGTTTAGCTGGTGTACTTGCAGATCCACCTGTGCCTTGTCCTGGCATTCCTGTAACTTTAATTTTGCTACCACTACCACCTGATGGTGCTGTTGCACCTGCGGCACCTTTTGCTATACCACTCTTAGGAGGTGCTACGCCATCTGCTGGTTTAGTACCAGGCATCTGTATAACTTTACCTGTCTTATCATCTTTACCATCTTTGTTTGCATCAACTCCTTTAGCTACTGCATCAGTGTCAGTTGGTGTTGCTCCCGGTTTTGCTGTTGCTCCACCTGGTGTTGGTGCTTTAGGATCTTCTTCACCTGCATCTGGTTTAGCTGTAGGTTTCAAAGGTACATTAGTGTTAGCTGAAACTGTACCAATTGATTCATCTGATAATCCTGCATCACTTAATATGTTTGCTATTGAACCCATGTCAGTTGGTTTGCCCATCTTGGTCCATGTTTTCATTAATTTTTCTTTTGTAATTTTATTACCTAGCTGTTTACCTGCACCTTTGACTGCACCTGCGGCCTTACTAATACCACCTGCAACCTTTTCTCCAGCTTTGTCCATGGTTTTGCCAACTGCTACTGCACCTGATTTTGCAAGTGCTTTCATCTTGTCAAGCACTGGTCCTTCAACCATTGTATCGTCTAGATAATCTGTGTATTCTTGAATTAGTCCTGTTGGATCTAATGTTGCACCTGAGAAATTAGCTGTTTCTCTATCACCAAGTTCTCTTTGGAGTTGTCTTAATTCTCTTGCTAGTTTGCTGTTACCCTCAGGATCAATCTTTCCACCAGTTACTGGATTGGTTGAGTTGTTGATCTCTTTTATTCTAGCTTGGATATCAGCATCAGACATTCCTTTAACTTCATCTGCGTCTAAAACTTGATCAGCCGCAATCTCGGCATCCCTTGCCGCTTTGGCGGCATCTGCCGCATCAAATCTTCCTTGTGCACCTTCAACATTATCTTTTAACCATTGGTCAGTTTCTTTGCTGAAAAATTTCTCCATGTCACTGCCAGGTTGCGTTTTCATAAATGCCTGAAACTCTCTCGCTTCTTCTGGATCAAGGTAAATGTTTCCTTTGATAATACTGCCTCCAAAATTAGCTCTGAAATTGTCTGGATATGTTCCGTCTATCTCAACATTGTCAGCCATCTTTTCAATCATTTCTTCTGTGAAATCGTATTTGGCAAATTTTGCTGAGTCCAACATACTTCTGATGTATTCTGTTTTGTATTCATCAATGTCAGGAAGTACAGGTGTTTCACCACCTCCGTCTGCATCTACATCTGCATCCATGGCCGCTTTTACTTCTTCTGAGTCTACTGATGCAGAAACTTCTGCGGCATCGTCTGTGCTTACTCCATCGATCATTTCAGATGCTTCAGCATCTCCCAATGCATCGCCTAAAGCACCTGCAAGTGCACCTATTGCCGCACCCTTAATACCTTTGCCTACTGCTGTTGAAAGTTTATCACCCTTTAATGTGTTGTTTGCTAATCTTAAAAAGAAACCAATTGCCGCACCTGAAACAATACCACCACTTGCAAATGCAAGTACTGAAGTCATTGCTCCAATTACAAAAGCCGCTTTGGCAGGATTACCTTTTGCAAAGTCGGCATAGCCATCGACCATAGTCATGATCTTCTGGCCCATTGGATTGCCTTCTAATTTTGTTTTTAAATTTGCTTTTAATTTTTCAAATTGTGCATCGAAGTTTTTTACTGGTCCGCTATCCTGTGCGGCCTTAAGTAATTGATCAATCTGATCTTGAAGTTTCTTGGCTTGAGCACCTACAACTTGTCCTGCTTTTCCTAATGCAGTTTTGTTGTCACCACTGTCAATGGCAACTTTTTCTGCGTTGGTAAAGATCCCATCAATCTGTTTTGCATCAAGTGTTTGTTCAAATATATGATTGATGCTTTCGACCAATGGCCAAACATCTCTTTCCCACTTGCCAACGTATATGCGTTGTGCTTCATTAAGATCTTGCCAACCTTCCGCAAGTATCGTTTTTGATTTTAAATTATAAGATGTAACTTCACCTAGTTGCATTAAACTTCCTTACAATAATTTTACTAGTTCTGCTTTTTGTTGTGCGTTCAGTCCGTCAAGAGCTTTTTGTATGTTTGCCGGAATAGTTGCACCACCTTTTCCTGGAGTCGGCGCTTGAGAAGTACCACCTGCTGGTGCAGTACCTCCGCCACTGTATTTTTGTCCAAGTGTCTGTGGAGCATCAGCATCTGTTCCTGCCAATGATTTTCCAAGATCACCTTTGAATGTGTCCTGTGCAGTTTTTTGTAATATATCATCAACCTGTTTAGGAGTAATCTGTCCTTGCAATCCTTTTAGTCTCGCGGTAGAAAGACCTTGTTTTTGCATGAAGTCCTGTAGGTCAGTTATTTTTGGTGCTTTAGGATTGCCACCTATTTGTCCCATATGTTGACGATATTGGGTGAATATTTCTTTGGCACGTTTGTTTGCGTCAACTTTTCCAGTCATTCCAGCGGCGGTGCCTTTGGCACCCACGGCGCCAGCCACTTTTGCGCCTACTTTACGTGCTATGTTACCTAATGCACTACCACCAGGAGCTTCGTTAACTGCATCTGTGCTTGTTATTTGCGTTATTTTCATGGTTTACTCTCCTGTTACTTTATATTTATACATAATTCATCGACTACACCCCGTAAATATTGTAATGCCTCAAACGAGATATAATGTTTTTGAGAAAGGCAACTCGGAACCCTTAACCCAATGTAGCGATATGCACGAAGCGGATATTGTTATACAACAGTTAAAGGATGCCAATCCACACAAAGAATATGCAGTGGAACCTGTTGTTGTCTACGATAGTGATGCTTTTCGTTATGGACGCGATCCGGAATTGCATTAGTAGTTGAGCTAAAGCTCAACTTTGTTTTCGTTATCACTCAAACAATTTTATTATATGAAATAAGTTGCGAAGCAACTGCTATCATGTAGATAGTTGAGCCATACTTCGCCCGTCTCCGGGCAAAGCTATGATGCCATCATGTAAGATGAGCTTACCATCTTAACTAAGAAGATTGCATTTCTGCATGGAGGCGGTAACCCGTCAACCCCCTACTTCAGCCTTCGCATAAGTTACGGAACATTAACACACCCTAGTTAAGCAAAGTGTGTTAACATTGTGGTTGCTTTTTCTCAGAGCCACGATCTTTTAATACCTAAGTTAGTATCAACCTTGCAACGCACCAGTTCCAGTCATAAGATCAGTATGACCTCAAGGTGAGTCGAGCTATCCCGACCAAACAATGTTGCTATATAGAATTTTATTTTGCCTTGAGTGCTTCTTTTAATAATTTAGATCCGCCTACTCTCACGTTTATTATGCCATTGTAGTATTCATCTGTTTCTAACACTCTACGTTCAAACTGTTCTCTTGCCTCTAAATAACTTGCTACGCCTCTGCTTGGACAATAATGTAATATTTCTCTTGTGAATTTTTCTTCGCCTAGTTTTTCTACGTCTAATTGCAAATGATCTGATGATCCCCAGTAGTCACGCCAGTCACTTTCAACTTTGCTTCTACGTTTGTTTATCTTACCCTTGAGGGGTGGGCGTGTCTTTCTGAATTTTGCTAGTTTTTTACCGACATATTTCATACCGTTGGTTGTATTTGTGATCAAGTACACAAATGCCTCACAGTCTTCAGGTAAGTTTTCTACGGTTTTTCCTTGATATGTCCAGTGCATTATAAAGATACTTACACTTAATCTTTATTTGGATCTTCTTTTTTGGCTTTGTAGTCGTCTATTATTTCTTTTCTTCGGTCAGTAGCAAGTCTACGTATCTCGCTTAACCATTTTCTAGCAGAACGTTTAGTACGTTCGCTCTTGCGTATTTCCCAGGCTTCGTTAGCCTTGTAGTATTCTAGATATGCTTTTGTTAGTTTGTCGTGTGTATCGTCCATTATGTCATTACCTCTACATCATTATCATATGATGTAAATCCATTTTCTTTGATAACTTTCAACACGTTTGTAACACGACTTGCTAATTCTTCTTTGTGTGATATCAAATAAATGTTTTTTTGACGTTCTCTGCCCATTTTCTTCAATACAGCAATGGCATTTTCTACACCATTTGCATCCATACCACTATCAACCAATTCATCAATAAACAACAGGTTGATGTTTTGATACAAACTTTCCCACACATCTCTGAATGCCCAACTTAATCCTAGTATCAGTCTGTTTCTTTCACCTCTTGACAAGTTGTCAAAGTCTAGATCCTGTCCTAGTTGTGTGATTTCAACAGTTAGATCATTTTTAAATACCACTGTGTGTGGTAGTTGTAGTCTATCCAAATAATGTGTAAGTCTATTGTTTAGATATGCTAGATTTTGATCAATGATCTTCTTCCTAATGAAAGAATCTTTGTTTGTCAACAGCTTGTATAAAAAGTCTTGGTGATCCTTTGTGTCATTTAATTCATTAACGGCATCCCAGTTTATTTCTTGTATTGCAGTTTTTTCTAAATCATCAATTTGTTCTGTGTATGGATCAAGTTCATCAGTCTTTTCTTTTAAACTTTGTTTCAAACTGTCAACGTTGCTTCTGTGTTGATATGCTTCTTTGGCAGTTTCATAAAATGTGTTTGGCTTACTGTCAAGTTCTCCTATATCTTCAATAAGTTTTTCAACCTTTTGCATTTTTTCAGCCATGCTTGTTTGATAAACGTGTGCATCACCATAATCTTTTTGCAGTTTATCTTTCATTTCTTCAAGTTTGTCATCATGCAAGTCTTGACCACAAGCATAACATTTGGCAGTTTCAAGTTCATCAAGTTGTTTACCAAGTTTGTTTACATTATTATCAGCTTGTTCTAATGCACGTTCAACAGTTGCACGTTCTTTTCTTAAATTAGTAAGATGTTTACTGTTTTCTTCCCAAGTTTTTAGTTTTTCATGATCTTCAAGTTCACTATCTATGTCAAGTTGCTCTAATTCACGTATTGCTTTTTCTAGTTTATCTCTGTCTTGTTTGTTTTGTGCAATCCAAGCCTTTTTTCTGCTGTGCAATCTTTCAATATTTTCTTTTATCTTATCATTACTGTTTGTAATTGCTTGTATTCTTGCATTTTCTTCTGTAAGTTTGTCTCTTGTTATTTTTGTTGCCTCTCTTAATAGATCAGCTTTTTCAGAAAGAATAGTAATACCAAGTAATTGTTCTATTATAGCACGTTGATCGTTGGGCTTTAGTGCTAAAAAGGGCTCTGTGTAAGTGTTAAGTGCCACAATATGCTTGAACATATCATGACTCATACCTAACAAGTCATTTATATCGCCTTGTGTTTTACGTGAATCACCTTGGCTTTCATCTGTAAGTTCTTGTTCTTTTTGATCTATGTAAAATTTAAGTGTGTTAGGTTTACGTCCTCTTTCTATTCTGTAATCTTTGCCATTTTTTGTAAATGCAAGAGTAACCAACATACCTTTGTTGTTTGTTTTGTTTACAAGATTATCACGTCTTATGTTTGTAAGTGCTTGTCCGTATAGTGCATAACTTAAAGCATTAATAATTGTTGTTTTACCTGTACCGTTACGTGATCCACTGTCGTCTCCACCTTGATCTAAGTTTTCACCTAACACCAATGTAAGCTGTTGCTTGTTGAAATCTACTGCCTGTGTTGTATTACCAACACTCATAAAATTTTTAACTGTCAAATCTTGTATTCTAATCATCTTTGTTTAGGTCTCTATAAATTTGCAACAATTTACCTTTGTTAAATTGTTCTGATTCAATTGCTTCAATCTCTTTTGCAACTATTTCATCAACACTTTCAAACTTTGTAATGTCGATATCTGAATTCATTTCTTCTTCTTGTGTGTTTGGTATTAAACTTATCTCTCTACAGTTGTACTGATTGATAAAAGTTTCTTTTATGAAGTTTGCTTCTTCATAACTAATAGGCAAATCAAGTGTAACTCTTAGATACATCTTAGATTTCAGTATAGTTTCTTTTTCATCAAGCAGTCTTGATAATTTTATTGTTCTATACTTGGGACAATTCCACCAATTGATGTACTGCGGTTCGCCACCATGTTCTAGTATCATCATACCACGTTCGTCATCCCACGCATCTGCGTAATTGTGTGGCAATGCGTTACCAATGTAATGCACAGGACCTTTGACTTGACGTTTGTGGAAGTGTCCACTAAACACATATTCTTGATGTTTGAAGTGATCTGCTTGTAATTCACCAGTGTCTGGCATCTGTACCATTGCATTCATGTAAAAGTTAGGAAGTTCAAAGTGTCCAAAGATGTATTTGCTTTTTATTTTAGGAATCTTCTTCCATTCATCTCCAACCAACCAAGGAATAAGTGTTACATCACCTTCAGTCATCATCTCATTTACCATTGTGATGCCTTCAATGTGTCTTGCAAAGTCTATGGAGTTGATATCTCTTTTGTCTTTGTAGTATAAGTCATGATTGCCAGGAAAGAAATAAAACTTCTCAAATGCCTTGCCTAGCTTTTCAAGACTTCTAATAGTTGCGTCCATGGTCAGCATATTCAAACTGTTTCTGTTGTGATGCCAGTCGCCACAAAAGATACCAGTTTCGCAACCGTTTTCTTTGGCTTGTTCTATATACCAATCAATAAATTCTTCACAGTCATCATTGTGAACTTTTGAATTAGACTTCAATCCAAAATGGATGTCTGTAAATACTGCCGCTTTCTTAAACAAAATATTTCCTCGCGATTATCATAGTGTACACGAAATAAGTGTATTTGTCAAATACTTCCTTATTCTTTTTCTGTTGTTTTGTTTGCTTCTTTAACTTGTCTTTCCCAAGTGCCTTGGTTCTGTCTAGTGAAAGATGGATTCATGTGATTCATTTCCAGTATATCGTCACGTATGTTTTGATTACGTTTTTCAATATTAATGATTCTCACAAACGAATTCGTTACTGCCGCTGTGTAATATGCAAAAGGATTATTCGATTTTGATTCATCAAACTGCAAACCTATCTGTGTAAGTTGGAGAATAGCTTGTCCTTTCATTTCATCATTGTATGTGTAACCTCTAACGTTACCTCTTGTTGCATATCGTTCACATAGTTTCATCCACATCAATGCAAGTTTGTTGGTTGCCATTCCGTGGCTTTTATTGAAGCTACCATTTGACATTCCGCCTTCCCAATGGCTTTTGCCTACACATATCAATTCATCTTTGTCATTAAATTTGAAGTGTTGGAATGGTGGAAAGTTCAATTTTGTCTTTGTATCAGCTATGTTTTTTGGATTTTTCTTTCTACCTTTTTCTTCTGGAATGTGATCATACGTCATAATTCGGAAAACAACATCGGTTTTTGCTATTTTTCTGTAGTCTACGGCACAATCAGCCTGCTTAACACGTTCACCTGCTTCTTTCCTTTGCTCATATTCCTGCAAACCAAGCCTTTTTGCCTTGTTTCTTTTGGCATCTGCTATGGTTCTGATGTTTATTTTGTCTATACTTGGCAGGATTATGTCATAACGTGCAAAATCGTCGTCTGTGTAACTGCAAAACGTGTTCTTTGACTTATGTATCTCCGCCAGTATATCTCTGTTATTGAGATAGTTCACTCTCTTCATTGTATTCTCCAAATATTCCGAGTTATAGACGGGGATGTCTTAAGTAAATAAATATTATTATAAACTACGCACATAACTTTGTCAACTAAATATATGTAAGGAGTTAGCCAAAATGACTACATTTAAAAACGGAAAAATAAGAAACGACCATATTATTCGTGCAGATGGTTTAGCTGATTTTGAACGCCACGCAAACGAATTTGATATGAGTGGGTCTACTAAAGGATCTGATCCAACAGCTAGTGGTTTCAACTTCGGCAAAGATCCGTTTGTAAATGGAGTCAAGGATTTTTTCAATCCCAGTGAATTAGCAAAAAGTATACGCAGTAAAAATGCTCCTGTAGATGGAATAAGCGGTGTTAAACGTGTGAAAGAATCTGCACCAGCAGGTTTTAAAAAATCAACGGAACAAGACTGGAGAGTAAAATTAAGTATTCCCACTATTGAACCTTTTAAATCCTCTGCCTTGTTGTCACCTTTAAGACACACTGGCGGTTTAGTTTTTCCATACACACCTTCAATCATTGTATCGCATAGTGCAAACTACAATGCTATTGCCCCTACACATACTAATTATCCTTATTATGCGTATCAAAACTCACAAGTGGATCAGTTGGTTATCACTGGTGACTTTTTTGTTCAGAATGGAATAGAAGCACAATATTGGGTGGCGGCTTTACATTACTTAAGAAGTATGTCAAAGATGTTCTTTGGAGGAGAAGCTGACACAATTGGTGCACCTCCGCCTATCGCAAAACTAAACGGATATGGTGATCATATTTTCAATAATGTTCCTGTCATCGTAACACAGTTTACAACTGACTTGCCGCAAGACGTTGACTACATAGCAACAGGATTTTCAACAGGTCAGGAAAAAAGACGGTCAGTTGGTTCACCTCAGTATGGTCAAACAGAAATTTATGCAGATGGAAAGACTATGACAGGTTGGGCACCTACACAATCATTAATTACTGTAACTGTACAACCAGTCTACTCAAGAAGCGAGATTGCACAGTTCAGCTTAAACAAATATGTCAACGGTGGATACATTGCCGATGGTAAAGGATTCATCTAATGCCAAATTACAAAGAATCAAGTCCTTACGCCGACACAAATTATAATGACACTAATGCTTATCTAAATCATTTTAAGGTTAGACCTATTCCAGCTTCAAGTGATGATGTTGTTTATCAGATAGAACCACAGTATCACCAAAGACCAGATTTGTTTGCTTATGACATCTACAACAATCCAAATCTATGGTGGGTGTTTTGTCAACGTAACATGGACACAATGGAAGATCCTATATATGATTTCAAATCCGGATCCAAGATTTACGTTCCAAAAGGGGCCGCGTTAAAGACAGTACTAGGAGTATAGGTTATGGCAATTCCTAATAGGATAACAGTTGACCTAGAGAGAGCTGGCAAACTAGAAAGCGAAATAGAAAAAAAATTACAAAGTGGACAGTCCATTGGAAGTGTCATGGACGAATCTCTTGCAGTTGTAAAAAATGAAATATTCCAAACAGAAGAACTAGGTGGTTCAGCAACAATAGATGTTGATTCAATTGCTGACGGTACCACAAGTTCTTACACAGGAGCAACTACAACAAATAACAAAGTAATTGCCAAGCAAAACACAGAAGAAGTTGTACTTGATGACATAGACTATGACGCTAGTTTTAGAAAAATGCGTGATCACAAAGTTGATTCAATACATTTAATTGAAAACGTTTTACACAAATATAGATCTTTCAACACAGTATGGTCAATGTTTTGTCTTACACCAGAAGAAATGGCAGATCCAGACAACACATACATGACTAGTGAACCACAAACTGTTTTAATCAAAGGTGCAGGTGGAATAGGAAATTATCAAAGTGAAAGACGTCCTAAAACAAGATTAGAAAGAGCAGGCGGCAAAGTTGAATACTACATTGAAAATGTAAGCATCAAATCTATAATAGGATCAAGTGGTCCAACCAGAATGCCTCCTGTGCATAATTTTAATTTTACTGTCAAAGAACCTTACAGCATGGGACAGTTTTTAGAACTGTTACAGATAGGGGCCATGCAGGCAGGGTATGAAACTTACATTGGATCACCATTTTGTTTGATGTGTGAATTTATTGGACACACTGACAATGATAAAACAGAAAGGGCTGGAAAAAGATTCTTTCCTATCCTTTTAAGTCAGTCAAACATGACTGTTGATCAAGGAGGTTGTGTATATGAAATACCAGCCATATCAACATCAATGGGAACCAATGCTGATAGTGTGCAAACAATCAAACAAGATATTACTATCATAGGTGGAACTGTAGAAGAAGCATTACAAAGTGGATCACAAAGTTTAACAAGAGTTATTAATAGTGCATTACTAGATAGAGAAACAAAAGAAGAAACAACTTTCTCTGATGAATACATCATATTATTTCCAAAATCAAAAGATCTTTCAAGTCGCAAGTTCAAAGGTGAACAGCAGGGAGATTCAGAAACATCTGCAACTTATGATCCTGAAAAAGAATATGCTTCAAGATATGGAGAAACCACAAGTGTAAGACAGGTTGATTATGAGACTTGGGTAAAAAACGTCACAGGATTTGCTGTGAAAAGATCAAAAACCTCAGATGCACTCAAAGCCAACTCTTTAAAGCAAGAAAACATAAATCAAATTGGACAAGGAAAATTATTGACAGACAAGCTAGGCAAGGGTGGCATACGTCCTGGAAACTACTATGCAAGTTATGACAAAGAAAAAAATGTATTTGAACAAGGAGCAATCAGCATTCCACAGGACAAGAGAGCATTCAAGTTTGAAAAAGGAACAAAACTGAATCAAATAATCGAAGAGATGGTTGTGGCCAGTGAATGGGCTAAAAGCATTACAGATAAAGCAACTGATCCAGAAGGATTCAGGGATTGGTTTACAATACAAACAAAGATGTATTTTGTTCCTGTCAAAGACACAGCGGTAAAAAAAGGAAGAATGCCACGCATATATGTTTTCCAAGTTATTCCTTTCAAAGTACACAGTTCAATTTGGCAAGCACCAACAGATCCGTCAAAAGGAACAAAGGAAATATACAGAAAACTTTCCAAGATTTACAACTATCTGTACACAGGAAGAAACAAAGATGTCTTAGAGTTTGACATTAGATACAACACAAGATTTTTAACAAATGCTCCACTTACCAAAGGTAAGGACACAGCACAACAACAAGACAAGGGCGATTCAGCAACAAGTAATAATAATGCTGATGAACAAAACATTACCCAAAAAGAAGGTAAGAAGGAAGAAGAAAGAGTTTATCCTGTCAAGAATTTGCAGGACAGTGACATACAAGTAATAACCTCTGGTATGCGTGGTACAGATGCAAGTACCAAAGACATTATAGCAAGAGAGTTTCATCAAGCATTGATTAATTCAAATGTGGATTTGGTAAGATGCAGATTAAAGATAATGGGTGATCCTTGGTTTCTTGCTGACAGTGGCATGGGTAACTATCAAGCAGAAAGCAGTCCTATCATATTCAACACCAAAGACAGAACCA
>Ga0208390_1000282_pt1 | contig 17361 bp, 18 predicted proteins | sample Knorr_S7_td_Surf_FD_185594 | JGI IMG/M metagenome (GOLD analysis project Ga0208390, IMG submission 185594) | Marine microbial communities from Southern Atlantic Ocean transect - Knorr_S7_td_SurfaceA_ad_6m_LV_A (SPAdes) (version 2) | ecosystem: Environmental > Aquatic > Marine > Oceanic | place...
CTTCTAAAACACTTGAAAGACATATCTGGGGTGTTTGAGCTAAGTAATATCTATTCCTATCGACACTTTTTTTAATTGAAAAAGTATCTGGGTCAATCTTTTTCAATGCTTCATAAATTGGAATTCCATAAATAAGAGCATCATCTGTTTTCTCATCAAAATCTTTTATGAGATTCTTAATCATATCAGTGCTGATAAATGGCCTGACTGCATCATGTACAATAACTAGACTATTTTCTTTGATATTTTCTAACGCATTTAAAACTGATTCAGCCCTGGTTTTGCCTCCTAAAATACTCTTAACTTTTTCATTTTTAGCAATACCCAAATTTGAGAAAATTTTATCTTTTTCTCCAAGTGGAACAATAATCTTTTCAATTTCATCTATTTTTAAAAACTGATTAATGGTTTTTTCAATTATAAGCTCTTCATTAATATTGAAATATTGTTTAGGAAGAGTTGCGTCAAAACGTGTTCCAGAACCTGCAGATGGGATTATTGCATATACTTTTTTACTCTGGTTCTTCATCAATATATTCTTCATTCTCTTTTATTAATCCTAAATTTTCTCTTGCTATATGTTCCACATACTCATCATTATTTTTAAGTAATATTATTTCATCTTTAAGCGTTTCATTTTCCTCTGCGATGTTTGCAAGTTCATACTCTTTTTCATTAATTAATGTTTCTAATTTTCTATTCTCTTGGAAACTAAATTGGCCAAAAAGAATATCTCTCAATAAACTCATTGAAAAAACTATTAGTAATATTAGGGCCAAATATCTAAAAACTTTTTTAGCAGTACTCATGGGTATAACTCGTCTTCAATGAGAAGAAGACGATTATATTTAGCTGTTCTATCTGATCTAGCAGGTGCTCCAGTTTTGATTTGACCAGCATCAACAGCTACAGCTAAATCCGCAATGAAACTATCTTCAGTTTCCCCAGATCTATGCGAAATGATAGTCTTATAACCATTATTTTTTGCGAGACAGATTGCTTGCATTGTTTCTGATAATGTTCCAACTTGATTTAACTTTATCAATATAGAGTTCGCAACTTTACTATCTATTCCTTTTTTAAGTATTTTTTCTTGGGTTACAAATATATCGTCTCCCACTATCTGGAGGTCAGAATTATTTTTTGTGAAAGTTTTCCAAGCATTCCAGTCTTTTTCATCAAATGGATCTTCAACTGACTTAATTTCATATTTATCAACTAGTGCCTGCATGTAACCAATCATTTCTTCGGACGAAAAATTTTTGCTTTCTCCAATTAATTTATAGTTACCTTTAGTGAAAAGTTCTGATGCTGCGCAATCAAGTGCAATTGAAATGTCATCTAGATAAGACATACCAGCTTGTTCAATAGATAAAATAATTAAATCTAAAACTTCTTCTGATGTTTTCAAATCAGGAGCAAAGCCCCCCTCATCTCCCACAGAAATACTCAGACCTTTCTTCTTTAAAAGATCTTTTAAATGAGTGTAAACTTCTACAGATTTCATTAATCCATCTTTAAAATTAAATTTTTTTGAAGGGATAATCATGAATTCTTGAATATCAACAATATTATTTGCATGACATCCACCATTCATTATATTGAGCATAGGAACTGGTAGTGACATAGTAGAGCTCTTGTTAGATATGCCTTTATAAACAATGTTTAGATATTCATATAAAGACGTGTTCATTGAATTGGATGCTGCCCTTGCACAAGCTAGCGAAACAGATAAGATCGCATTTGCACCAAGCTTTGATTTATTTTCTGTTGCATCAAACTCAATAAGTTTATTGTCTATTGTCAATTGATCTTGTGGAGAGACGTCTTTTAAAATTTTTAATGCTGACTCAGCATTTTTGACTGCGTCTAATACTCCAAGACCACCATATCTTTGGTTATTTTTATCCCTTAATTCGAGTGCTTCAAGTTGACCTGTAGATGCTCCGCTTGGAACCATTGCTTGACCAATACTACCATCATCTAGATAAACACTTGTGCATATTGTGGGTCTTGCTCTCGAGTCTAAGATTTCAGCAGATTTTATTTTTGATATTTTCATCTATTACTTTTTACAAATTCATCGAATGAAATAATTTTTTCCATGAATGTGTCTAAGTCGGATAGTTTTAACGCGCATGGACCATCACATTTTGCTTGAGTTGGATCAGGATGAGTCTCCAGAAATAGACCAGCAATTATTTGAGAAATACCAGCTTTTGCCAACTCAAAAACATATTGGCCACGACCGCCAGTGCTTTTTTCTAACATCCCTGGTTGTTGTAGAGAATGAGTAACGTCAAAAAATACAGGATTTCCGTACTCTTTTAAGATTTGAAAATTTAATGTGTCAACAACTAAATTGTTATAGCCAAAAATATTTCCTCTCTCGCATAGTATTACATTTTCATTTCCAGCCGCATTACATTTCTTAACTGCATGAAACATCTCTTTTGCTGAGGAAAATTGAGGTTTTTTTATATTAATAACTTTTTTAGTTTTAGCTGCAGCAACAACTAAATCGGTTTGTCTACACAAAAAGGCAGGAATTTGAAGAACCTCACAAACCTCAGAAACAGGTAGAGCCTGATTCGGCTCATGAATGTCTGTAATTACTGGTAAATCAAACTCATTTTTAATTCTTTCTAAACTTTTTAGACCTTCATCCATTCCAGGCCCTCTAAAAGAGTCCAGTGAAGATCTGTTTGCTTTATCAAATGAAGCTTTAAAAACATAATTAAAACCCAATTTCTCTGATAATGTTTTAAATTTTTCTGCTACGGTGAACAATAAATCTTCAGATTCAATTACATTCACACCTCCAAAAACTGTTAATTTATTTTCATTAGACACTTCTTTATCATTTATCTTCATTTTTTACTCCTCTTAAGTTCTGCAGCTTTAATAAAATCATTAAAAAGAGGATGTCCTTTCTTTGGTTTTGATGTAAATTCTGGATGGAATTGACATGCAACAAACCATGGATGATTTTTCAGCTCAATCATTTCAACAAGGTTGTGCATCTCTGACCTAGCAGAGACTACTAAACCATGTTTTTCTAACTTTGGTACATAACTTGGATTTACTTCATACCTATGTCTATGCCTTTCAAAGATTGAAGTTTTCTTGTATAAGCTTCTTGCTAATGTTCCATTTTCAAGAAAAGCAACTTGAGCTCCAAGCCTCATGGTTCCACCCTTATCGGATTTATGATTTCTTTTCTCAATAGTACCATCTTCATTTTTCCACTCTGTGACAAGTGAGATTACATTATTTTTAACTCTTTTTTTGAATTCGGTACTGTTAGCATCTTTAAATTTTAATAAGTTTCTTGTCATTTCAATAATTGCAATTTGCAAACCCAGACAAATCCCAAAATATGGCGTCTTTGATTCTCTAGCATATTTTGCTGCTAAGACCATTCCTTCTATTCCCCTATCACCAAAACCTCCTGGAACTAAAATTGCATCTGAGTTTTTTAGACTTTTTTTATAATTCTTAGAATCAAGTTTTTCTGAATTAACAAAATTTATTGATACTTTTGTATCATTATGGATACCAGCGTGGTCTAGAGCTTCAATTAAAGAAAAATATGCATCTTTCAAGTCCACATACTTTCCAACAAAAGAAATATTTACTTCCTTAGTCGGCTGAAGTTTTCTCTTAACAACTTTTTTCCATTCTTTTAGGTTAGGAGGATTATTTTCCAACTGAAGTTTATCAGTAAGTATTTCGTCTAACCCCTCTTTTGCAAGAAAAACAGGCACCTCATATATGGTCTCCATGTTTGGCAAAGATATTACTGTCCCTTTTGGCATTGAACAAAACAATCCAATTTTATCTTTGCTATCGGTTGTAAGCTCAAATTCAGACCTGCAAATAAGAATATCTGGCTGAACTCCTAAGCTTCTAAATTCTTTTACAGAATGTTGAGTAGGTTTTGTTTTTAATTCGCCTGCGTTTGAAAGGTATGGAACAAGTGTCAAATGAAGATAAGCTGTTTGGTAATTCTTCAATTCAAGGCCTAACTGTCTTATTGCTTCGATGAAAGACTGACTTTCAATATCACCAACTGTTCCACCTATCTCTATGATGGCAATATCACAATCTTTTGATGCCTCAATAATTCTTCTTTTTATTTCATCTGTAATATGTGGAATAATTTGAACAGTTTTACCCAAGTATTCACCTTTTCTTTCCTTCCTTAATACTGAATAATAAATTTTTCCTGCTGTGAAATTATTTTTTTTAGTGCAAGTATTATTTATGAATCTTTCATAGTGACCAAGATCAAGATCTGTCTCTGTCCCATCTTCAAGAACAAATACCTCTCCATGTTGAAAAGGGCTCATAGTACCAGGATCGACATTGAAGTAAGGATCAAGTTTTATAACTGCAACTTTATATCCTTTTGATTCTAAGATTGAGCCTATAGAAGCAGAAGCGATTCCTTTCCCTAGAGATGAAACAACACCTCCCGTGACGAAAATAAACCTCGTGTCTTTAAGCAAAATAAAATCCTTAAGCTATTCTAAATAATTTTTTGTGACTCTACTCGAGATATTAGTTAATAAGTTATAAGAAATTGTATTAAATTCTTCAGAGACCTTGGAAAGATTGGAATCAAAGTCCCAAAGTTTAACTGTGTCACCAATTTTGATAGAGCTATCTTGCTCAAGATTTATTAAAGTTAGATCCATATTAAGCTTACCGGCAGTTTTGAACTCTTTTCCATTAATACTTACTGTTATAGGTTTTTTAAAATATGGAAGCCCATCGGCATAGCCAATTGGTATAGAACCAATAATGCAATCTTCTCTGGCTGTCCATGATCCATCATATCCAACTTTATCTCCAGCTTTTATATTTCTTAAAGAAATAATTTGGGAAGTTAATGAGGACACATTCTTTGTACCGAATTCATTGTATTTTCCACCATAGATAGCTATTCCAGGTCGAACGATGTCATGTTCTGCCTCAGGCATATTAAAAATAGCTCCAGAATTAGACAAACTTTTTTTACAAGGAATTCCATTTACCAAATTATTGAAAGTTTCTATTTGACTTAAAGTTTCAGAATCGTCTTTAATACTCGATGCTGATAGTTGAGACATCAGCACAATATCCTTCGCATTTAATGATTTAACTTTTTGAAATAATTTCTCAAAATCACCAAGATTTATGCCTAAACGATTCATGCCTGTATTAATTTTTAACCAAATCCTTGAGTTAGATAAATTATATTTTTCAATTCCATGAAGTTGCCAATTTGAATGAATGACAAAATCTAACTTATATTTTTCGATTAACGAATACTCTTCTTTCTCATGAATGCCTTGTAACAATAAAATCGGTTTTGAGGTGTGTTTTCTTACTTCTTCGGCTTCAGATATAGTTATCACTGAAAATGACTCAACGTCGTCTTCTATAACCTTTAAAACTTCAGATACGTCTAATCCATAACTATTAGCTTTCACCACAGCTTGAATGTCAGCATTTGTGAATTTCTTTATTAGATTTATATTATCTTTGAGATTTGAAAGTTTAATCTTCAGTTCGGTCTTGCGCATAACTATTCATTATTTCAGGAGCAAGATCACCAAATCTAGTAAGTTCATCTCTAAATGACAATAGAACCCTATTTGTTGGTCCGTTTCTATGTTTCACTAAGTTTAGTTCAGCTACGGATTTATATTCTTCGTTCTTGTTATAAATCCAGTCTCTGTATAGCATAAAAATTAAATCTGCATCTTGCTCAATAGCACCAGAATCACGCAAATCTGACATTTGAGGGCGTTTATTGGGTCTTTGCTCAACCCCTCTATTTAACTGCGATAATACAATTACAGGAGCTTTTACTTCTTTTGCTAAACCCTTTAGGGCTCGAGAGATATCAGATAGTTCATTCACCCTGTTCTCTGTTTTGCCAGGCATTTGCATAAGCTGAATATAATCTATTACAACAAGACTCAAGCCACCATTATCTCTATATTGTTTGGCTAATCTTCTCGATTTTGCTCTGATTTCAACAGGCGAAATATTAGCAGTATCATCAATATAAATATCTAATTCTTTGAGTTTTGCTGACTGCTTAGCTATCTTTTCCCATTGTCTATCAGTTAAATTTGCAGACTTAACATTTGATTGCGATATTCCTGCCATTGATGCCATCATTCTTGCTGTAAGTGATTGTGATGACATCTCCAAACTAAAAACTGCAACACAACCATCTTCATTCTTTGCAACATTCTCTGCAATATTCATTGCTAATGAGGTTTTTCCCATACTTGGTCTGCCTGCAATTACAATTAAATCTTCGTCCTGAAGTCCTTGAGTAATTCCATCAACTGCTTTGAAGCCTGAAGACAAACCAATAAGTTCACCTTGTTTTTTCGAAAGTTCGTCAAGTCGGTCTAAAGTTTTCCCAACGTACTCATCAATTTTCTTTAAAGAATCTGTTTTTGATCTATTTTCAGAAAGTTCAAAGATTTTAGTTTCAGCCTCGTTTAAGAGATCATCGCTTGTTTTCTCTTTTGGGTCTTTAGCCGTATTCAATAATTCATTTAAAACTTTTCTGAGATTTCTATCGACAGATTGTTCTTTAACAGAGTTTGCGTAACTATCAACATTAAAAGCTGTAATCGGAACAGTTTGTAACTCCTTTAGATAATCAACACCACCAACTCTTTGTAGGGAATTTTTTCTGTCTAAAAGTTTTGAGACGGTAATATGATCAGTAGCTTTGCCCTGATCAGCTAATTCTTTAATACACTCGTATATTTCTCTATGAACATCAGATTCAAAATCACCTGAGGTGATCAATGCATCGACTTCTGGATACTTTTCTACTGATAGTAGCAGAGAGCCTAAAACTGCCTGCTCTAATTCTGTGTTACTTGGCATTACGTTGGTTTTACTTCTATAGATATAGATTTAACTATTTCTGGATGAAGTTCAACGTTTACAGTAAATTCTCCGACCTCTTTTATCGGTCCGGCCAATAAAATAATTGATGCTTTAGTCACAAAATCATGGCCTTCTGCATGCAGTGCCTCTAAAACTTCTGTGACACCAACGGAACCAAAAAGAGCACCACTCTCTTGAGCATTAGCTGAAATGGTTAATTTTAGATCTTCAAGATGGAGCGCATTTGCCTCAGCTAGTGATAATTCATCTTTTGCTTTTTTTAGATATTCTTCTTTCTTTTCTTCGAAATCTTTTATGTAATCATCTGTAGCTGGGAGCGCTTTATGATACGGTAATAGAAAATTGCGAGCAAACCCTGACTTAACATCTACGATGTCTCCAATGTTACCTAAGTTTTTAATCTTAGTTACTAAAACTACCTTCATTTATTTTCTTCAATTTTGTGTTTGTCAGTAAAAGGCAATAATCCCAGCAAACGTGCTTTTTTTATCGCTTTAGTGAGTTTTCTCTGTTCTTTTGCATTTAACCTTGTATATCTAGAAGAAAGAATTTTTCCATTTTCAGAAATAAACCCTTTTAGAGTGTCAGGATCTCTGTAATCAATACTTATTTTTTTTTCTTCAGTCATTACGAGGTAAGTTTTACAGTTAAGTGTCGAAAAACATTTTGATCAAATTTAAATTTTTCTTCTAATAAATTAAGAGTTTCAGGCTCTACGTTCACATCTAGATGAACATAATTTGCATAGTTCATGTTATTTATTGGATATGCTAATTGTCTTTTGCCTAAGAGCTTTGTATCCAACAAATCACCTTTATTATCAGCAATAAGTTTTTTCAAACTGTCAATAAAATCGTCAACGTCATCCATGGTATTTGGGTTAAGTAGAAGCATTAACTCGTATTTTTGCATCACAATTCAGTTCTAATCCATTCAAGCACTCGGGCTATGATACCCTTGGATTGGTTAAAGGTAAACTCTTTATCCTGTTCTAAAGCATAAAATTTAGTCATACCTAAAATTGCACTATTTTCAGGCTTCATTAGATTATCTGATTTTTGCGGTAGATTGTATTTAGGCAACCCAATTTTAAAGTTCAGATTAGTTAATTTTTGCCCAAGTTTTTCCATGCCTTCCATATTTGCAGAGCCACCGGTGATAACTATTCCAGAAGGAATATAATTTAAAAGATTATTTTCCTCTAAACTGTTAAGAGAGTGTCTTAGAATTTTTGACATTGAATTTTCAATTGTTTCTGCAAGAGCTTTTCGAGGGATAGATTTTTTCCCATTTTTAAGTGATATCTTTAACATTTCGTCACTAATATAATCTGAAAAAGCACATCCATATTTCTTTTTTACAACTTCGGCGTCGCTAGACTGAATATCCAACGCAGACGCTATTGTCTCAGTTATATAATCTCCTGCATAAGGCAAAACTTTTGAGAAAGTAATCGATCCGTTTTGATAAACAGAAATATCTGTAGTACCAGCACCAATGTCAAGTACACAGACACCTTGCTTTTTTTGATAGTCTGTCAAAACACTATGAGCTACTCCCAATTGACTGTAAAAATACTTCCTTATTGCAATGCCAGATGAACTTACTTTTATACATTTCTTTATGTTATTTTTTGTATTTTTAGAACAATGTATCAGATGAGACTTGGCTTCTAATTTAATTCCATTCATGCCTAGCGGATTGCTAATACTCCCTACTCCATCAATCAAATAACTGTTTGGCATTGCATACAATAAAGTTTTATCGCTAGGGATCTTCATTGTTGAAGACATATTTAATGCATTTTCAATATCTCTAGCTGAAACCTCTTTTTCAGAAATTGCTGCTTGGCCAATTGAATTTGTACTTGATACTTCTTCTCCTGAAATAGAAACTAATACTTCTTTTATCTTAGCACCAGATTGTTTCTCAATATCTGATAAACATTTTGAAATTGAAGAAGCTGTTGCAGAAATATTTATTATTGAACCTTTTTTGACACCTGAGGTTTCAATGCTTGAGAAAGCATTAATTTTAGAATTTGACAAATCGTCAATAAGAAGTCCGCTTACTTTTGAAGTTCCTAAGTCCAAAAAACATACCATTAGATTAGATCTTTAATACATATCCCTGTTGGTATCTTAAGTCTAGATTGATCACGTTTGAATTATTTTGCCTTAAATTATTGGTGATTTTATTAAGTAATTTCACCCTTTCACCAATATCAACTTTACCTAATTTGACTATTGCTTTATCGGTAATAATTTGCCAACCAGAAAGATTTGAATAATTGAGGCTTTTTAGATTTATGAGTTCTTTTTTAATCAACTGTGCTTGATCTATTATTTCATCCTTTAAATCATCTTTTTTAATGTGCAGAGTGGGTAAGTTAAATTTATGAGGCATAAAAAATTGGTTGAAATTCTGATCATAATAAATATTATTTTTAATTTTAAAAATAGGTTTTCTTAAAGTAATTAAATACGTTGTTTTTTGTTTGCTTGTAGTTTGTATAAAACTTTTTACCCAACCTTTATTTTTGACATAAGTTTCAAAATATTTATCTTCGTAAAGGCTTTTCTTTAATTCATTTTCACATGATCTACAGTCGGTAGAGAGCATTAAATTTACTTTAATTTTTGTGTAATTATCATTTGCAACATTAACTAAGATAATCAGTGAGAAAACTAATACTATGAGTAAAAAAATTTTATATTGAATCTTCAATTATGTTAGTAATTAACTCCTGATAATTTATCCCAGATAATTTGGCAGCCAAAGGAAATAGACTTTTTTCTGTAAACCCTGGAACGGTGTTTATTTCAAGAACACCTAAATCTTTTCCGTCATAGACAAAGTCAACTCTTCCCCATGTTTGACAACCGTGTTTATAAAAAGCTTTTAGAGCTATTTTTTTTAATTCATCTTTTATTTTTTTATCAACTACTTCAACCTTTTTTGTCCCTTTGCTTATATATTTTGCTTCATAGTCATAAAATCCCTCACTATCCTCTGCAATTATTTCAAGTGGTTGAAGAGCCTCTCCTTTAAGTATGCCAACAGTATACTCAGCTGAATTATAAGCCCTTTCAATTATTACATCCTCAGAGTATTTTCTTGCTGTAATAATTGCTCCTTCTAAGTTTTTAATATGATCAACTCTAGAAACACCAAAACTTGACCCATTACTATTAGGCTTTACAAAAAAACTTTTATTTTTTGAGAAAAATTGATCCTCAAGATTTAACTTTTGGTTTTTTTTAATAACTTTAAATTCCGGAGTTGGTATGGCATTCTCAACCATCAAGGTTTTTGAAGAAATTTTATTCCAACATTTCCTAGTTGAGATTTCATCAGAACCTGTAAATTTAATCTTTCTTTTTTTTAATAATTTTTGTGTGGTCCCATCTTCACCATCTTTTCCATGAACAGCAATAAATATTAAAGTTTCTTTATCTACAGACTTAAAATCAAAATTTTTAATGTCTTGCATTGTTGCTGAAAATTTTGCTCGGTCAATATTTTCCATGATTCCTTCAGCACTTTGCTGAGATATTCCACTCTCAACAGAATGACCCCCATATAAAATAATTACTCTCCTCATTTGTACATAGCTTTTAAGGAATTTGATATGTCCACAATATTACCAGCACCTTGTGTAACTAAAATTTCTTCATCCTTAATTTCAGATTCTAAAATCTTACAAATTTCTTTAAGATTTTTAGCAAAAAAGGCATTTTTCTTTTTTTCAATGAGTGCGTTTACAAAATCATATGAGCTTATATTTTTTAAATTTTGCTCTCCTGCTGAATAAATATCGAGGATTATTATAGTGTCGACATCTCCTAAACACTCTATAAATTCTCTAAATAATAGTGTTGAACGAGAATATCTATGTGGTTGAAATACCATACATATTCTTTTAGATGGATTGGTTGATCTTAATGCCTCAATAGTAGCTTTCAATTCGGTTGGGTGATGTCCGTAATCATCAACGAGAATTGCAGATTTATCCTTAATTTTTAAATTAGCTTTATATTCCAATCTTCTTGATACTCCACCAAAGTTTTTAAAAGATTCTTTTATGAATTTAATATTAACACCTGCCTTATGAGCAACTATAAAAGCTGCCGTTGCGTTTAAAGCGTTGTGTTTACCTGATAACGTTAATTCAAAAGTTATTTCTTTGCCTGTAGAGCTGCGAACTACTTTAAATTTTTGAAATGAGCTTTGTTGTTTCAAGTCTTTGATAAAATAATCAGCTTTTTTGTCAAATCCATAGGATATTTTTGGTCTTGATAAAGATTCAAATACTTTTTTTGATCTGTCTGAATCAATACACATTATTGCACTTCCGTAAAAAGGCAAATTTTCTAGAAACTGTAGAAATGTTGAGTCCAATTTTTCAAGATTGTTGCCATAAAAATCAAGATGATCGTTATCGATATTTGTTACGACGCTAATTTCAGGATTCAGATGCAAAAACGATGCGTCACTTTCGTCCGCTTCAACAATTAAATATTCCCCAGTTCCCAAAATACTTTTGTTTTCTTGGCCTAAAATTTTCCCGCCGATGATGAATGTGGGGTCAAGTTTTGCTTTAACAAAAATATCGGCAATGAGGCTTGTAGTAGTAGTTTTTCCGTGAGAACCTGCTACTGCAATACTTTGAAATCCTCTCATTAGGCTTGATAACATTTCTGCTCTTGGTATTAAAGTAATGTTTAAAGACTTGGCAGCTTTCATTTCAGGATTTGATTTATTTACCGCGGAGGAATATACAACAACATCTGCATTCCTTACATTCTTTTCATTATGGCCAATAACAATTTTTGCACCCAATGAAATCAATCTCAAAGTATTTTTATTTTTAACAAGATCACTTCCACTTACGCTAAAACCCTGCTTAATAAGCATTTCTGCGATGCCAACCATTCCTACGCCTCCAATTCCAATGAAGTGTATTTTTTTTATATTACTTAATTTCATTAACTATTTTTTCTGCCGATTCCAAGTGTATACTTTTACCCATTTTTTTACTCATTTGTTGAAAATTTTCTAGACTAAATTCGCTTATTTTTTGAGAGAAATCTTCCATTGTGAAATTTTTTTCATCTAATACAATCCCACCACCATCAGTACATGCTAATTTGGCGTTCTTCATTTGATGATCATCTATAGAATTTGGTAAAGGAATAAATATGGCTGGCAGGCCGATGCTTTGTACTTCGGCAACAGTTGATGCGCCAGCTCTGCAAATAATAAATTTTGATTTAGCCATAATTTCTGGCATGTTTTCAATGAAGTCTACATATTCGATTTTCTCTGTTTGTTTGATTTTATTGAATTCGCCAGTCTGGAACAGTATTTTTTCATTTAAATCTAAATTATTTAATACCTCACTGAGTTGATCATTAAAGAAAAGAGCCCCTTGGCTACCTCCTAGAACAAGAATATGTTCTTTGATAGGGTAAGTATCGTAGCTTAATGTATTAAAAGCTGATCTAATTGGCTGTCCAAAGTTGTGTTCTTTTTTTTCGTCAAGAGGGAATGTTGTGAATAATTTTTTTGCAAATACTAAACTTAGTTTATTAGCTGAGCCTAAAATTGAGTTCTGCTCATGAATGTAAATATCCTTAAATAGAAAAATAGATGAAATTAAACCAATTATAGAAATATAATTGCCCATCAAAAGAACACTTTGCGGTCTATGTTTAATTAGAAGAAAAATAGTGGCCAAAATACAGATTGAGAGATTAATGGGCCACATGAATTTTTCAAAAAGATTTTTGCCTCTAAATCCTGAAATATTCAAATGGCTGACTTGAAAACCTGAATTTTTATAAATTTTTCTCTCTACCGCTCTGTTTGAAGCAATAAAAATTACATTTTCTTTACCAAATTTTTCAGCTATGGATAATGCGGGATATATGTGTCCTCCAGTCCCAGCTGCAAAAATTGCAATTTTCATTTTATTTTATTCCTGAACTCCCAACTTGCCCTTAGTGTGATTGCTAAAGCAATAAAATTCATGATAACACTACTTCTTCCATAACTTATGAAAGGTAAAGTTAAGCCTTTTGTCGGAATTACACCAAGGTTTACGAAGATATTAAGTGAGGTTTGAATAAAGAATAATAATGCAAATGAAGTAATAATTAAGCTAATGAAGAAATAATTTTGATTTTTCGCATTTTCAGCAAGTTTAAATAGCCTCCATAAAATAACAAGATAACAAGTGAACAAGATAAGAAAGCCAATAACTCCAGTTTCTTCCAAGTAAATTGAAAAAATAAAATCAGTGTGAGCTTCAGGAAGAAAAAAATATTTTTGTGTACTTTCCCCTATTCCAAGACCAGAAAAACCGCCTTGAACGGACGCGATTAGTGCATTTATGAGTTGATAGTCTGAGCCAGTCATATCATCCCAGGGATTTGCATAAGATAAAACTCTGTCTAGTCTTTCAGGATTAAAATAAATTGCAACAGATAGAAATATAAAGAAAATTGTAGTCAAAATTGCAAGCTGTGAAATCTTTGCACCCCCTATAAAGAGAATACATATTGATATTGAAAATAATATTGCGGTATTTCCATAATCAGGTTCAAGAAATAGAAGCAAAGCAATTAATGTTGTGACAGCTATCGGCTTTATGAAACCTCTCCAACTAGTTTCAAGTTGATCTTTTCTTCTTAAACAATAACTACATAAGTACAAAGGAAGAAATATCTTAATAATTTCTGAAGGTTGAATATTTATTGGACCAATCGCTAGCCACCTTCTTGCTCCGTTTATTTCTTGACCCAAACCTGGAATTAAAACTAAGCATAAAAGCATAGAACTTAATATGAGCAAAAAAAGTCCATTTTCTTTATAAAAAGAGATAGGAATGAAGAGAAAAATCGAACATGCAACAAGAGAAATTGCTAAAGCAATTATTTGTCTTTGTAAGAAAAAAAATGGATTACCAAAATCTGCATTTGCAATTACATTTGAGGATGAATAAATAAAAATTAGGCTTATACCAGTGATAATTATGAACGGCACTAGCAAAGTTAAGTCAAATAAATTTTCTTTTTTATTAATCAAAATACTTTTCTTTAAGGTTATTAAAATGTTCACCTCTCTCGATGAAATTCAGATAATCATTTCCACTAGGATTGCCAGGACTAAATAGAATATCTTTATGTTCATCTTTTCGTAGGACTTCAAAAATTTCGTCTAAACTTGAGTGTGTTGAAATATTTTTATGCTTACAAATATTGAGCAATTCATTTCGATGCTTTCCATAAATAAATACTCTTTTAGGACCTTTAATATTTAATTCCTTATATCCTTCTTTACCGGGATTACCACATAAAATTAAGTCTCCCTTAAAATTTAATTTATTTAAAGCGTAGAAAAGAGATGCTGAATTTGTAGATTTAGAATCATTAATTACTCCCTCTGAAATCTTTTGTAATCGAAAAGGGAGGTTGGATAAGTTAACATCTTTACCGTCTAAATTTGGTTCAAGATCTAAAGCAAAACCTTTTGCTATTTCTTCATAATCATCCGATGTGCAAAAAATTGTTCTGCCTTTTTCAGAACATATTTTTAATTTTGCATTTTTATAATTCTCAAAATTACCATGAAAATCAATATGGTCATTTTGAATATTTGTAATAATTGAAAAATCGAAATAATTTTTTTTCATCTTTTCTAACTGAAAACTAGATACTTCGATAACTGTGTATTTATTTGTATGCTTAATATTATCTAATAGAGGGTTCCCTATATTTCCAAGCGCAATTGAAGAGCTGGCAATGTTTAAAATTTGATTAAGATAATTAACCAATGTGCTTTTACCATTTGTTCCAGTAACTCCTATTTTTAAAGATTTATTATTTTGGAAAAATAGATCTAAATCTGTTATGTAATTGAGCTTTGCAAGATTTGAATTTGAAAAATATTTTTTTAATTGTACTCCAGGGGAGATATATAAACTTTTATAAACAGAAATGCTCTGATCATTCAAACAACCTAAGATATTTTTTTTGTTTTCTAATTTTGTTTTGTCCTCATCAAAAATATCAAAATCAATAGAATTTTCAGTGAGGTAATTTTCAAAAGATTGACCTGTTGTTCCGTAACCAATGATTAGCGATTTCATTACCTAATTTTTAAAAGAGATAAACCAACCAAAACAAATATAAAAGTTAAGATCCAAAACCTCACAATTATTTTTGGTTCTTTCCAGCCTAACAATTCAAAATGATGATGAATTGGAGCCATTTTGAAGATTCTTTTTTTTCTAATTTTGAATGATGAGACTTGTAGAATTACGCTTAAAGCTTCCATTATAAAAACCAGCGACATTACGGCAAAAACTATTTCATGCCTAACAATTATTGCTACAAGAGCAATAAATGCTCCCATTGATAGAGAACCAACATCACCCATGAATATTTGTGCAGGGTAAGCATTAAACCAAAGAAAACCAATTCCAGCTCCAATTAAAGCTCCACAAATTACCAATAACTCACCGGTTCCCTGTATATAAGGTATATATAAATATTCTGAAACAATTATATTGCCTGCTGACCAAGCAATTAGCCCAAGAGCTGAAGTAATAAGAATTACTGGAAGTATTGCCAAGCCATCTAAACCATCTGTTAAATTTACTGCATTAGAGCTCCCAACAATTATAAATATTGAGATTGGTACAAATAGAATTCCTAAAGAAATTGATACGTCTTTAAAAAAGGGAACTATATAGTTCAGCTCAGTTGAATCAAAAACATAGAAAAAAAGTACAAAAGAAATAATTAAAGAAAATAAAAATTGAAAAGAAATTTTAGTCCATGAAGAAATACCTTTTGAATTTTTTTCTGTTACTTTTTTATAGTCATCTGCAAAACCCAACATTGCAAAAAGGAATAAACACAAAAGAGATACTATTAAAAACCTATTTGAAAAATCTCCCCAAAGAACACTCGAAAATAATACACTTCCAATTATCAAAAGGCCTCCCATAGTTGGAGTGCCATCTTTTACTTTATGTGATTCTGGACCTCTATCACCTATTGCCTGTTGAAATTGGAATGATCTAATTTTTTGAATAAAAAAATCTCCAAATATAAGAACAATTAATAGGCCTGATAATGTAGATAAAAACGTTCTTGTGCTTAAATACGAAAATAAATTTAGAAAAGGGCTTTTTTCAAAAAATAAATTAAGCAGTAATTCAATCATTTATCAACAACTCAAGATAGGTCTCCATTTTACTAGACCTAGAGCCTTTAAAATAGACTTTTTTGCCTGCCTTAAGCTGTTTAATTAAGTAATTTTTAGGAAAATCCTGTTTATTTTCGAAAAAATTTAAATTTTTGTTAAAAATTTTTTTACTAACTTCTTTAAAAATTTTTCCTGTAAGAAATATTTGAAAATCAGCTAGATGGTTTAACACTTTTTCATGTTTTTTGTTTTCATCTTCACCCAGCTCGGCCATATCGCCCAATACTAAAATAGTATTGTTTGAATCTTCCTCCATTGCAGTAGCTATGACAGTGTCTGGATGGGCGTTATATGTTTGATCTATGATCTCACTGCCATGCAATTTTATTACGTTCCCTCTTCCGGGTGTTGGTGTAAAAATAAATTCTTTTAAATCTTTATCAATTGATAAGAAAGTTAATATTCTCTGAATAATTTCTTTGTTCTTTTCTAAGATATTTTTATTCTTAATTTTTCTACCATCTACGAAATTATCTTTATCCTTGAGACATTCTTTTAGCTTTAATTTTGTTTTGGATATATTTTCTATATTTTTAAATGTGCTCAAATGGTTTGATGCTATAGCTGTTAAGATAAACACATCACAATAAAGTTTCTCAGAGATCAAATCGAAGTCTCCAATATTTCTTGCTCCACATTCAACCACAAGATATTCCGTATTTTTTGGCATGCTAAGTATGGTAAAAGGTATACCAAATTCATTATTTTCATTGTCTTTACTTGCATGGCATTTATCTCCCAACAAACTTTTCAACATATCTTTTATAGTAGTCTTACCGTAGCTACCCGTAATAAAAATCACTTTACCTTTATTTTTGATTAGTTTATTTGCGCATATATCTAGTAAAGAGCTATAAACATCATCAACTACAATTGAACTGCCAAAGATTTTTTGCTTAGTTATTACAGAAGCACCTTTTTTCAATACTTCTTCAACATAAATTTCAGCATCATAATTTTTGCCTTTTAAAGGAATAAATAAATCACCTTTTCTAGCTATTCTTGAATCAAAAACGATTCTTTCAATATTTGCATCAGTTTGAACATTCTCAAACCCAAGAATTTGAGATAATTCCCTCAAAGATTTATTTTCATTCAAGCTGTACACTTTTTTACTTCCTCAAAATCAGAAAAATCTAAATACTCATCGCCAATTAT
>Ga0208390_1000283_pt1 | contig 17359 bp, 17 predicted proteins | sample Knorr_S7_td_Surf_FD_185594 | JGI IMG/M metagenome (GOLD analysis project Ga0208390, IMG submission 185594) | Marine microbial communities from Southern Atlantic Ocean transect - Knorr_S7_td_SurfaceA_ad_6m_LV_A (SPAdes) (version 2) | ecosystem: Environmental > Aquatic > Marine > Oceanic | place...
TTGCAATGCCATTAAGAAGGTCAGGAATTAGCAGATTTAAAAGTTTCTGGTACGGTCAGCTATCTGCTATTGTTGAGCCAATAGCAGCTGTTATTGGTGCACTTGCAGTCACTTTTTTTACACCAATTTTACCCTATGCATTAGCATTTGCTGCAGGAGCTATGATATTTGTTGTTGTTGAGGAAGTAATCCCTGAAACACAGCTTGATAAATATACTGATATTGCAACATTAGGATTTATTGGTGGATTTATAATAATGATGATGCTAGATGTGGCTCTTGGCTAAACCTTACCTTTAAATGCGTCCCATCCTGAACTGGTAAGATTTATTTTTTGACCTAAACTTGTTATCATACAATTGTCATTTTTCTTATTTAAACTTGAGCCAATAATTGTTAAATAGTCTGAACTTTCGACTTTTTTCTTAAATCTTTTAGGCACAGTAAATAATAATTCATAATCTTCACCACCATTAAGTGCAGCTATTGTTGGACTAATTTTAAACTCTTGACAAACTTTTTTAGTTTCATCTGAAATAGGTATTTTATCTTCATAAATATGAAAAGATAAACCTGAATTGTCTGATAGATGGTTGATTTCAGATGATAGACCATCACTTATATCGATCATAGAGGTAGGATTTATATTCATCTCTTTTAGATGATTAAGAATATCTACTCTTGCCTCAGGTTTTAGCTGTCTCTCGATACAATAACTGTATCTAGAAAGGTCTGGTTGAGATTTAGGATTAACCTCAAAAACTTTTTTCTCTCTCTCGAGTACCTGCAGCCCCATATATGCAGATCCAAGGTTGCCAGAAACTACAAGTAAATCATTTTCCTTAGCTCCTTTTCTCAATGTAATCTTTTCACTGTTGGTATTACCAATACATGTAACAGATATCATTAACCCTTTATTCGAGGAAGTTGTATCTCCTCCAATTAAGTCAACACTATAGTATGAACAAGCATGTTTAATACCATCATAAATCTCTTCAATAGCATCAATTTTGAATCTGTTTGAGACAGCTATGGAGACTAATACATGAGAGGGTTTCACATTCATAGAAATTATATCAGAAATATTAACCACTACACTTTTGTATCCAAGATGTTTTAAAGGCACATATGATAAGTCAAAATGAACATTCTCAACTAAAATATCTTGAGATATGGCCAAGTTGTATTTATCAAATCTTAAAATTGCAGCATCGTCGCCAATATCAACTTTAGTAGAACTATTCTTATTTTTAAAAGATTTTGTTATTCTTTGAATTAATTCTTTCTCGCTAATACGTTGAATATTATTTGAACCATCTTCTTCTATGCTATCCATAATTCAAAATTAACTTAATTGAATCATTTATTTTATCTATTATTCATAACATAATTATAGATTTATTAACACTTAAAAATATTTAAAAAACCTTGATTTAATTGTATATTTGCGAATATTTAAAGGTTATTTATGGCTTATACCGAGGAAGAATTAAAGAAACAACTTGAAACTAAAGAATATGAATATGGTTTCTACACAGATATAGATTCTGAGACATTTCCTGTAGGACTTAGTGAAGAAATTGTAGTTGCTATTTCAAAGAAAAAGAATGAACCTAAATGGATGACAGATTGGAGATTGGACGCATTTAAAATATGGAAAGGAATGAAAAAACCTTCTTGGTCAAATCTTAACTATAAAGAGCCTGATTATCAAGCGATTTCTTATTATTCTGCTCCTAAAAAAAAACCAGACCTCAAATCATTAGATGAAGTTGACCCAGAGCTTTTAAAAACATTCAACAAACTTGGGATTTCAATTGACGAACAAAAAAGATTAAGTGGAGTCGCAATGGATGTTGTGGTTGACTCTGTTTCAGTCGCTACTTCATTTAAAGATACATTAGAAGAAAAAGGAATAATTTTTTGCTCTATTTCAGATGCTATAAAGAACCACCCTAAACTTGTAAGAAAGTATATAGGTACTGTTATTCCTAAAAGAGATAATTATTTTGCAGCACTTAATTCTGCAGTTTTTTCTGACGGATCATTTTGTTACATACCCAAAGGAGTAAAGTGTCCAATGGAATTATCAACTTATTTTAGAATCAATCAAGCTGGTACCGGACAATTTGAAAGGACTTTATTAATTGCTGATGAATCAAGTTATGTAAGTTACCTTGAAGGATGTACTGCCCCTTCAAGAGATGAAAATCAACTTCATGCTGCTGTTGTAGAATTAATTGCTTTAGATGACGCTGAGATAAAGTATTCAACTGTTCAAAATTGGTTTCCTGGGGATAAAGATGGAAACGGTGGAGTATTTAATTTTGTGACTAAAAGAGGTATTTGTCATGATAGATCAAAAATTTCTTGGACACAGGTTGAAACGGGTTCAGCTGTTACTTGGAAATACCCGTCATGTGTTCTAAAAGGAAATGATTCAATTGGTGAATTTTATTCTATTGCTGTTACAAATAATTTTCAACAGGCTGATACTGGAACAAAAATGATACATATTGGTAAGAATACAAAAAGTACAATTATCTCAAAAGGAGTTTCAGCAGGGAAATCACAAAATAGCTATAGAGGACTTGTAAAAATATCACCCATGGCAGAAAATGCAAGAAATTTTTCACAATGTGACTCGTTATTGATGGGTAATGAATGTGGAGCACATACATTTCCATACATTGAAGCTCAAAATAAATCTGCTCAGATTGAGCATGAAGCTTCTACTAGTAAAATTGGTGAGGATCAAATTTTTTATTGTAATCAAAGGGGTATTGATACAGAGAAGGCTATTGCTTTAATTGTCAATGGATTTAGTAAAGAAGTTTTAAATAAACTCCCCATGGAGTTTGCTGTTGAGGCCCAAAAATTGTTAGAGATATCATTAGAAGGATCGGTTGGTTAAAAAACATATATGTTAGAAATAGATAATTTACATTGTAAAATAGACGGAAAGTCAATTCTTAAAGGAATAAACCTAAAAATTAAAAAGGGTGAGATACATGCTATAATGGGTCCTAATGGATCTGGTAAAAGCACCCTTGCAAATGTCATTTCTGGACATGAAGATTATGAAGTCACAAAAGGGACAATCTATTTCGATAATAAGGAAATAAATGACCTTGGCGTTGATGAGAGAGCTCATGAAGGTATATTTATGTCATTTCAATATCCTGTTGAAATTCCTGGTGTAACAGTAACAAACTTTATTAAGACTGCAATTAACGAAACTAGAAAATCTCAAGGACTTGATGATATGTCATCTAGTGAGATGTTAAAAAAAATTAGAGAGAAAGCAAATCTACTTGATATGGACTCAAATTTTTTGTCAAGGTCATTGAATGAAGGTTTTTCTGGTGGAGAAAAAAAAAGAAATGAAATCTTTCAAATGGCAATGATGGAGCCGAAATTGGCAGTTCTTGACGAAACTGATTCTGGATTAGATATTGATGCTTTGAAGATAGTTGCAAATGGTGTTGTTAAGTGTAGTAATGATGATAACTCTGTACTAGTTATTACACATTATCAAAGACTTTTAGATTACATTGTTCCCGATAAAGTTCACGTTATTATGGATGGTAAAGTAGTTAAATCAGGAAATAAAGATCTTGCAAAAAAAATTGAAGTAGTAGGATATGATTGGTTGAAAAATTAATTAATTATGAGCTTTCAAGATAAATTATTGGATTCTTTTATTGCTTTTGAACAAGTCATAGATCTTGATAATCCGATACACACCTATAGAAAAAATGCCTTAAATAGATTTGAAAGTGAAGGCTTCCCAACAAAAAAAGATGAACTATGGAAGTACACGTCCTTAAAGTCAATTATACAAAAAGATTATAGTTTATCAGTAAAAAGCAATCCAAATGTTGGACTAAAGGATATAAAAAAATATTCAATTAATGATATTGATTCATTTAAAATAGTTTTTGTTGATGGTGTTTTTAACCCATTCTTATCAAATACAACGCATGATGGCATGGACATATGCGTATTGTCTGCTGCTATATCAAAAAATAAGTATAAAAAAACAATAAATAAATACTTTAATAGAATAGTTCCAGATGACCAAAGTTTAGCTTCCCTAAATACGTCATATACTCAAGAAGGAGCCTATATTCATATACCAAAATCTGTTTTACCAGAGGATCCTATTCAGATATTACATTTTTCTTCAGGGAAGAATAAACCTTTATGGCTTCAGCCAAGAAATATAATTATTGTTGAAGAAAATGCCAGAGTTGAAATAATAGAAAGACATCAAAGTTTAAGAACGCATCATGGTGTAACTAACTCGCTAACTGAGATATATGCTGAAAAGAACTCATTTATTGATTATTATAAAATTCAGAATGATTTAGAAACTTCCAATTTAATTGATAATACATTTATTGATCAAAAAAGGGACAGTAATGTCAGGGTCCATACCTTTTCCTTTGGTGGAAAATTAACTAGAAACAATTTAAATTTCTATCACAAAGGTGAGAATATTCAATCCACGTTAAAAGGCCTTACGATTCTTGAAGGGGATCAGCATGTAGATCATAATACACTTGTGAACCATGCTCAACCAAATTGTGAAAGCCATCAAGATTATAAGGGAATTTTTTCTGAAAGATCTGTTGGTGTTTTTAATGGAAAAATACTTGTTGATCAAATTGCACAAAAAACAAATGCATTTCAGCAGAACAATAATATTTTAATTGACAATAAAGCTAAGGTTAATTCAAAACCTCAATTAGAAATATTTGCTGATGATGTTAAGTGTTCGCATGGATGTACAATTGGACAGCTTGACAAAGAAGCACTTTTTTACCTTAAATCTAGAGGTATTCCAGAGAAAGAAGCAATTGCTTTGCTTACTTATGGATTTGCAAATAGTATTCTTAAGAGTGTGAATATTCCTAGTTTAAAGAAAAGAATTAACTCATTAATCTCAAAAAAGCTAGGTGTTGACTTAGGCTTTGACTTATAAATGTTAGATGTATATAAAATAAGGAAAGACTTTCCAATACTTGGTAAAAAAGTCAATAATACTGACCTAATTTACTTTGATAATGCTGCTACATCTCAAACTCCAAATCAAGTTATTGATGCAATTTCAAATTATTACAAAGAAAATAATTCTAATATCCATAGAGGCCTACATTCTCTTAGTGCAGATGCCACAAATAAATATGAAAATTCCAGATCAATTATAAAAAATCATTTCGGAGCTGCTCATGAACATGAAATAATTTTTACCTCAGGAACTACTCATGGTATTAACATTATTTCCTCAGGTCTCGAAAAGTCAATTTCTTCAAAAGATGAATTAATTGTCTCAGAAATGGAGCATCATTCAAATATTGTCCCCTGGCAAATGTTATGTGAAAAAACAGGATCAAAATTAAAAGTTTTACCAATTAATGATGATGGAACTCTTGACATGGACGAATATAACTCATTGCTTACTCCTAAAGTAAAATTTGTTTTTATTAATCATGTATCGAATACCTTAGGTATTGTGAATCCACTTAAAGAAATTATTGATTTAGCTCATAAGAATGGTAGTAAAGTCTTAGTTGATGGTGCTCAAGGTGCAGCACATTTTAAAATTAATCTACAAGAACTTGATGTAGATTACTATGTTGCGTCAGCTCACAAATTATGCGGTCCAACTGGTGTTGGATTTTTATATGGAAAATCTGAATTATTAAACTCACTTCCACCTTATCAAGGAGGAGGTGAAATGATATCCAATGTTACTTTTGATAAAACCGAGTATGCAGATCTTCCGCATAAATTTGAGGCTGGAACTCCAAATATTTCTGGAGTTATTGGTTTTGGCGCTGCTATAGACTATATGAACTCAATTGGCTTTAATAATATAGAAGTGTATGAAAAAGAATTGTTAGATTATGCTACTGAAAACCTTAAAAAAATTGATAATATTAAAATATATGGAGATATAAATAATAAAATATCTGTTATATCTTTTAATATAGGAAATCATCATCCATCAGATATTGGTTCTATTCTTGACCAATATGGAATTGCAGTCAGAACCGGACAACATTGTACTCAACCAATTATGGATCATTTTAATATTCCGGGAACTGTGAGAGCCTCCTTTTCTTTTTACAATACAAAAAGTGAAATTGATTTATTTATTGATGCTGTAAAAAAGGCATCAAAAATGTTGGGATAATTCATTAATTTTAATTGTGCAAACAATTCAAGAAATACAAAATCAAATAATTGATGAATTTAATTTTTTTGAAGATTGGTCAGAAAAATATCAATACCTAATTGATTTAGGAAAAAATCTTCCAGAATTTGACAAAAAGTCAAGGATAGACTCTAACCTAATTAAAGGATGCCAAAGTAAAGTATGGTTGAATTCATCATTTAAAAATGACATTGTTATATTTGAAGCAGACAGCGATGCAATTATATCTAAAGGAATAATCTCCCTTTTAATAAGAGTTTTTTCTGGTCAAAATCCAGAGGATATCCTAGCAGCGAAAATTGATTTTATTGAAAAAATTGGCCTTAATACACATCTCTCTCAGACTAGAGCAAATGGCTTGTTAGCTATGATCAAACAAATAAAAATATATGCATTAGCATACCAATCAAAAAAGTAAAATATGTCAAATAATAAAATTAACCCTCAAGATCTTGGTGAAAAAATTGTAAAAGAATTAAAGTCAATTTTTGATCCTGAAATCCCAGTTGATATTTATGAACTAGGATTAATTTATGATGTTTTAGTAAATGAAGATTATGAAGTTAAGATCCTAATGACTCTTACCTCTCCAAACTGTCCGGTTGCCGAATCTCTTCCTCAAGAAGTTGAAGAAAAAATCAGATCAATTGATGAAGTGAAAACTGCTGAGGTTGAAATTACTTTTGATCCTCCGTGGACAAAAGATTTGATGAGTGAAGAAGCAAAATTAGAACTTGGATTTTTATAATAATCAATGAAAAAAACTCTACTAATTTTTGCTTTAACTTTATGTATAAATCTATATTCACAGGAACTATCTGTAAAAGATTCACTATGGACGAAAAGTGGAAATATTGCATTACTACTTAATCAAACCGGATATAGTGATTGGGTAGGTGGAGGAACAAATAATTTTTCAGGCACTATAAAACTTGATTATGAATGGGAATTTGAAAATCAAGGTTGGAATTGGTTAACTAATTTTGATTTAGCCTATGGTCTTGCAAAGTTTAAAAATGCACCATTTGCTAGAAAAATTGACGATAGAATACTACTTCAATCTATTGTTGGAAAAGAATTCACAAAGAACTTGTCATTCTCGGCTTTTTTTAATTTAACATCTCAATTAGGAAGAGGGTATAAGTATAAAAAAGATTCTAATAATAATGAGATTAGAGAACTAACAACTCAAATTTTTTCTCCAGCATATTTACAGTTAGGATCTGGATTCTTATGGAAGAAAAGTGAAAAACTTTGGTTAAATTACTCTCCAATTGCATCTAGATTAATTGTAGTCAATAAAAAGTTTACAGAAACTCTTGCTGATAATGAGAAATATTTTGGAGTCGATAAAAATAAATCCTCCAGATATGAACTTGGAGCTAATTTAACATTCCACTCAGAAGGGGCTCTTTTTGAAAACGTAAATTATAGACAAGATCTTAAATTATTTTCAAATTATTTAGAAGATGCTACAAATATAGACTTAGACTATCTCATGCAAATAGATTTTGATATAAACCCATTATTATCTACTCAATTAATTTTTCAAATGATATATGATGATAACGCAATTTCCAGATTACAAGTTAGAGAAGTATTTGGTATTGGAGCTCAGCTAAAATTAAATTAGGTTGACTAATAAACTAAAGATTCTAATTATTACTTACTATTGGCCACCTGCAGGCGGATCTGGTGTACAAAGGTGGATGTATTTCTCGAAATATCTAAAAAAAATGGGAAATAGTCCTATCGTAATTACAGTAAAATCTAATTATGCATCATATAATTTAAAAGATAATTCACTTCTGAAAGAAATTGAAGATATAGAGACATATAAAACCAAAAGTTTTGATTTTTTAAAACTCTATTCATTTATAAAGTCAGGAAATTTTACTAGTAATATTCCACAATCATTTATTCCATATGACTCTATTTTTGATAAGATTACATCATTTTTAAGACTTAACTTCTTTATACCAGATTCTCGGATTGGATGGAATAAGTATGCATATAGAAAAGCAGAAGAAATAATTAAAAATCAAAAAATTGATTGTATAATTACAACTGGACCCCCTCATTCCAGCCATTTAATAGGATTAAAAATTAAGAAAAAATATAAACTTAAATGGGTAGTTGATTTAAGGGATCCATGGACTGAGATATTTTATTTAAAAAATAGATTTAGATTTGATTTTTCAAAAAATATAAATAATAAGCTTGAGTCAAATGTATTAGAGGGATCTGACGCAATCATAACTACAGTTGGTGAAAGATTTCATAAAATATTGTCAGATAAAATATCTAACAAAAACAAAATATTTAAAATTTATAATGGATATGATAAATCAGTTTTTGATCGGATTCAACCTGCCAAGATTGATGGATTCAATATTGTATTTACGGGGGTTTTATCAAAAAACCATAATTACGATATCTTTAATGATGCTTTAAAACTAATCAACCCAAAAAAAAATAATTACAAAATAAGACTAATTTTAGCTGGAAGTATTGATAAAGAAGTAAAAGATCTTCTCTCTAAAAATATTCATATAGATTCTAAAGGTTATGTAAGTCATGAGAAAGCAATTGGATTAATAAAATCCTCTAATATTTTAGTAAACTTCACATACAAAAACACCGAGGAGACTGATATGTTATCTGGTAAATTAATAGAGTATTTGGCTACTGGTTCACCAATAATTAATTTTTCAGAAGATGCTGAGGAATCTAAACTTATTTTAAGTCTCTCACAAAAATCATTTAATGCAGATTATTCATCCGGTAATAGAGTTGCAGAGTTTATAATTAAAGAATATGAAAGCTGGATGCATGGTAATTATAAAAAACAAAATTTAAATAATTTAGAATTCTTGACAAGAGAAAAACTCACAAAAAATCTCATAGATATTATCAATAAAATTAAATCTTAGAATCGAAAAAATTAATTACCTCTTTCGGAACTAGATGATCAATTTTTTTATTTTCTTTCAATAGGGATCTTATATGACTACTGGATATTTTAATCTTAGGCGCATCTACCAATTTGATATTCTCATTTTTTAATATCTCACCTGGAATCTTATGATTAGTATCTCGAGGGTAAACATATACTTCAGCAATTTCAATAATTCTTTCGTAATCTTTCCATTTCTTGAAACCTACAAGATTATCCTCTCCAATCAATAGGATTAAATTATTGTATTTATGAATTTTTTTAAATTCTTTTAATGTATCAATTGTAAAATTAGGCTTAGACATTTTAAACTCAATATCGGAGACTTTAACATTTTTAAACTTCTTAAAAATTGTTTTAGCTAATTCAAGTCTTTCTATATCATTAATAAAAGTATCTTCAATTTTAAATGGACTTTGAGGGCTAATTACTACAAGGACTTGATCTAATTCTGGCAGTTCTGAAAAATACTTAGCTAATGTAACATGACCATTATGAATTGGATTGAAAGTTCCAAGATACAAACCTACATTACTCATTCTCTATAAATTCATTTACAAGATTTGATGCTATTTTTTTTGACTCTTCAAGATCATTATTAATTATAATTTTATCAAATTTTGATGCAAAATCTAGCTCTAATTCTGCTTTGTTAATCCTTCTATTAATTTCATCATCTGAAATATCTCCTCTTGAAATTAATCTTTTCCTCAAAGTTTCAATACTTGGTGGCATTACAAAAACAGATAATGTATTATCAGGATACATTTTCTTAATATTAAAACCTCCTACAACATCAATATCAAAAAGTGCAATTTCATTATTTGCCCATATGTTTTCAACTTCAGATTTAAGAGTTCCATAATGAACCCCCCCATAAACTTCTTCAAATTCAATAAACTCATTGTTCTCAATTTTTTTTTTGAACTCGCTATTTGATAGAAAGTGATAATCAACTCCATCTTTTTCGTTCCCTCTGGGTGACCTGGATGTAGCTGATATTGAAAAATTTGTATTACTAAATTGAGATAAAATATGTTTCACAAGCGTAGTTTTTCCTGCTCCTGATGGAGCTGAAAAAACAATAAGCTTATTTCTATTCATCTATAGTACTTTATAAGGATAATTTTTTTAAGTTATAGAAATTAATATAATTTTCGAATTTTGATATTTCTAAACCTTACGTCACTTCCGTGGTCTTGAAGACCAATTTTACCAGATTTAAAAGCACCAAAAGCTAAAAATTCTTCGTTAGACCCAGCCTTTTTTGTGTAGTATTCTCTATACCTAAACTTAGACTCTGATACAAGATTATCCCACTCAGGACCGGATAGAGGAAATGAAAAAGCAAATTCACCATTTAATTGTGCTGTACCTATATTATTCTCATGATCAATTGTTAAAATTAAATGATTCCACTCTCCGTGATTCTTTACTTCAAGGGCTTTGTTTTCTGTACTAACTAAATCATATAAAGATGGGCTTTTATGAAGTTTAGTTGAGGTAAAGAAATTTTTATTGTCTAATATTTGTATTTCAGGACCAGTCATAAATGCTTCATCAAAATCGGGGAGTTCTTGGACGCCATAAAATATTCCACTATTCCCACCTTTTGATATGTTCCATTCAATGGATAGTTCAAAATTTGAATATTCATTATCAGTCACAATATCTTGTTTGCTATCTCTGTTATTTGTAAAAATAAGTTCACCGTTACTAATTGACCATTGACTGCCTACAGATTCACCATTATATTGGTGCCAACCATTGAAAGACTTTCCATCAAAAATATATGTCCATTCACTATTCTGCGAAAAACAAAAGCTTGAAATTAATATTAGAGATGTAATGAACAGTTTTTTCATAACTATAAACCTAACATGTTTTTTAAATCTTCTTCATTAGTATCACCTCCTGCAAAATCATCAAATTTTTTATTGGTAGAATTTATAATTAAGTCATTTATAAATTTTGAACCTTCTATAGCTCCTTGTTCAGGACTTTTGATACAACATTCCCATTCCAAAACCGCCCACAAATCACATCCGTATTGTGTTAGTTTTGAAAATATTGTTTTGAAATCAATCTGCCCATCTCCCAAAGATCTATATCTTCCTGCTCTATCAGCCCAATCTAAATATCCACCAAATGCTCCTTTTTTACCTGTTGGATTAAATTCAGCATCTTTAACGTGAAATGATTTAATAAATTCATGATAATGATCAATATATGTTAAATAATCAAGTTGTTGAAGAATAAAATGGCTTGGATCATACAGTATATTTACTCTCTTATGATTTTTAGTTGCTTTAAGAAATCTTTCAAAAGTAATTCCATCATGAAGGTCTTCTCCAGGATGAATTTCATAACATACATCTACTCCATTCTCATCAAATACATCTAGAATTGGAAGCCATCTTTTGGCAAGCTCTTCAAATCCCATTTTAACTAATCCTTTTGGAGCCTGTGGCCATGGATGCCAAGTATGCCACAATAATGCACCTGAAAAAGTAGCATGTGCTTTCAAGCCAAGTCTTCTACTAGCAATTGCTGCTTTTTTTACAGTGTCAATTGCCCACTCAGTTCTTCCTTTAGGATTCTTCTTTAGTTTATCAGGAGCAAAATTATCAAACATCAGATCATATGCAGGATGAACTGCTACTAATTGACCTTGAAGATGAGTAGACAATTCTGTAATTTCTAATCCATAGGATCTTACCTTACCAGTCAGTTCATCACAATAATCTTGACTTTCAGCAGCTTTATCTAAATCAATTAAAAAACTCTCCCATGTTGGTATTTGAATTCCTTTATATCCAAGATCAGCAGCCCATTTACACATCCCGTCAAGAGAATTAAATGGAGCTTTTTTATCTACAAACTGAGCTAAGAAAACTGCAGGACCTTTTATTGCTTTCATTATAAAATCAATTTAATTTAACCCAAATATTACCTTTTTTATGAGATTCAATAGCTTTTTCAATAAAAATCATACCTCTTAATCCATCATTTAAAGAAGGGTATTCACCATCAAATTCTATTGTTCCATTTATCTCTCTAGCAACTCCATTATAAATATTTGCCATTGAATCAAACATTCCTTCAGGATGACCTGGAGGTAATTTAGTTGAAATTTTAGCAAAATTTGAATTATAATCATGTCCTGGCTTTAATATTCTTAATGGCTTTGACTCACTTAAATGATATAAATAATTTGGGTTTTGTTGTTCCCATTTTAAACCTCCCTTTTTGCCATAAATTGCAACGGTAAAATTATTCTCCTCACCAGTCGCTATTTGACTAGCCCTTATAACACCTTTAATCTTATCCGAGAATCTAATTAAAATTGTGCCATCTACATCCATGATATTATCATCATAAACGTAGTTTAAATCAGATAAAAGTTCATCAACTTCCATTCCTGTTACATATTCTAGCATATCAAACGCATGTGTTCCTATGTCACCAATACAACAACTAATCCCTGACTTATCAGGTTGAAGCCTCCATGTTTCAGAACGTCTTTTGGAATCATGAATAATTGGGTTTATCCAGCCTTGATAATATTGAAGATCAACACGTTGTACCTCACCTATTTCTCCAGCCTTAATCATTTCTTTCATTTGTCTTATCATTGGATAACCAGTGTATGTATATGTTACAGCAAATGTTAAATTCTTTGATTTATATATTTTCTCTAAGTTTCTAGCTTCTTCATAGGTTGTTGTCATTGGTTTTTCACAAATGACACTGAAATTATTTTCTAGAAGCTTTTTTGCCATTGGATAATGAAGAAAATTAGGGGTTAGAATTGATACAACTTGAATTCTTTCATTTTCATCAAGTTTTAACTCCTCCTCAATCATCTTTTCATAGTCCTCATATATTCTATCTTTATTTAATCCAATTTCTTCAGCAAATTTTAGATTTTCAGAAAAATTTGGATTGAATACACCTCCAATTATTTCATAGGTATCATGCATCGATGACGCAATTCTATGAACTATCCCAATTAAAGAATCACCGCCACCACCTAGGATTCCAAGTCTAATTTTATTTTTCAACTTCTATTTTCTCGTTTTTAAATGTTATAATAAAAATCACTAATACCACTGCTGCAAATATTGCTGGAAATGTCCAGATTTGAGTCCAGTCATGTCCTGAATCAATTGCATATTGGTCCGTAATAATACCAGCAAGTCTAAAACCAATAAGCATCCCAATTCCGTATGTTGCTAGTGCAATTAAACCTTGAGCAGCACTTTTATATTTTTCACCTGCTTTAAAGTCTGTATATATTTGACCAGACACAAAGAAAAAATCATAGCATATCCCGTGGAGAACAATACCAAAAATTAACATCCATATATTTGACCCAGTGTCTCCAAATGCAAATAGAACATATCTTAAACTCCAAGCCAGCATTCCAATAATGAGTGTTTTTTTAATCCCATATTTGTTAAGGAAAATTGGAAGTAACAAAATAAATAATGCTTCAGATATTTGACCTAACGTCATAACACCCGCTGCATTTGCCATGCCAAGCTCATTTAAAAATAAATTAGCATCCTGGTAGTAGAAAGCAAGAGGTATACATATCAGAATAGATGATAAGAAAAAAACTAAATATCGGGTATCTCTTAAAAGCTGAAGAGCATCAAGACCTAGGATTTCTCTCAAGCTAGGACTCTCGTTTTTTGCTTTTGGAGGAGTTTTAGGTAAAGTAAAACTAAAAACACCTAATGTTGCAGATACTATTGCAGCTAAATAAAAAGTATATTCAAGTGTTTGCATAGCCTCCCAGCCAACTCCATAACTAATAACAAGACCTGCAACAATCCACCCTATAGTTCCCCAAACTCTAATTTTTGGAAATTCTATGGAAGGATCTTTCATTTGTCTAAATGCTATTGAATTTACCAAAGCTAATGTAGGCATGTAAAGTATCATATATATTAAAATGTATGGATAGAATGAGTCAAAACCTAAGGCAATTGAACACATAAAGAGAAGTCCACCGCCAATGATATGAATAATTGCAAGAATCTTTTCTGCATCAAAATACCTATCAGCAATTAACCCAATGATAAATGGGGCAATAATCGCACCCCATGATTGGGTCTCATATGCTAAGGAAATTTCTCCTCCAGATGCACTAAAAGCTTGAGATAGAAAGGTCCCCATTGTAACAAACCAACATCCCCAGATAAAAAATTCAAGGAACATCATTATGCTGAGTTTTATATTTGTTATTTTATTCATTTTATATTGATTGACCGACTTTAATTAATAAATCTCTGGTAGCTATAATACCATCTTCCTCAGATAATCTTTCACCCTCATATTCAACTCCAATATAACCAGTATAACCATAGCTTTTAACAATCTTCAACATTTTTGTATAGTCTATTGTCTTTTCGTCACCATTTTCGTCAAAATCGTTAGATTTTGCACTAACTGCGAATGCTTTTGGCATCATCTCTTCAACTCCTTTATAGAAGTCATAAATAGTTGCACAAGTTCCATCAAATACTGAGCCGTAGCCTTCATCAGCCATACAGAAGTTTCCAAAATCAGGAAGAGTTCCAACGTTATCCATATTTACTCCATATATAACATCCATTAGCTCTGGAATGTTAGAAGTTATCCTTCCATGGTTTTCAACAATAACATTAATATTTAATGACTTTGCATGTTCACCTAATTTAGTAAGGCTTTCAATTGACAGAGATTTCCAGATTTCAATATTTTTAGATCCATATAAATTTAATCTAGCAGATGAACAACCAATTTCCGCCGCTGCATTTATCCAATTTTTGTGCATTTCAATTGAATCATTCCTCTTATTATCGTCTTCATCAGCTAAATTGCCATTTTCATCATCAATCATAACTAATACATTCTCAACTTCATTTTTATTTGATAAATCCTTGTTCCAATTTACAAATTCTGTAAACGCAGACTTGTCTGTTGAAACATTTGGATAGAATTGAGATACATATTCAATTCCTTGAAATCCTAACTCTTTTGAAATTTTAGCAAATTCATATGGAGATTTTTGACCACTCTGAAATAAGTTATGAAATGACCATTGAGCAAGTGATAGTTTAAAAAATAATTCTTTTTGAGATTCGCAAGATATATATCCTAATGATGATATACCAAGAGCGCCCGTTGAAGCTAATTTGATGAATTCCTTTCTTTTCATAATATTTTGGTTTTTTATATTAGTATAAATATAAATTTAAATAATTATTTACGATTTAAAATATATATTCTTTAAATTGAAAAAAACTTATTGGAAATATGCAAAATAAATATGATGCGATTGTAGTAGGAACTGGTATAAGTGGTGGTTGGGCTGCAAAAGAATTAACAGAAAAGGGGTTGAAGACCCTTGTACTTGAAAGAGGAAGAATGATTACTCATGTTGAGGATTATCATACTGCTGATATGGATCCCTGGGATTTTGAAGGTGGGGATACTATCACACAAGATGCTCTTCAAAGACAGCCAAAGCAAAGCAGAACAGGATATGTTAATACTGAGTCTTCTAGACACTTCTTTGTTGATGACATTGATCATCCTTATAACGACGATGAAAACAAATTTAATTGGATAAGAGGATATCATGTTGGTGGAAGATCCTTAACATGGGGAAGACATACATATAGACTTAGTGAATTCGATTTTGAGGCTAACTTAAAAGATGGGATTGCAATTGATTGGCCAATAAGATATAAGGATATAGCACCGTGGTATGACTACGTAGAACAATACATTGGAGTCCAGGGTATGCCTGAAGGGCTTCCTCAATTTCCAGACGGAAAGTTTTTAAAACCATTTGAGTTAAATATTCTTGAAAAACATATGAGAAAGAGCATTGCTAATAATTTTTCTGATGGCAGAATACTCTCAAATGCAAGAACCGCCCATATAACAGAAGGAACAAAACCAGGACTTGGAAGAGTTTCTTGTCAACTTAGAGATAGGTGTATGCGAGGGTGTCCATACGGTGCTTATTTTAGTAGTAACTCATCTACGCTTCCTGCAGCCGATGCTACTGGTAATATGACGCTAATGCCAAATTCAATAGTTCATGAAATAATTTATGATGAGGATAAAAAAAAGGCAAAAGGTGTAAGAGTTATTGATTCAGAGAATAATCAATCATATGAGTACTTTGCTAAAGTAATTTTTTTATGTTCTTCAGCAATAGCCTCTACATCAATATTGATGCAATCAAAATCGAATAGATTTCCAAATGGTATGGGTAACGACTCTGGAGAATTAGGCCACAATCTAATGGATCATCATTTTCAAGTTGGTGCCTCAGGAACTTTCGAAGGGTTTAAAAATAAAACTACTTTTGGGAGAAAGCCTGCTGGATTCTTTATTCCTAGATTCAGAAATATTGGAGGGGTGACTGATAGAAAGGATTTTATTAGAGGATATGGATATCAAGGAGGAGCAAATAGAGGCTTTATGAGTATAGCTGACAGTAAAGAAGAGCTTGTATCATATGGGCCAAGGTTTAAAGAGAATATTGTTAAACGTGGTGACTGGACGGCAAGTATGGGAGCATTTGGTGAAATTCTGCCTTATCATGACAATAAAATGACTTTAAACTATGCAAAGAAAGATAAATGGGGACTTCCAACAGTAACATTTGATGCAACAATTAGAGAGAATGAAATTGCTATGAGAAAAGATATGAAAGAACAAGCTGAGGAAATGCTTGAAAGGTCTGGATTTAAGGACGTCTACGGCTATGAAAGTAAATACGTATTTGGTAATGGGATTCATGAAATGGGTACTGCAAGAATGGGACGAGATCCTAAGACATCTGTTTTGAATGCAAATAATCAAATTCATGAAGTTAAAAACGTATATGTTACTGACGGCGCATGCATGACTTCTGCTGGTAATCAAAACCCATCAATAACATATATGGCACTAACTGCAAGAGCGGCTAATCATGCTGTTGAGGAATTAAAAAAACAAAATTTGTAAAATGGATAGAAGAAAGGCCTTAAAGACAATAGGTATTGGAGCCGGAACTATTACGGTTACTCCATCAGTTGTGGGGATTTTCCAAAGTTGTCAAAAAAATAGAGGGAAATATACTCCAACCTATTTTTCTGATGATGAATTCTCAATTATATCCAAACTCATGGAAT
>Ga0208390_1000284_pt1 | contig 17342 bp, 20 predicted proteins | sample Knorr_S7_td_Surf_FD_185594 | JGI IMG/M metagenome (GOLD analysis project Ga0208390, IMG submission 185594) | Marine microbial communities from Southern Atlantic Ocean transect - Knorr_S7_td_SurfaceA_ad_6m_LV_A (SPAdes) (version 2) | ecosystem: Environmental > Aquatic > Marine > Oceanic | place...
AAAAATGCTTATCGAAGATAGTACTCAAAACACGCAAAAAAAGAACTATGTAAAGATGCAGCCAGATATATATAAGGAGCCTTATTTTGAAACAGCAGAAATCATTCAGGAAGTAGTGAAAACAAAATCTTATGAGATATTTGACTCTGGAATAGATTCTTTGTTAAGTGAAGAAATAGCTTTCGAAGATACTTATGACGAAGATATTTTAAGATTCTATAATGCAATAAAGCTTAAGATTGAGTCAGCATGGATAAAGCCAAAAAATATTCAGTCTAATCTTTCATGTGATCTAGGAATTACAACTAATCCCCAAGGTAGAGTAGTTGGTTTAAAGCTCTTAAAAAGCAGTGGAAATATAAGATTTGATAATTCTGCTATGCAAGCAGTTAGACGAGTCGAAACTTTTAATATCTTTAAAGAAATGCAAATAGAAGTTTATGAAGATACTTTTAAAAATATGATCTTTAGATTTAATCCAACAAAATGAGATTTTTAAAGTTATTTATAATAATTCCTCTTTTCCTGAATGCCGAGCTTGTAATAGAAATTACTAAAGGTTCTGATAATCCTTATCGAATAGCATTAATTCCTTTCCAGGGAGAATTTAGTTTTGCAAAAGAGGCTAACGAAATTGTAAAGAATGATCTTTTAAGGACAGGAGAATTTTATATTTTTGATGAAAAGTCTCTAATAGCATATCCACCAAGTGAAGATGATATCAATTATAGTGATTGGAGACTTATAAATGCTGATTATCTTCTTCTTACATCAGTCATTGAAAGTAATTCGGGTATTGAAGCGAGATATGAAATATTTGATGTAAGAAGAAAATCAAAAATTAGAAGTTCTAAGGTTTATGGGGTTACTAATAATGTGAGACAGCTATCACATTATGTTAGCGATGGAATTTATGAGGCTATTACAGGAATTAAGGGTATTGCGTCAACGAAAATACTATATGTAAGTCAGTCCAATAATCTTGATAGTATATATAAGCTATATGTAGCTGATGCAGATGGGGCTAATGAGCAGCTCTTAGTAAAAAGTCCTGAGCCAATAATTTCTCCAGTCTGGTCACCTGATTCAAAGAAAGTAGCCTATGTTTCTTTTGAAACTGGTATAGCGAATGTATATATACAAGATATTTTTACTGGAGACAGAGAATCAATTATTAAGAAAAGATGTTTGACATGTACTTCTAACGAGCAAATTAGCTCTCCCTCTTGGTCGCCAGATGGAAAGTATCTTTCATTAACTTTATATCAAGACGGAAATGCAGAGATTTATATCTATAACCTCCAAAAAAAAAACCTAACTAGATTAACAAATCATTACTCTATAGATACAGAATCTAAATGGTCACCTGATGGAAGGAAATTGATGTTCACATCAGGAAGGTCTGGTTCGCCACAATTGTATGAGCTAGATTTAAGAAAGCTCAATAAAAAGCCAAAACGCCTAACATTTGAAGGAAACTATAATGCAAGGGGTTCTTATCTACCGGGTGGAGAGGGTATTGTTTTTGTTCACAGATCCTCGGATCAATTTCAAATAGCAATAAAATATTTTGAAGATAATTTTATTATCCCTTTAACCGATGCAAAAATGGATGAATCTCCTAGTGTTTCTCCAAATGGTAATGTGATAATCTATGCTATAAGTGAACAAAATAATGACATTTTAGCAGGGGTAACCCTGAGCGGAGCCAAGTTTCGTTTACCTTCTGCAAAAGGTCAGGTTAGAGAGCCAGCTTGGTCAGGTTTTTTAAAATAAACAGGAGATAACATGCAATTAGCCAAATCTTTTTTCACAACTTCTTTAGTCACAATATTCATTGTTTCGTGTAGTTCTGTTCAGGTTACTGAGGAGTCTGTAAGGGAATCAAGTATTGCAACTGTAGAAGTTTCAACATCTGATACTTATGAAACAAAAACAACGGCTGTTTCAACATCTGCAACAATCTATTTTGATTTTGATAGATACAATCTAACAACAAGATCTATTCAAACATTAAGGGGTGTAGTTTCATCTATGAAAGACAATTCATCAATTACGCTCGTTCTTGAGGGGCATGCTGATGAAAGAGGAACAAGAGAATATAATTTAGCTTTAGGACAACGAAGAGCTGAATCTGTTGCAGACTATCTTGAGTCGCGTGGAGTAGACAGATCTAGACTTGTTGTAAAAAGTTATGGAGAGGAAAGTCCGGCTGTTTCTGCATCTAATGAGAGAGCGTGGGCAAGAAATAGAAGGGTAGAAATAAAATAAATTTATGCGCTTTGCGTTCATTTTTTTTGCATTAACTTCTCTACAATCTTTCTCTCAAGACTTTGAGAGTACAGAATCTGATATTTTATTTCTTAAGATCCAAGAGCTTGAACAAGAAATAGCAGAGCTAAGAAATGAGTTGGAAACTCAAGCGTATCTGCTTGAAAAACTTTTAAATGAGTTGGAATCTCTTGAAGATGAGTCAGACGGAAGCACTAGTGAAGAAATTATTGATGAAGATATTTTCAGATTTGAGGGCATTAATGATTCTCAGAGTATAGATGAGGTTTATAATTCTGCAATAAATGCTCTTGAAAATGATGATCTAGAAAATGCAAAAAAACTTTTAGATTATTTTTTAATTAATTTTCCAGATGCTGAAAGAATTCCACTTGTATTATTTTGGCTTGGAGAAATCTCTTTTATCGAAGGAAATATTGAAGATAGCTTCAGATATTTTTTAGAGCTTGTAACGAACTATCAAGATCATTGGAGAGCCCCACAATCTCATAAGCGTCTTGGCGATATTTATTTATCAAAAGACGATATTGATAATGCAAAAGCAAAATATAATTTTGTTTTAAAAAACTACCCCAATAATTCTGTTTCATCAATTGTGTTGCAGATATTGGAAAATATGGAATAATCACCATCTTTAGTAATATGAATGGGTCGCTAGCTCAGTTGGTAGAGCAGTTGGCTTTTAACCAATTGGTCACAGGTTCGAATCCTGTGCGACCCACCAGTTATGAGTGAATATTTAAATACACTTAAGCAATCTTTTTCAAAAGATTCCTTTCTAGCTAGTCTTTTCTTCTTTTTTGTTCTTTCTTCTTGGTATACATTGAGACCTCTTAGGAATGAACTAGCAGTTCAGGATATTGATAATATATCTCTTCTTTTAGCTATGGTTGGTATCGGAATGCTTTTTGCTAACCTTATTTACTCATGGATAGCTTCGAGGACTAACTTAAAGCAACTAATAGTTTTTTGTTACCTTTTTCTTGCAAGCAATCTTGTGATTTTTATAAATCTTGATTTCTCTTCAAGTGAATGGGTTGGTAGATCATTTTATGTTTGGTGTAACATTTATAGTTTTTTTGTTGTAGCAATTTTTTGGGTAGTATCCATTAATTTATTTCGAGAAAATAAAGCTAAGCAATACTTTGGATTTATTTCATTTGGAGGAACTCTTGGGGCAGCATTTGGTTCTAGATTATCAAAATACATTGCAAATAATTTCTCAATTTCATCTATTGATGGAGGCCCAGAGGAGATAAATATTTCAATCTTTGCTTTTTTTACACTTGGCCTTTTAGTAGCAGGTTTATTAATTGGTCTTTATTGCATTAACAGACTTAAAAGTGAAAAAATTGCCTTAGGTGGTTCAGCTCAAGATGCTTTTAGACATCTTTTCAATTCTGCTGATGTAAGACAGCTCGCATTTTACATGTTCTTATTTACTTCATTAATGACCATACATTGGATAACTTCAGCAATAATATTTGAAAAAGCAATAGAAAACTCAGTCGAGCGAGTTTCACTATTTGCTGATATCGAGTTAACCGTTAGTCTAATTGCTGGGTTCACACAAATATTCCTAACTTCCTATGTAGTTAAAAAAATAGGAATTAAGTTTATTTTATTTTCTTATGGCGTAATTTTTTTAATTGTATTTATTATTTATGCATTTGCACCTTTGCTTATTTCAGCAATTCTTATAACTATTTTATTAAGAGTATTTGAGTACTCAGTCAATAAACCTAGTAGAGAAATTGTATTCAGCCATTTATCAAAAAATAAGAGATATAAGTCATCAGTTCTTGTAGACACTTTGTTTGCTCGTTTGGGTGACTTCAGTGGAAGTATTTTTCTAGGTTTATTTAAAGGGACTCAAATAGCTTTTAGTATTGCCCCATTAATGGCAATTCCATTTGCATTAACGATATCAATAATTGGATCAAGAATTTCAAAGATTTTAAAGAATTAAATTCTTTTATTTAGTTTTTCTCTCAGGCCATTAATTTTTGTCATTATGATTTCAAAAGTTTGGAAATTATCTTGAGATAATTTAAGAGCAAATTGAAGTTCATTTAGAGCTCTTTCATTTTGACCAAGAAGAATAAAATATTCAGCTCTACTTTGATGATATCCTGCAACATTAAGATTATCTTTTTGGATTTCAGACAGCAAAAACCACAAACTTGGATCTGAGTTTCTGCGAAGAAGCGTGTCTCTAAGAATCTCCTCTGCAGCTATTGTTTTTCTTAACCCTCTTAAGATTTTTGTTTTTTCTATTGTTAATGGAAAGTTCTTGGGAGAAACTTCTAATTGTTTATTTACTTGCAGTAATGCTTGATCATATTCTTTTGATTCCCGAAGGATTTCAATCTTGCTGGTATTCAAGATTAAATTCTTTGGATATAGCTCTAATAATTTATCAATTTGTAAAAGGCTTTCATCAAATCTTCCATTTAATGATAGTGCTCTAGAATATCCAAAAATATTTTCAATGTTTTCATTTTTTGAGAGCTTATTCTCAAAAATACGAATTGCATTTATGGAAGGTTCTTCATAATCTGCTTCAAGCCTTGCTTTAATCAATCTGTAATCAATACTGTTTCGAATACCTCCAATATCACCAAGTTGGTCAGCTGCATTAAATGCATCGCTTACTCTTGTTGATGATATAGGATGAGTTAAAAGAAATTCAGGAATGTTATCTCCATAAAATCTTCTCAATGCGACCATGTTCTCAAACATTTCTCCCATTGCTTTTGGATCATACCCAGAGGCAACACAGTTCTCAAAACCAAATCTATCCGCCTCTCTTTCAAATGCTCGACTATATCTCAAAGCTTGTTGCTGTAATAGAGCTGGACCAGCTATAAATGCTCCTGGATTATTTGTAGCAATTGCTACTGCAATTGAGGAAACTAAAATTAAAGCTGATGCAAGATTTCTATCCTGTGATCTTAATACATTTCTTTGAAAATGCCTCTGACTTAAGTGTGCCAACTCATGACATAAAACAGAAGCAAATTGTGATTCATTATCTGCATTTAGAAATAGACCACCATTAATACCCACAATTCCACCTGGCGCTGCAAAAGCATTAAGAGATGGGTCGTCAATTAAAAGAACTGTAAAATTCCTGTCATTTACAAGGCTTGTCTCAGAAAGCCTATAGAGTAGAAGCTCAGAGTACTCCTGAATTATTGGGTCAACTATCAAAGCAGCTTGAGAGTAAACTTGCTGCAGGAATTGCTCACTTAGAAGCTCTACCTCTGCCTCAGATATGGCACCTGATACACGATCTCCAAGTTCAGGCAGCTCAATATCTACTTGCGCAAGGGCAAAGTTCGAAAGCAAAAATAACGTTATTATTCCTTTTGACATATATATTTAATTTTAGACATAAATCTAACAATAAAGTTTATTTTGCATTAACATAAAGTTTAGTAAAAGGAAAAATCAAAAATTTGTTATGTTTGATCAAATAAATAAGCTATTTAATAAACTTTTCAGCAATGAAGAATCCTTAATATTTTCATTACTAATTTTAGCTTTTTTATTAGTTTTATATTTTTTTGGTGGGCTCTTAACTCCATTTATTATTAGCTTAATATTTGCATATTTACTGATAGGTTTGACCAAAAATTTGATCAAATATGGCTTGACTGAACTTGTCTCACTTATTATTTCATATGTAATTTTCTTACTTTCAGGCATTGGATTTCTTGTATGGTTGATTCCATTAATTTTTCAACAAACTCAAGCTTTTTTCATAGAAGTTCCTGTTTGGCTTAATAATTTCAGGAGCTTCATTGAAAACTTAGTCCAGTCTAATCAAGAGTTAGTATCTTCTGATCAAATTTCTTCATTTTTCACAGAGTTTATTGGCAGGCTTTCTTCGATTTCGCAAGGGGTTTTAGATGCATCTATTTCTGGTATTCAAGATACTCTGGTCTTCTCAATTTATTTAATCATGATTCCAGTCTTGGTATTTTTCTTTTTATTTGATAAGGAAAGAATTGTTAGAGGATTTCTTATGCTTTTACCAAAGAAGAGAGCAATGCTCTCAGAGGTATGGATTGAGATGGATGATCAGCTAAGTAATTATGTCTGGGGTAAAGGAGTAGAAATCCTTATTGTTGGTTTTGTTGCAGCAGTTATATTTGGAACAATGGGGCTTAACTATACTGCACTCCTATCAATTATTGTTGGAGTTTCTGTACTCATTCCATATGTTGGAGCATTTTTGGCGACCATTCCTGTTGTTGTTGTTGCTTTTTTACAATTTGGTATTGGATTTGACTTGTATATGATCGTTGGACTATATCTTCTTCTTCAGGCGCTTGATGGGTATCTACTTGTTCCTATTCTTTTTTCTGATGCAGTAAAACTTCATCCTGTGGTCATCATGCTTGCTGTTTTTGTATTTGGTGGAATTTTTGGTTTTTGGGGGGCGTTCTTTTCAATACCATTGGCAACTTTTATAAAAGCAGTTTGGAACTCATGGCCAAGCATTCCTGCAAAAAATGATTATTAGGAGCTTCTTAATATTACTTAGTATGTCATTTACACTTCATTCAGAAGAAAACTTTGGAATAGTTGTGCATGGAGGAGCTGGTGTAATGTCTGGTCTTTCTGAGAAAGCACAGCAAGAAATTCATAAAAATATTCAAGAAACAGTCTCTGAAGCATATGCAATTTTAGAGGGGGGTGGCTCTAGCCTTGATGCTGTTGAGCACGCTGTATCAATGTTAGAAGATTCACCATTGTTTAACGCTGGAAGGGGGTCTGTCTATAATTCTGATGAAGTTCAAGAAATGGATGCTTCAATTATGGATGGAAAAAATAGGCTGACTGGAGCTATTGCTTCAGTTTCGATAATAAAAAATCCTATCAAATTAGCAAGAAAAGTCGCAGAAGAAACTAAACATGTTCTTCTGGTAGGAGAGGGTGCTGAAAGATTTGCAAAAGATGTGGGTGTTGAAATTGTTGATAAAGATTATTTTCATCATGAAGAAAGATATCAGAGAGTTCTAAATTCTAAAAAGCAGATTTCAAAATCAATGCAGAGTTCAGATAAGATTGGAACGGTTGGTGCCGTAGCTCTTGACAGAAATGGAAATATTGCTGCTGCGACTTCGACTGGAGGCATGACAAACAAAATGCCAGGAAGAGTTGGAGACTCGCCAATCATTGGATCTGGCACATGGGCTCAAAATGGTGTTTGTGGCGTTTCTTCAACTGGGCATGGAGAATTTTTCATTAAGTATCAAGTTGCTCGTGAAGTTTGCGTGCGTATTGAGTACCTTAATCAAACTTTGAGCGATTCTGCAGAATCTATCATTAGTGAGCTCAATGCTTTAGAAGCTAAGGGAGGATTAATCGCAATCGATCACATGGGTAAGATTTCAACTCCATTTAATACAAAGGGGATGATCCGGGGAAGTCAAACGAATAAAACTGAATTAAAATCTTATATTTATTAGAGATCTTTTGCAGCTTCAAGCACCTCTAGAACGTGTCCTTTTACCTTAACGGATCTCCATTCCTTGGTAACTATACCCTTTGAGTTAACAAGAAATGTACTCCTATCTACACCAATATATTTCTTACCATACATTGACTTTTCTCGCATAACATCAAAAGCCTTACACATAATTTCATCTGGGTCAGATAACAACTGAAATGAAAAATCTTGCTTACTTACAAAGTTCTCATGAGATTTAATTGAATCTCTAGAAACACCGAGTATTTCGGTATCAAGCTTTAAAAATTTTTTATGATTATCCCTAAAATCTTGACCCTCAAGAGTACACCCTGGAGTATTATCTTTTGGGTAGAAGAATATTACAAAGTTTTTACCTTCAAAGTCTTTATTTGATAATACAGTTCCCCCTGTCGCATCTCCTGAAAATGCTGGACATTTTTTTCCTTCCAAACTCATATTTACTCCTTAAACTAAAAAGTTAACTAAGTTTATCAAAATTTATTTAAATTACTCTCTATCAATGTAAAATTATGTAATGAATAAAGCTAATCTATTTCTATTTCTATTTTTGATGACTGGTTGTTCATCACTTACAGGTCCCGAAGGTGCATTTCCTGACACTAGATATGACTTTCTCGATGAGGAGCTCTCAGGAGGTATTGTTACGACAGATGATCTAGAGCTCAATGAAGAAGAAGATCACTACCCAATTAATACTACTTCTGGTGATACAGTCTTTCAAGAAGTTCCAAAACCAAGACAAATCTTTTCAGCTGGTGGTGCAAGCGAAGTTCAACTTAGAAGATTAGGAGAGCTATTGTGGGTATATGTTGAGACACTCCCATCCACAACCTGGCCTATAACAAGGAGTTATTGGGAAACCTCAGAGTTTCAACTCCTTGATGCTGATCCAGAGACAGGCGAAATGTTAATTGATTTTAATGAAGAGATTAACTTTAAAATGACAATTGAACATGGAATAAAAGAATCATCCTCTGAAATATTCTTATCCGCGGTAAAGAAAAGTGAAAATGTGAATGTTGATTTTGAAACAGATAAAATTCAACCTTTCTTGGAAGATATTGTAAATTATATTGCAGATTCTGTAGGAACGTTTTCAGGAACATCTCTTGCAGCACAGTCACTAAATGATAGAAAAAAATCAAGAATCTTTTCTGAAAACGAAAGGACAGTAATTGAGCTTGATTTAAGTTTTGAAAGGGCTTGGTCTACAGTTAGCAGAGCTATAAATGCATCTCAAATAATCTCAAATGATAGAAATAGAGAAGAAGGAATTTTCTATGTTAGTTTATCAGTCGAAGAAGAGTCGAATATGTCTAGATTTAATCCACTTGTACTCTTTAGAAATAATCCTAGTGAACAGATTGCAGATCCAGAGTATATGATTTTTGTTACCAGATCCGGATCAAAAACTTTAATAAAGGCTGAAGCTATGTCAGGAAGTTTAGCGGATGCCGAGGACTTAATCTCAGTATTAAATGAATCACTAAGTTAAGGATTTTTATATGGATAAAGTAAAAGAAATTGCCAAAGGTAAAGCAAAGTCAATGTTTACAACATCAAACCCAGGTGAACTTATAATGGAGTTTAGAGACGATGCATCTGCCTTTGATGGAAAAAAAAGGGCCTCATTGGCTGGAAAGGGGGCAGTTAATAATCAATTCAATGCCTTTATAATGAATTATTTGGGAGATAATGGTGTTGAGCATCATTTAATTAATTTAATAGATAATACGAACTCTCTTGTTTCAAGCCTTGATATGTTTCCAATAGAGTGTGTAATTCGTAACAGAGCAACTGGATCAATTTGCAAAAGGCTTGGAACAGAAGATGGTTTAATTCTTGAGAAACCTCTTTTTGAATTCTTCTTAAAAGACGATGATTTAGGTGATCCATTAATTAACAGGAATCATATAGTTTCATTTGGATGGGCAAAAGATGATGAGCTAGATGAAATGATCAGTACTTCCTACAAGGTTAATGAACTATTAACAAAACTTTTTGCTGATTCAGGAATGATATTGGTTGATTTTAAGCTAGAGTTTGGTATCTCAAATGGAAAGATTTTGCTAGGTGATGAATTTACTCCAGATGGCTGCAGATTATGGGACGATGAAACTTTAGAAAAGCTTGATAAAGATAGATTTAGACAAGATTTAGGAGATGTTATCGAATCCTATCACATGGTTGCACACAGATTAGGAATGCAAATTAAAGTTGACTAATTTAGTCAAGATTCTATAATACATCCCCAATAACATAAGTTATTTGGAAGTATTAAAAAATTATGAAATTTACTACAAAGAGTAGGTATGCTCTAAACGCTCTTATTGAACTCCATTTAATGGAGATTGATGGACCAGTAAAGGTATCCAAAATTGCAGATATGCAATCAATTGAAATTACTTATTTAGAGCAACTGTTTAGAAAGTTACGTATTGCTGGCTTAATAGATTCAACCCGAGGAAGGAACGGAGGTTATTTCTTTGCTAAAGATCCGTGTAAGATCTCTGTCAAAGATATCATGATTGCAGTTGAAGAAGACCTTGATGCAACCAACTGCTCTGGCGCAAGTGATTGCAGTGATGGTAAAAAATGCAGAACGCATACCCTATGGGCAAGTTTAAATACAGTTGTAGTAAATTATTTGGAAAAAATTACACTCGATACACTTGTTGAAAGTCATGATGACCACTATATAAATGTTGTAAATTTACGTTAAAGGAAGAAATGAGCAAAAGTAAACCGATTTATCTAGACTATGCATCTACAACTCCAGTTGATGAAAGAGTTGCTGAAAAGATGTTGGAGTATATGACATTCAATAATAACTTTGGCAATGCTGCCTCAAGATCTCACTCATTTGGTTGGCAAGCTGATGAGGCTGTTGAGCTAGCAAGATCGCATGTAGCAAACCTGGTTAATTGTGATCCTAGAGAAATTGTTTGGACTTCTGGAGCTACTGAAGCAGATAATTTAGCTATAAAAGGAATTGCAAACTTCTACAAAACAAAAGGTAAGCATATTATCACCTCCAAAATAGAACATAAGGCGGTTCTAGATCCTTGCAGACAACTTGAAAGACATGGCTTTGATGTTACCTATTTAGAGCCAAATGAGGGAGGGGTTATTACTCCAGAGGCTGTAAAAGATGCTATCAGGGAAGATACCATCCTCGTTTCAATAATGCATATAAATAATGAGTTAGGAACTATTAATGACATTGCGTCAATTGGTGAGCTTACAAGAGATAATGGAATATTTTTTCATGTTGATGCTGCCCAGAGCACTGGCAAAGTTAATATCGATTTATCAACTTTAAAGATTGATTTAATGTCATTCTCAGCTCACAAAACATATGGACCAAAAGGTGTTGGGGCTCTATTTGTTAGAAGAAAACCAAGAGTAAGGATTGAAGCTCAGATTCATGGAGGAGGGCATGAAAGAGGCATGAGATCTGGAACGCTAGCAACTCATCAGATTGTAGGTATGGGAGAAGCTTTCAGGCTTGCAAAAGAAGAGATGACTAATGATACGGAGAAAGTGTTGGAATTTCATGAGCACTTTTTAGAGGAAGTTAAAAAGATTGATGAAATATATATCAATGGAGATATACAAAACAAAGTTCCTAATATTTTAAATGTAAGTTTTAATTTTATTGAAGGTGAATCTTTAATTATGGGATTAAAAGATATTGCTGTTTCCTCAGGCTCTGCATGTACTTCTGCAAGTCTTGAGCCATCATATGTTTTAAGAGCATTAGGAAGAAAAGATGAGTTAGCGCATAGCTCAATTAGATTCTCATTTGGAAGATTTACTACAAAAGAAGATGTTAAAAATACTCTTAAACTACTTTCAAATGTAGTAGACAGACTTAGGGAGCTATCTCCTCTTTGGGAGATGCATCTTGATGGAGTTGATTTGGATACGGTCGAATGGCAGGCACACTAATTGGAGAAAAATTATGGCTTACAGTAAAAAAGTAGTTGATAAGTTTGAAAATACTTTAAAAAATCCTGAGAAATTCAATGTTGGAAGATTTGATCCAAAAGATGGCGATGTCGGAACAGGTATGGTTGGTGCTCCTGCATGCGGAGATGTAATGAAATTACAGATAAAGTGTAAAAAAGAGGGAAACCAACACATCATTGAAGATGTAAAGTTTAAAACTTATGGTTGTGGTTCAGCCATAGCATCATCAGCGGAACTTGTTGAAATGCTAATTGGTAAAACTCTTGATGAAGCAAAAGAGATTAAGAATAAAGATTTAGTTGAAGTTTTAGAGTTGCCTCCAATAAAGATACATTGCTCAGTCTTAGCTGAAGATTCAATTAAGCAAGCAATTGAGGATTATGAATCTAAACAATAATGAAAAGTTTCAATCCCTCAAGTATTTCATTTACTGACGCTGCAGTTAGCCACTTTGAAAATTCTCTAAACGGAAAGCCAAAAAACTTTGGAATAAGAATTGGTGTAAGGGAGGCAGGATGCTCTGGATATGAATACTTCTTTGAATACTCTAATGAAGAGCAAGAAGGAGATATTCTATTTGATGAATCATCCTTTAAGATATATGTTGACAGTAAAAGTTTTGAGTTCCTGAAAGGAAGTGAGGTTGATTTTGTATCAACTGGAATCAATCAAGGAATTATTTTTAACAACCCCAATGCAAAAGTTACATGTGGTTGCGGCGAAAGCTTTAGTATTTGATATGCCAAAGGTAAAGATCTTACCTCATCCAGAAATTTGTCCTGAGGGAGCAGAATTCAAACTCAATGATGACGAGTCTCTTTGTGAGGGAGCTCTAAGAAATGGTTTAAAGATTGAACATGCTTGTGAATTATCTTGTGCATGCACAACTTGCCACTGCATTGTAAGAGAGGGTTTTGAGTCATTGGAAGAGCCATCCGAGATTGAGGAAGATATGCTTGATAAAGCTTGGGGATTAGAGCCCCAGTCACGCCTCAGTTGTCAGATTTATCCCGGTAAAAAAGATCTTGTTGTTGAGCTACCAAAATATACAGTTAATCAGGTATCTGAAGAAATATGAAAGATCTATATTGGCAAGATATAACTGACATAGCTATTGAATTGATTGAGAATTATGAAGAAATAGATCCACAATGGATTAGTTTTCCAGACTTGCATCAGAAAATATGTGATTTAGATTGCTTTAAAGATGATCCTAGTAGATCAAATGAAAAGATTTTAGAGGCAATCCAGATGGCATGGATAGATGAAACTCAATAAATTCCCTATAATACCGTTTTTTTGGAGAAGAATATGACTACCCAGCGAACACTTTCAATAATTAAACCGGACGCCGTTGCTAAAAATGTCATAGGTCAAATAATATCGAGATTTGAGGAGAACAATTTAAAAGTAGTTGCTGCAAAACTTATTACTTTGTCAGCTTCTGATGCTGGTGGTTTTTATGCTGAGCATAAGGGTAAGCCTTTTTATGATGACTTAATTGAATTTATGACTTCAGGCCCAGTTTTCATTCAAGTTTTGGAGGGCGAGGATGCAATTAGCAAAAACAGAGAGCTAATGGGAAATACTGATCCATCCAAAGCAGATCCTGGAACAATAAGAGCAGACTTTGCTCAAACTATTGACGCAAACGCTGTTCATGGATCTGATTCAGAAAAAAGTGCTGAGAGAGAAATATTTTACTTCTTCAACAATTTATAAAAAATGTTACAAAAGAATAATCTTTTAGGGCTTACTCGTGAAGAACTCCAAGATTATTTAATTTCTCTTAATGAGAAGCCATATCGTGGCTTGCAAATATTTGAATGGATTCATAACAAAGGTGTTATAGATTTTGATTCCATGTCAAATTTAGGAAAAGATTTAATAGCAAAACTTAATCTCAATTCAATCATAGAAGTTCCTGAGGTAATCAATGTAAGCACTTCATCTGAGGGCACAAAAAAGTTTCTTTTAAAATTAGATAATGATTCTTTTATTGAAATGGTAATAATACCCGAAAAGAAAAGACAAACTCTTTGCATCTCTTCACAGGCAGGCTGTGCATTGCAGTGTACTTTTTGTGCAACAGGCTATCATGGATTTAAAAGAAACTTAACCTCTTCAGAAATTATTAGTCAGTTGTGGCTTGCAAATTATTATGAGGATAATCCAGAAAAAATTTCAAATGTAGTCTTTATGGGAATGGGGGAGCCTTTAATGAATACTATGAATGTTCTAAAAACTATTCAAATAATGCAAGATCAGAAATGCTACTCTTTATCAAAAAGAAGAATCACTTTAAGCACATCTGGAATAGTTCCCGAGATAGAAGCTATAACTGGTAAAACAGATGTTTCATTGGCTATTTCATTGCATGCATCAAACGATGATCTAAGGAATAAGATTGTTCCAATCAATAAAAAATATCCCATCAAAAATTTATTATCCAGTTCCAAAAAATATTTGGACTCACTAAATAGTAAATCCTATATTACAATTGAATATATTCTTATAAATGATGTAAATGACTCGATTGAAGATGCATCTAATTTAGTGAATTTATTATCAGATTTAAAATGTAAAATAAATTTAATACCTTTTAATCCCTTTCCTGAATCTGATTATGAAAGATCAACTGACGAAAAAGTTGAGGCTTTCAAAGATTATTTAATTAAGCATAATTTTATCGCTACAGTAAGAGTAACAAGAGGGGATGAAATTGATGGAGCTTGCGGGCAACTAGTTGGAAAGCTAATAAATCCAATTGGTTCTAAAAAGTTGAAGAATAAGCAAATTGCTGCCCAAAATCTTCATTAATTTTTATCTTATTGCTTCGGATTCTTTTCCATCTAACTTATACTAATTTTTAAATTTATAAAAAAGAATCGTGACTAATTGGATAAAAAGAAAACCTACTAAACTTGTTAGGGTTGGTAACGTAAAAGTTGGTGATTCAAATCCGATTTCCGTGCAGTCCATGACAAATACAAATACGTGCGATGTAAATGGAACAATTAATCAAATAAATAATCTCGTTGCGGCAGGAGCAGATATTGTCAGAGTGTCAGTTCCAGATAAAGACTCTGCAACAGCATTTAAAAAAATTAAAAAGGCTGTTTCAATTCCTCTCGTTGCAGATATTCATTTTGATTATATGCTTGCCATCGAGGTTGCTGATTCAGCTGATTGTTTAAGGATTAATCCGGGGAATATTGGGAAAGAGAAAAAAGTGATAGAGGTTATAAATGCTGCTAAGCATAATGGAGTTCCAATAAGAGTTGGTGTAAATGCAGGTTCTCTTGAGAAAGACCTTCAAAAGAAGTATGGAGAACCGAACTCAGATGCTTTAGTTGAATCAGCACAAAGGCACATAGATATTCTTGCAAAACATGATTTTGATCACTATAAAATAAGTCTTAAGGCATCTAATATTGAAATGACTGTTGATGCATATAGGAAAATATCAAATTTAATAGATCAACCTCTTCATTTAGGGATAACTGAAGCCGGAAGCTTTAGAGGAGGAACTGTAAAGTCCTCAATCGGTGTTGGAATGTTGTTATCTGAAGGTATTGGCGATACTATAAGGATATCACTTGCATCAGATCCCGTTGACGAAATAAAGGTTGGGTGGGATATTCTTAAAAGTCTTAATCTTAGAAGTAGAGGTGTAAAAATAATTGCTTGCCCAAGCTGCTCTAGGCAAAATTTTAATGTTATAGAGGTGGTTAATGAGCTTGAATCAAGATTTGAAGATATTTCAGAAGATTTAGAGGTAGCTATAATTGGATGTTATGTAAATGGTCCAGGAGAATCTAAGGCAGTCGATATAGGCCTCACAGGGGCAAGCCCAAATAATCTTTTATACATCAATGGACTTCCTTCAAAAAAACTCACCAATGAAGAGCTTGTTGATGAAATAGAGTCACAGGTAAGAGATAAAATTAATTCATTGTCATCTGATACAATTATTGCAAGAGGCTAATATGGATAAAATAAGCTCAATCAGAGGTATGCCCGATGTTTTCGAATCTGATACAAATTATCTTGCAGAACTTAACAAAACCCTAAGTAAAATATTCCTTTCCCATAATCTTAACGAGGTAAATACTCCAATTTTAGAACAAACAGAACTATTTATAAGATCTACCGGAATAACATCAGATATTGTAAATAAAGAAATTTACAGCTTTAACGATCGTAACGAACAAAGTCTTTCATTAAGGCCCGAAGGAACAGCTGGTGTAGTAAGATCAGTAATCCAAAAGAAACTTGATAGTGTTGAACATAAACTTTGGTATCAGGGTCCTATGTTTAGATATGAAAGACCACAAAAGGGTAGATTCAGGCAGTTCAACCAGGCAGGAGTTGAATTGCTTGGATTTGAGGAGGGCCCTTCAGATTTAGAAATTATTTCGATAGTTTGTGATATTTTTATTGAACTAGAGCTTGAAGACTCAATTTTAAAAATTAATCATCTAGGAGATAAAGATACCAAAGAAAAATTTTTATCAGAACTGCTTAAGTATTTAAAAACCTACAAAGGCATGCTCAACGATAGTGACAAGGAGAAACTAGACAAAAATCCCTTGAGATTACTTGATTCAAAAGATATTAATTTAAAGGACTTTCTTGATAAAGGACCAAAAATTAAAGACTTTCTCTCATCTGAACAACTTAATCTTCTTGATAAGATTCAAAGTATTTTTGGCAAATATGTTGAAATTGAGCTTGATAGCTCCTTGGTTAGAGGGCTTGATTATTACACTGGACTTGTTTTTGAAGCAGTCTCCTCGAACCTAGGCGCGCAAGACTCCTTCTTGGGAGGGGGTAGATATGATGAGTTATCAAAAGATCTTGGCGGTAAAGAAATGCCTGCTATTGGTTTTGCTATTGGGCTTGAAAGATTAAATATGATAAAGAAGCTGAAAAATGCCAAATCTAATAAATTAATTTCTTTTGTCACAACCTCTAGCAAAATGAATGCATTAGCATTTAAAATAGCACAACTTTTGAGAAGTCATAATTATGATATTCGACTTGAAACGAATTTCACTAATGCAAGTCTCAAAGCAAAACTTAGAAAGGCAAGTAAGCTTGGTGCTAAATTTGTCTTTATAATGGGAGAAGAAGAATTTAAATCTGACACTATAACTGTTAAATCATTTGATGAAGATGGTTACCAAGTAAATATGGGATATGATGAAATTCTAGATTTTTACAAAGATATTTAATATTAAAAATGGTTACAGTAACAAGCGAGGAGGAAAGAGTTCAATCTATAATAAATTTCTTTAAAGATTATAAGTTTCATATTCTTTTAGTTATTTTAGTTATTGCTCTTTCTATTGGAGGCTATTTTTTTACAACTAGCTTTAAATCTAACCAGATTCAAGCTGCCAAAGTGATTTATGAGGATTGGCTAGTAGCTTCAGATCTAGATTATAGTGAACAGCTCTTTCAAAAACTAACTATAAACTTTTCCAATACCGGTTATTCCCATTTGGCTCTTTTAAAAAAAGGATCTGATTTAGCAAAAGAGGATAACCTAGAGGGAAGTTTGAAGATGTTT
>Ga0208390_1000289_pt1 | contig 17308 bp, 17 predicted proteins | sample Knorr_S7_td_Surf_FD_185594 | JGI IMG/M metagenome (GOLD analysis project Ga0208390, IMG submission 185594) | Marine microbial communities from Southern Atlantic Ocean transect - Knorr_S7_td_SurfaceA_ad_6m_LV_A (SPAdes) (version 2) | ecosystem: Environmental > Aquatic > Marine > Oceanic | place...
TCTAAAAATTTCTTTTCAAAATCTTTTACTTTATCAACAGGAACTGATTTCAACAAGTTTTTTGATCCTAAATATATAATAGCAACTTGATCTTCAACAGTGAAGGGATCATTTTGAGCTTGTTTTAATATTTCAACATTACGCATACCTTTTTGAATTACACCAAGGGTAACAGGATCTAGGTCTGATCCAAATTTAGCAAAGGCTTGTAACTCTCTAAACTGAGCTTGATCAAGCTTTAGTGTACCGGCTACTTTTTTCATTGATTTAATCTGAGCAGATCCTCCGACTCTTGAGACGGAAATTCCTACATTTATAGCAGGGCGTACGCCAGAGTTGAATAAGTCAGATTCTAAAAATATTTGTCCATCAGTAATTGAAATAACATTAGTCGGTATATATGCGGAAACGTCACCTGCTTGAGTCTCAATAATTGGAAGTGCTGTTAAAGACCCTCCCCCTTTTACAATAGGTTTTAATGCATCAGGCAAATCATTCATAGTCTTTGCAATATCATCATCATTAATAACTTTTGCAGATCTTTCAAGTAATCTTGAATGAAGATAAAAAACATCTCCGGGATAAGCTTCTCTTCCAGGTGGTCTTCTTAACAATAAAGAGACTTCACGATAAGCTACTGCTTGTTTCGACAAATCATCATATATGATTAAAGCTGGTCTACCAGTATCTCTAAAGTATTCGCCAATGGCAGCTCCAGCAAAAGGAGCATAAACTTGCATTGGCGCAGGATCGGATGCATTAGCGGCAACAATTGTTGTATAAGCTAAGGCTCCTTTATCTTCAAGAGTTTTAGCGATTCCTGCAACAGTTGAAGCTTTTTGTCCTACAGCAACATATATACAATATACAGGATTGCCTGCGTCATAAAACTCTTTTTGGTTGAGAATTGTGTCAATGCAAACTGTAGTTTTTCCAGTTTGTCTATCACCGATTACAAGTTCTCTTTGGCCTCTTCCAATTGGAATCATTGCATCAATTGACTTGATACCGGTTTGTAAAGGCTCATTTACTGGTTGCCTGTAAACCACTCCAGGTGCTTTTCTTTCTAAAGGCATTTCATACATTTCACCTTCAATTTTACCTTTTCCGTCAATTGGTTGACCAAGAGTATTTACAACTCTGCCTACAACGCCCTCCCCGACATTGATAGATGCAATTCTTTTTGTCCTTTTGACAATATCTCCTTCTTTTATTTCTTTTGATGGGCCTAATAATACAATACCCACATTGTCCTCTTCGAGATTTAGTACAATTCCTTCCATTCCATTTTCAAATTGAACTAATTCTCCATATTGAACATTAGAAAGTCCATAAACTCTTGAAATCCCATCACCAACCTGAAGAACAGTTCCTACTTCATCAAGTGATGGAGAAACATCACTTCCAGTTAATTGTTTTTTAATAATCGCTGATATTTCAGCAGGCTTAATATCTGCCATAATTTATTGTATTGAAATATTAATAAAATCTTGTTTTAACTTATTTAATTGATTTTTAAAGCTAGCATCATACTGTAAATCACCTACACGCAAAATAAAACCTCCAACTATGTTTACGTCAATTTTGTTTAAAAGAGTTATATTTTTACTAGTGATATTTCTAACTTTATTTTCAATTTCTTTAATTGTTGATGGTCTAAGATGAGAGGACGAAGTTAATACAACCTCTTGATTTTGAGCGTATTTATTGTAAAGCATTATAAAACTATTTGCTACATCATCAAATAAATCAATCCTTTTATTGTTCATTAAAAGTTCCATCAAATCCTTTGTTTTATTTGATGAATTTTTAAATACAGCTTTTAGAGCATTAAGCTTATTAAGGTCTTTGACAACTTTACTGTCAACAAACAATTTAAGTTCTTTAGAGTTTTCAAAAGATACAGAAATATTTTTCATGTCCTGGAAAACCAAATCCAACTCCTTCTTATCTTTAAGACATGATTCAAGTGTTGCTTTTGCGTATCTATGTGCAGCCCTATTGTAAATCATTTAAGCTTTACGTCTTTTAAAAGTTCTTCAACAATTTGCATCTGCTTGTTATCATCCGACAACTTTTCTTTTAGTAGCTTTTCAGCAATTTCAATTGATAATGAAGCAACTTGTTTTTTAATATCTGTAACAGCTGCATTTTTCTCATTTTTAATCGCTTCGTTAGCGCTTTCTATAATTTTTTGAGCCTCAAACTTAGCCTCATCTTTAGCTTGAGAAACAATAGAGTTTTTTAAATCTCGAGCCTCTTTTAGTAGAGAATCTCTGTCAACTCTTGCTTGCTTCATAATCTTGTCATTATCCGCTTTTAAAGACTCCATCTCTTCCTTTGCTAATTCAGCAGATTGTAAAGCATCTTTAATACCTTGTTCTCTGTCATTAACAGCTTTTAAAATTGGACCCCAGGCATACTTTTTTAGTAAAAAAATTAGTATAACAAAAATTACTGTTTGCCAAAAAAATAGGCCAATTGAAAATTCTTCAATTAGTTTTTCCATTATTAATAATTTAGATCAATAGTAATTAAATTATTTATACGAATTATAATGCAAATAATGCTGCAAAACCAATTCCTTCTACCAAAGCAGCTAAAATAAGTGCATTAGTTGAAATTTTTCCACTAGCATCTGGTTGACGTCCAATGGCTTCCATTGCTCCTTTACCAATTTGACCAATTCCAATTCCAACTCCGATTACAATTAGGCCACCGCCTACTATTAAAGGTATTTCCATAATTATATATTTAAATTAAACTTTTTCATTTATTAATGTGCTTCACTATGATCTTCTACCGCAAAACCAAAATATAATGCAGATAGCATTGTGAAGATATACGCTTGTAATAATGCTACAAGTATCTCAATTATAGCGATAAAAAAGGCCAGAAAGAAAGACAAGCTGCTCCCAATCCAAGCTTTAAAAATAAACATCAAACCTATCAAACTATATAAAACTATGTGACCGGCTTGAATATTAGCATAAAGCCTAATCAATAGTGAAAAAGGCTTTATAAAAACTCCTAAAAACTCAATTGGAGCTAAAACTATTTTAATTGCAACAGGAACGCCAGGCATCCAAAAGATATGTCCCCAATAATTTTTATTAGCAGTTAAATTCGTAATTAAAAATGTTAGCAAAGCCAAAGAAAAAGTAACAGCAATATTACCGGTAACATTCACTCCAAGAGGTGTTAGACCTAGCATGTTTAAAAACCATATAAAGAAAAATACAGTTAGTAAAAAACTCATGTAATTTTTATACTTTTTTAATCCAATATTTGGAATGGCTATATCGTCTCTTATAAATAAAATTATTGGTTCGAAAAACCTGCCAATACCTTTTGAAACTCCGTTGTTAGTCCTGTACGACTTTGCCAATGATACAAATAGAAAAAACATTAAAATTGATACTAATAAAATTGTTGCAATATTTTTAGTAATTGAAAAGTCGAGTGGCTTTTCGTTTAAAACTTTTCCTTCATTCGAAATATTAATGAGTCCATCACTGTTGGTTTTATAAATCTTATTATTATCATAATTCATTCTATAATAAGTTTCATTATCAATAACAATCTCTTTACCATGTTTAAAATCTGAAGACATAAAAAATTTAAATCCATTATCATATAATATCACAGGCATTGGAATTTCAATGTATGTTTTTTTTCCAGTATCATTATTTGTAAAACTTGTGAGATAAAAACTGTGAGAGTCTTTTAAATGATGCTTGATATATTTTTTAATTTCAGATTTTATGTCCTCACTTTCTCCAAGATTTTTGTTCGAATCAAATGAATACAAAGACAGAGACGAAAAAATAAAAAAAAGAATAAAAAATTTTGCCGGCTTCATTAACTTATTAAAGCAATTAAAGTGATTTCGCAAAGTTAAAATTTTAAAAGTAAAATGAAAGCTATTTATTTAATTTATTTACCTGTGTATAAACTAAATAAAATGCTAATAAAAATCCTAGCAGGGTTAAGGAAAATGTGAAAGTCTTGGTCTGAGTATAAATAGAATCAAGCCATTTGCCTAGTCTTGAAAATAGAAATATCGTAATCCCCATTTCAAAACTAATCAAAAGAAATATTTTAATAGGGTTAGGCTGTTTTTTCAGATTGTGAGCTGTTATTTTGTTCAGTATCTAGAGCTTTAAGTTTTTTGGATGATTTCATCGAAATTGTAGCATCTACTTGAGCTCCTTCTTCAACTGAAAGTTTACCAGTTATTATTTCACCCTGAACGTATGAATCTGACATTAAAGAAAGTGTTTCATTAACCTCAATATTCCCTGAAATATTCCCTGAAATATCTGCATTAGAGCAGTTAAGCTTTCCTGAAATTTTACCATTATTTCCCACAACTACTTTTCCGGATGTAGTTATATTGCCTTCAACTTCTCCATCAATTCTGAAATCGGCTTTTGAAAAAATATTTCCAATAATTTTTGTCGACTTTTCAATAACATCAACTGAGGGTGATGAAAAGAATTTATTATCTGCCATAAACTATTTATTTAATTTATCTAACGTTTTAAAAACCAATGCATTAATGAATTGGGATGTTGAAATTACAAAATATTTATTACTTAGCAATCTTTTATCATTTTTCACTAATTCTTCAGCTTCATATTCAGCTTGTTCTAATTTACTAAAGCCATATTTAACAATTAAGTCTATTTTATCATCATAATATTCTTTTTTAAAACCTTTATAATTAAAATCGATATTTTTATTAATAAAGAATCCCAATACTAAAGATTCATCTTTAAAATCCAATGATTTTTTTGACTGAATATCTCCAACAATATTGATGATTTTTTCTAATTCACTTTTATTTTCAGGAAACTCTAATTTTAAATTTTTCAAAAATTTTAAATAACTATCTACACTTTCCCTTTTTACAACTATATCAGACTGAATCATTTTTAACTTATATAAATCTTCTCTTTTGATTGATAGATTTAATAATGAGTCCAATATGTTTGATGCAGTCAAAAATTTATTTTTCATGAACAATGACTTTATTGAGTCAATAGATTCGTCTAAATCCTGTATTATGATTGAATTACTTTGAATAATTTTTTTTGCATAAATTGAGTTTGGATGATTGTCTAGGATGTCTTTTTTAATTTTTATATAGTTAGCGTCATTTTTTTCAAAATATGAGAGATATTTGTAATATTTAGATTGCGCTATTTCTTCAGGAATCAAAAATTTATAATCAATTTTTTCTATTTTTTCATTTGATTTTTTAAAGTCTTTAAAAAATTCGTTGTAATAAATACCTAACAACAATAAGTTTTTATTATAAATTTTGTTTAAACTATCTGTTTCAGATTTATTTAGTTTGAAGTTTAAATTTTCTTGCGAATAGTTCTTAACTGTATAATTATTTGAATTATTTTCGATCTTTACATCATAATTTGGATTCATTTTCCAGTTATCTTCAAGCTTTATTTTTCCCCATTTTTTTCTAAATTCTAAAATCCCTTTTTCTATAGCAGCCTCATTGTTATAATAAAATATTCCATTATTTATTTTTGTTGTCTTGTTTTCTGAAACTTTGTTAAAAACTAGATCAGGCTTTTTAAAAATCTTTTCAATTTCTTTATCGCTTAGATTTGACAACATTATTAGTGAATCAATTTGAATATTTTTTTCTTCTAATTCGATAATATTTGATAGTCTGTTTTTTATGTTTTTTAAATCAAAAAAATTTTTTGAAGATTTATCTTCATAAATTAACAAAGAATCTATGTAGGTTGATGCAATTAAATAATTGCTTTTATTATAATTTATATCTAATAGTTTTCTGTAAGTTTTAAGTTTAAGAAACTTGTCTTCATCCTTTAATGTTAAAGACTTTTTAAAAATGTGTGCAGCCTTATCAGGGTTATTTTTTAAATAGCTCAATGCCTCATAATATAATATTAAAGCTTCTTTATCTGGATACCTTTCACTTTTAATAAGTTTTTGATAATCTTCAGTTTTATAGCCATCGCTTAAAGACATAATCTTTAATTTTGACCTTAAATAAATTTCAGAAGATTTATTAATTCCACTATTAATAGTTTTAGAAAAAAAGGCTTTTGCAGAATCTATCTTGTTAAGCTCAGAATAAATTTGAGCTGATATAAAACTTGATCTTGATTTTAGCTGTTTATCATTTGTTTGTTTATAAATTTTTTTTAAACCAGCTAGAGCTTCATCATAATTATTATTAATAATTTCAGATTGTGTAATAGATTTTAATATATTTAAATCGTTAGATTCTAGTCCGATTTTTTGGACTTCTTCTTTTGCTTTTCTTAATGCGATATCAGGTTGATCAAGGTTAAGATAAATCATTGTTTTCCATAAAATAGCTTCTGATTTTTTTTCATCAATCTGGTTAAAAGCTTGAAGTGCAGAAATATATTTTTGATCATAAAATCTAGATTTACCTAAAAGCAAATAAGCTTTATCTTGAATTTTTACTTGTTCTTTTTTTGATTTTTGAATGGCTTTTATTGCTTTTTCCTCGGATTTTTCAAAATTTTTTGTAGGCAATAAAGATGACTGATCTGAATATTTTAAGCTTTTAATCAAAGGAATAATTTCCCAATAATTTTCATAGTAATTATTTTCTAAAATACTTAAACCTTCATTAAAATAATTTTCACCATTAAACAATATATTGTATTCAACCTTCAGTGAGTTCACCTTGATTTTTTCTTCAGCTGTTTTGCATGAAAAAATAAAAACTAAGATTAAGATATATTTAAATTTTTTGATCATATTTTAATTAAAAAAAATTAATATTTCATATTATTGCATTCAAAATGAATACTACAAAAATAACGTTAATTTTGGACGGAGAGCACCATAAGTTCAATATGAATAATGATGATATTATTCTTGACGTGGCACTTTCAAATGGAATTGATGCACCACACTCTTGTCAAGGTGGAATTTGTATGACTTGTCTTGGAAGAGTTACTAATGGAAAAGCTCAAATGGATGATCCAGGAATGCTTTCTGACGAGGAGATTGGCGAGGGATTAATTCTTACATGTATTTCAAAACCAAATTCTGAAGAAATCACTATAGATTATGATGATGTCTGATTTAAGATTTGATTGGCTCTATAGATTATCCCATTTAAATCAATTGATCTCATTGACTCTTCATAACCATTAATTTTTTTATTTCCATATATAGAGGTTGGTATCAAAGGAAATTTAGTCCTATCAACTGTAAATTGATTTTCTTTAACCGAGTTAAATGTTGAAAAGCCAGTATATGGGTGGGTTAATCCCCATATAGTAATAACGGGGACATTATAAATAGAAGCAATATGGCCGTTAGCAGAATCCATCGAAATCATTAAATCCAAATTAGAAATCAACTGTATTTCTTCGCTAAAGTTTAAGTTTGTTGATGGGCATTCTACATTTTTATAAGAGCTTTCCCATTTTTCTAAAATTTTAAGTTCATCACCAAATCCAAATAAAAAAACTTGATTATTTTGAGATAGATAAGCAATTATTTTTTGCATTAAATCAAGAGGATAAACTTTGCCATTATGCTTTGCAAATGGTGCAATACCAACTTTTTGTTTATTATAAAAAAACTCATTTGAATTTAAAGCCTTTGGTGTAGGGAATTTATGATCTTTTATAAGATCGATTTGATAACCTAACTTATTAAATACTTCTTGATATTTAAAATGAATTGGAGTTAAGGGTTTAAAAACTTTATTTTTAGAGCGAGTAAGTTTTTTTCTTTCAGATCTCATTTTATCCAATGTCTTTACATTAAAAAAGCATAATTGAAATAAAAAAGAAATTATTTTTGTTCTTAAAACATTATGCAAGTCAGCAACTTTATTTGGTTTAACTTTTTTTAAATCTTTAAACAGTCTAAAAATACCAAAAAGCCCTTTATGTCTGTTTTCAAAATCAACATGGAAAAATGTAAGATTCTGATATTCTTCAAAAAATGGTTTAAATTTTTTTCTTGAAACTACGACAAATTGATCATTTGGATATCTTTCACACAAACATCTAATTATAGGTACTGTCATAACTACATCACCCAAAGATGAGAACCTTAGAATGAGTGTTTTTTTCATAACTAATCCTTGTATAATTCAGGATTCAACTTGTCATCATTGTACATTTTCATTTGCTTATAAGTGAGTGCCTTTATTTTTCCTTTGGAAATGTTTTCGATAAGTTGATCTATAGCTTTAGAAAGATTTTTTCTTTGGAGTTTTAAAAGTTCTAATTTATTAAAACAAGAGACTCTGTGCTTTTGATCAGCTGTGGGCCTGTTTGCCTCAATATCCATGTGAAAGATTTTTAACTCCAAAATTGAGAGTCTATCAATTGCCCATGCTGGAGTTTCAGTATTGATATTAAATCCATCAATAACCTTAACATGTGAAAATTTGCTGAAAAAATAGTCATCTATAGCTTCAACCATATCTGTTCTATTTTGATTACTTTCGTCAATTCTTCTTTTAATTTTTAATGCTTTATTAGGATTAATGGAAGGTTTTCTAATTATATCTTCAAGGTGCCACTGAACAGTATCAATCCATGACTTTTTATAAATATTTTTTTTAAAGACTTCATTTTTAGAGAATGGGTTTTTAAATTCTTGATCCACAGAATCAAGTATATGATAATCTTCAATTGATTTTTTAAAAATTGAAATGCATTCTTTAGAAACTGTCATAGATTTTAAATATAATTAAACTAAGTTCAACAAAAATAAATATTGTTATTATCTTTGTTGTATAATGAAAGAATTTTTTGAAGCAATTGAGTTTTTGTTTGTTGATATTTTATTCTTCCCCTTTGATTTTATTCGCCTTGATATTACAAATTGGTTTATTCAGAATGCTATAAACTTTAGTTTTATTTTTCTTATTTCAGCAGCGCTAGTTTATTGGACTATGGAGCTAATAAACTATGATAAAAAAGAAGGAAAAGAAAATGAAGTCACAGCACATTCATTTTTATAAATCAAACCCAATATCCTTTCGATATTTCTTTCCTTTAAATCCAATTTTTTTAATAGAATTATAACTGCTTAAAAGTGCTTTCTTAAAATCATCTGATGATGAAACAACAGAAATTACCCTACCACCATTAGTTACCACTTTATTATCCTTTAAAGTAGTTCCTGCGTGATAAATTATTGAGTCGTGAACTCTTTCAAGTCCATTAATTTCAAAGCCTTTTGTGTAAGAATCAGGATAGCCCTCAGATGCTAAAACAACATTAACAAAATGATTATTATCAATGTCCAAATCTAAATTATCAAGATCTTGATTTTCAATGGCAAGTAATATTTCTAAAAAATCATTTTTTATTCTTGGTAAAACAACTTGGGTTTCTGGATCTCCCATCCTAACATTATATTCAATAACAAAGGGGTCCCCATTTACATTAATTAAACCTATAAAAATAAAACCTTTGTAGTCAATCTTTTCTTCAATTAGGCCCTTAATTGTTGGTCTAATAATTTGAGTGTCAATCTTTTTTTTTAGTTCAATATCAATAAAAGATACAGGGGAAACTGAGCCCATTCCTCCAGTATTTAAGCCGACGTCACCTTCTCCAATTCTTTTATAATCTTTAGCGTATGGCAGAGTCTTATAGTTTTTACCGTCAAAAAGAACAAAACAAGACATTTCAATTCCAGTTAAAAACTCCTCAATTACAACTTTTTCAGAAGATTTTCCAAAGCTATTATCAATTAGCATTTTTTTTAATACTGCTAAAGCGTCATTTAGGTTATGAGATATAACTACACCTTTACCTGCAGCAGGACCATCTGCTTTTAAAACGAATGGTGGTGATTGGGTTTTCAAATAGTTAATAGCTTTATCGTAGGTGTCTTTAGTAAAGGACTTTGATTTTGCAGTAGGTATGTTATATTTGCTCATAAATTCTTTAGCAAAATCTTTACTTCCCTCAAGCATTGAGCCCTTTTTTGAGGGACCAATTACAATTATGTCATGAGTATCAGGGTCAGATTTAATAAAATCGTATACTCCATCAATTAGTGGAATCTCAGGACCTACTAACACAAGATTAATTGATTCATTAACTAAGATTTTTTTTAGGTTATAAAAATTAAATTCTATGTAATAAGATTTTGTAAATTTTGAAATAGCTGCATTAGGATTAATTGAGAATAGTGAAATTTGAGCATTAGATTTTAATAATTGATTAAAAAAAACATGCTCTCTTGCTCCAGAGCCAATAACCAGAATATTCATGTCATAAAATTAATTTTTAATTTAATGATTATAAAAATTTAAAAGTAAAGAAAGTTGTATTTTATTTTTTTATAAAAATCTTAACATTTTTTTTGTTTTACTATAAAATGCTGAAAAACAGGTTTTTATAAATAGAATACAAAAAAACGAACTATTCATTAAATATTATTTTTATATTAGCATTTGTTATGAATTGGTTTGCAATTAAGACAAGACCTAAAAGTGAGCTGAAGGCTCGTGATTTTTTCTCATCATTTAATATTGAATCTTATGCGCCTTATTATAATACTAAAAGAGTTTGGTCAGACAGGATTAAAAAAGTAAAAGTCTCTGCATTACCTGGATATGTTTTCTTTAGAACCAGTAAATTAAATTACAGTCTTATTAATTTAAACCCTTATACAAAAAATATTGTTAGAAATACATCAGGAGGCCCAGCTGTTATTACTAACAATGAGATAAGTGTATTGAAAAATCATTTCAACGGAGATTTAAATATCCATAAATTATCTTTTAAAATTGGTGAGAAAGTGAAGGTGAATTCTGGCCCAATGATTTTCAAAAATGGGGTTATTGAGAAAGTAACAAATAAAAATGTAACTATAATATTAAAGTCTCTAAATGTAAAGTTTGTATTAAGCAAAAACAATCTTGTTGCTGCTTAAATCTAATAAATTATTTAGCATTTAATGTGAGATGAGTAGCGAAGCTATATTCAAACTAGAACTTAAATAAAAATTTTATAAAGCTGGTTTTAGGTTTAAAGTTAGTGATATTTGTTTTGTAAACTTTTATTCTATTGTCATATGGGTTTTTAGTTTCAATAATTGATTGTTTTTCGCCAGTCAGATGATAAAGCTTAGAATTAATTTTATCAATGAAATTATTTCTTATAGATGTTAAGTGAGACTTGCTATATTTTTTTGAGGATATTATTTTATTTATTTCTTGTGCAGAGATAAAGTTATTATTAGAAAGGTCTGAAATAAAATTTATTTCCGTTGATGTTGCCTTAATTGATTTGTTTTTAAAAAATATTATTTTATCATCAAACAGCAGAAGGCCCTTTATATGATCTTTGTATAAAAACAATTTTAAAATAATCCAAAAGAAAAGAAAACCAAGTACAGAAATTAATATTACTTCAATAGATCTATCTCTTTTTTGTTCAATAATAGGAAATGAAGATGATATAAGGTCAGATGAGTCCAAAGAATTAAGATTTATAGATTCTAATGTATTTTTTTCGTTTTCTAAAGACATAAAATAAAGGTTTTCATCAATAATATAAGTTGGAAATTTATTATCAATATTTATATTAAAATTATTTTTTTTATAAGATGTGAAGTTCATTCTATCGAAATCAAACTTAACAATTGAGTCTTTTTCTATCAGAAATGCATTGTCATTAATAGAGGGTAATTTAAATAGAGTGTGTTTTGAGACTAGAGGCGTAGCAAGTTTGCCAACGTGTACAAATTTTTTTTCAATCAAATCAAAGTAAAAAACATCATCATTATCTTTATTATATAAGGCGTTTTTAGAAATTGTAGTGCCACCAATTATGAAAAGCTTAGAGTCATTAGATACAAAACTAATAGCTTTACCCCTTCCTTTTGGTATATATTCACTTTCATTATAAACTATATCCCATTGTTTAATATTTGAATCAAAAAAAGTAATATAATCTTTAAATGACCAAAAACCATAACCACCGTAAATATGGATTTTATCATTATATGTAAAAAAAGATCCCCAAACTTGATTTCGGTGGAGATGGGTATTGTCTATTCTTATATATTCATTTTTGACTCTTTTAAAAACTGGTCCGCCTCCAATTGAAACTATAAATTGATCCTTTGAATTTTGAATCGATAAATACTCTTTGTGTGAAAATTCAACTCCAATTTTACCAATCTCTTTTTTAAAAGATTTAGTCTGAAATTTATAATAATCCCAAGATTGATTATTTAGCTCAAATATGCCATTTTTAGTTATCAAATTAATTTTATCATTCTCTGATTTTGCAAACAAGAAGTTTGTGACACTATCGAAAACAGGTAAATTTATTTGTCCTGAAATAAAATTAAATATCAAAAAAAACAAAAATGAAAGTATTTTTTTCACAATGCCAAGTTAGTAAATGGAAGTCGAATTATTAGTTTATTATTTTTTGTTTTTATTTTTAGCTGCTGGCCTATCAGGTTTTTTAAATGGTTATTTAAATACTGCTTTTAATCTAAATAAAATGTATGATCCAGTGACTGCCAGGTCTTCTCACAGAGAAAAAGCTACAAGATCAGGTGGGCTTGCATTATTTTTAACATTTTGTATATGTTATGGGGTTGGGAAGGCACTTGGACTTATTAACGTTAATCTATATGCTCTTTTAGCATTTTGCTTCGTTGCCTTAATTGGTGTTGCAGATGATCTTTTTTCAATAAAGTACAGAGAAAAATTTTATGTCCAAGTATTTGCGGGTGTTGTTTTATTACAAAGTGAGGTTTATATAAATAATTTTCATGGCATTTTTGGAATTTATGAAATTCCATATTTGGTTGGTAGTTTGGTCACAATTTTTGTTTTTGTTGTTATAGTAAACTCACTAAACTTAATAGATGGAATTGATGGTCTTGCGGCATTACTTTGTATAAAGTTTTTTATAGTGATTGGAGCAATTTTATCTGTTTCGTCCAGAGAAATGGAGCTTGTAGTACCATCCGTAGTAGGTGCTCTCATAGGCTTTTTATTGTATAATATGAATCCTTATAAAAAAGTATTTTTGGGAGATACTGGCTCATTATTATTAGGCTCAGTAATTGCTTTTTATATTTTCTACATTCTAGATGACAGAAGTTTTATTATTACGGATGATATTATTTCAAGACCCTTATTAGTAGTTTTGATGATAATTTATCCATTAGTCGATACTTTACGTGCCTTTGCAATTAGAGCATATAAAAAACAATCTCCATTTGTAGCGGACAGAGTTCACTTACACCATAGATTGATTGACAAAAAAGGTCTTAATCATTGGCAGGCAACTCTTATAATACTATTAACTTCAATTTCAATATTAACAATTGGGTTCTTTCTATCCATGTATTTTTCATTGAGTCTTGTTGTATTTTTTATATTGATATATCTATTAATACTATTTTATTTAATTTTTAAATGATCGAAAAAATATCATTTTTATTTTTCATTTGCATAATTAATAGTCAAGAGCCTGCAATAACAATTAATAATAATTTATTAATAGAAAATGTTGCTTATGACTCAATTATCAATGGTGATAATATTTCAGAATTACTTGACAATGAAGATTATCTATTTATTGAGAGCAGCAAAAACTATTTTCATATTCTACTAAGAGAAGGTTTTTTAACTGGTCCTTTTTCAAAAAATCAATTTGCATACAGAAAGTATTCAAAATCTATCCCAAAAGAAATTAATGTTGAGCTTCAAGCTCTTTCACAAGTTAAAATGGGTTCGAATAGCTATCTATTATACCCGGGCGGCGGTATTTTATTTAAATTTACTGAAAGTGATAATTCTATAACTAGAATTGATAGGTCTTTTGCGCACAGAAATCAATATTCAGGTTATTTTTTTTCTCATGGAAAAGATCTTTATCTGCTTGGTGGATATGGATTTTGGGAAACAAAATCACTATTAACAAAATTTAATTTTAGCTCAGGAGAATGGGATTATGTAAATACGACTGGTCAAATTCCTGAGGGAATTGACCAAGGAAATTTTTTAATTAAAAATGATAAATTGTATGCTTTTGGCTTTTTAAAAAGAACATCTAATAATCAAAAATCTTTCAAAGAAAAAAACCTGTATGTTTTAAGTTTACCAAAATTTAACGATCTCGGTGAAATTGATAAAAAAATTTCTTTTAATTGGGAAAAAAAAGGAGTTCTTAATCCTATTTTAAACGATATTCCAATTAATCTCAGTAACAAAAGCCTTCGACTTGGGAAAAATCTACTATTAAGTATTGCTGATAATCCAAATCTTTATTTAATTGACCCAGAAAATAATAGCTTCAAAACTATTCCTAATGATTTGTTATTATACAAAAGCACAGGAAAGTCTCTAATTAAAAATAATGAATTAGCCAGAGTAGTTAAAAATTTTTCAACTGGAAAGATTTCTATTGCCTATTTTAATTTAACAGGATTAGAAAAAAGAGAAGGTATAATTGATGAATACTTATACAGAAGTACAGATAATTTTTACATTTTTTTAATTTGTGGGTTTATTCTACTTATATCTATAATTATTTTCCTTTGGATTTTCTTTAGCTTAAACAATCGAAAATATGTACTTACTAATAAAGAAATAATTCATTCTAAAGGCTCTATTGGATTAACAAAAGAAGAGCTATTGTTTATTAAATACTTTCTAAAAGAAAAGATTGTTTCGAATGCACAGGTAATGTCGCTATTTATTGAAAAATCTAAAACAAAAGACTATGCCATTAAAAGAAAAAATAGAATCACTTCTTCTCTAAATAAACGCTTTTTGATCCTTTTCAATACAAATTTATTTTTAATTGAAAAATCAAAAAAAGACTCAAGACAAATGAATTATATATTAAATAAAAATATAATTATCAAAGAAGGTTAATCTATTTATTTTAATCCTTTAATAAAATCTCTGTTATTAGAAAGCCTTGGAACTTTATTTTGTTCTCCAAGTCTCCCGATGCTTTTCATGTGTCTGTTAAAACCTCCTTTTTTTACTAAAACAATTTCCAATTCTTTTAAAATTTTTCCCTCTATCAAATCTTTATAGTAAACATTTCTTTTACACAGTTCTTTGTTTAGATATTTTTCAAATTGATCTAATATTTTTATATCTGATTTAAACTCTATAAACCACTCATGACAAGGTAATTTTCCATCATTGTTTAATTTAGGAGCTACAGTGAATTCAGCAATTAGTTCATTAAAATATTTGGATGTTTCGGCTAAACTTTGCTCAACTTCTGAAACGATAACATGCTCTCCAAAAGCAGAAATAAAATGTTTATATCTTCCTGTAACTAAAATTTTTGGAGGATAAAGTGATGTGAAAGTAACTGTATCACCAGTATTGTAAGCCCACAACCCTGCATTTGTTGAAACTATTAAAACATAGTTTATTCCTATTTGAACTTGCGAAAGATTATATCTTTTTGAATTTTCATTTTCAAAATTTTCAAGTTTTACAAACTCATAGTAAATTCCAGAGTCATATTGAAGTAGTAAAGACTTGTCATTTTGATCATTTTGATAAGCAAAAAAGCCTTCTGATGAGGGATAGAATTCAATTGTATTAATTTTTTTACCAATTAGCTTATTGAATGTTTTTTGATATGGTTCATAATTTACTCCCCCAAAAACATACAATGATAGATTTTTAAAAATTTCAGCTAATGTTTTTTTATTTGACTTTTTAATAAGTTTCTCAAAATACATTTTTACCCAAGATGGAATTCCCCCTATAACAGTCATATTTTCATTTAAAGTCTCTTCACAAATTTTTTCTATTTTTTCTTCCCAGTCAATTATACAATTAGTCTCCCAAGATGGCATTTTATTATTATTTAAATATCTGGGAACATAATGTGCAACAATTCCTGACAGTCTTCCAACCCTTATACCATTTAAATCTTCCAGAATTGGTGAGCCTTGAATAAAAATAGCTTTACCATCTAAAATATTTGTTTTTCCAGTTTTATTTATATAAAATAAAAAAGCATTTCTTGATGAATTAATATGATTAGGCATTGACTCTTTAGTTATTGGAATATATTTTAAACCGCTTGTTGTCCCAGAAGTTTTTGCAAAATAAAGAGGCTTACCGGGCCAAAGAATATTTCTGCTACCTTTTTTGATTTTGGAAATGTAAGTTGAAAACTCTTCATAATCTCTGACAGGAACGTTTTTTTTGAAAAACTCATAGTTGTCTATTTTATTGAAATTATGATCTATTCCAAATTGAGTATTAGAAGCTTTTTTTAAAAGTGAAAAAAGAATTTTTTCTTGAATTTTAAAGGACTTTGAATAAGTGTTTTCAATTTTTCTTACAATTATAAAAGCAAAAACTTTTGCAAAAAATCTTTTTAACATATTAAAAAGTTATTATATCCTGAGGGTTTATTGGCCCTTTGTCATCCCACAATTCAAAATGCAAGTGAGGGCCAGTAGTGAACTCTCCTGTGTTGCCTGAAAGAGCAATTACCTCTCCAGACTTTACAAACTTTCCCTGAGAAACCTTTGATGATTTGTTGTGTTTATAAATTGTCATTAATCTATTTTTGTGATATAAAATAATTGTATGTCCAGACCCCACTGTCCACTCTGAAAATATAACAATCCCATCTGCAACTGATTTGACAGGAGTGTCTTCTTTTAAAACAATATCAATACCAAAATGTTTATTACTAACAGAAAATTTTTCAGAAATAAAACCCACAGCAGGTGATTCTAAAGTAATGTCTAAAGGGTTGTATTCTGACTCAATAATATTAAATCTATCCTCCCTTTCAACAAATTTTCTTAAAATAGAATCTTCAATATTGATCTTTACATCAAGCTCTGAAAGATCAACTTTAGGTACTTCTAAATTTGACTGATATTTATTGTCAAATTCTTCACCCGATAATAAGCTTTTTAAAGATAAAATATATTGCTCGTTGTTTTCAAGAGCATAAAAAATTGAGTCTAATTTTTGAAGATTATCAATTGCCTGAACCCTTATTGCGGTAGTGTCATAACCTGGAACATATTCTTTAACTGGCGTGAAAAAAATAATAAAAGTTGTTATAGTCATAATAAAAAGGGTGATAAAAACTATGTATGCAAATACATTTAATTTAGACAGCCTTAAAGAAAATCTCTCCTCATAAGTTTCCTCATTTAAAACTACCAACCTATAATTACTTGGACTATTTTTACTTTTTTTTGAAATCTTTTTCTCTTTCATTTAGTTACAAAGATAATCATCAGATAATTATAAATTTTCTTG
>Ga0208390_1000294_pt1 | contig 17188 bp, 19 predicted proteins | sample Knorr_S7_td_Surf_FD_185594 | JGI IMG/M metagenome (GOLD analysis project Ga0208390, IMG submission 185594) | Marine microbial communities from Southern Atlantic Ocean transect - Knorr_S7_td_SurfaceA_ad_6m_LV_A (SPAdes) (version 2) | ecosystem: Environmental > Aquatic > Marine > Oceanic | place...
TTTGTCAACTCCAGCATGAGTAACAAAACCTCTAGTTGTTGAAAGAACCAGATCTATTCCTAAAGATTTAGCTGTTTTAGCTTTTGGAATAGGAGCCATTCCATTTTCAGCTAAGATAACTAATGGGCATATATCGCCAGCTTCAACAGGTGCAGCAGCTTCAGACAAGTTCAACGTTCCAACATCAACTTCTCCTGCAACTAATCTTGTAGCTAATTCTCCGCCACCTTTGTATGGAATATATTTCGGCATTTTTTGTCCTAATCTTTTTGCCCATAAATAAACTGTTATATGATCTATTGTACCAGTATGGGTTCCACCAAATGTAATTTTGTCACCTTTCTTCATTCCAGCAACAAAATCTTCAGGTGTTTTGTATGGACTCTTTTTACAATTAACCATTAGAATTTGTGGGTCATTAGTTCCTCTTGCTATTGGAGCCATATCACTAACTTTTAACTTAGTTTTACCCATTGCCATTGTAATAGCATGTCCTACTGTAAAAGTTAGGATTGTATTTCCATCTGCAGGTCTTGTCATAAAATAATTCATAGCAGCAGCTCCGCCGCCACCTCTTTTATTAACAACAACCATATCTTGTTTTAGAGTTCTTCTAGATCTTAACATCATCATTCTTGAGTTAACATCTGTTCCGCCACCAGCACCAGCATGAGTAACTACTTCTATGGCTGGTTTTTTGTCAGCAAAACTTGGAGCAGTAGTAAAGGCCACTAAACCGGTAAGAATGGTTAGACCTGATCCAATGCTCAAAAGTGTTTTTTTATTAATCATTAATTCCTCCTGAGATTAATATGTATTAGTAACACTATTCAAAGTTAACTACTGAGAGTCAAGCAGCAATAAATTTCACTTGTTAATAATTTATAAAATTTGCTTTGAATATGTTGATATTTATAACTTCATCAATAGGTTTGTCTTGTCTTAAACGTTTAATTCTTGGGAAACGAAGCGCTACTCCAGATTTATGTCTTTTACTAAAATCAACAGAATCAAATGCTATTTCAACTACAAATTTTTTTTCAACTTCTCTTACAGGACCATATTTATTAATGGTGTTATTTCTAACAAACTTATCCAAGATTTCTAATTCTTCATTATTAAAGCCAAAATATGCTTTGCAAATAGGAACTATATTGTTTTTATCCCAAAGACCAAAAGTAAAATCTGAATAATATGAACTTCTTTTGCCATGTCCCCTTTGGGCATACATCATAACTGCATCTACAACTAAAGGTTCATTTTTCCATTTATACCAATAACCTTTTGGTCTTCCTGAAATGTAAGCACTATTTTTTCTTTTTATCATCAAACCTTCGTGTTCGCTTTTATTTAATTCATTGGACTTAATATTTGTGAGTTCTTCCCAAGTTTTAAATTTGAAAACTTCTGAAAGATCAAAAAATTTATTTTGCACTTTATCATGCCAATCGGATAAAATTTCTCGTCTTTTTGAAAAACCTAAGTTTCTTAAATCTTTATTTTTTAAAAATAAAATGTCATAAAGTTTTACAAAGGCTGGAAAGTTTTCTAAGTGAACTTTTGATACTTTTTTTCTATTTAATCTTTGTTGTAATTTATTAAATTTAAAAGGTATAAAATCATTTCCAACTAAAAGTTCTCCGTCTAAAACAACTAAGTCATTTTCATTATTATGTATTTCTGGAAAAGTATGTGAAATATCATCCCCAGTTCGAGAGAAGATACTAATTTTGGATTTAAATAAAACTAATTGTACTCTTATTCCATCCCACTTCCATTCTGCTAAAAAATCCTCTGGCTTTAAGTTATTAAAATCTTTTTTTTCAATAGGGTGAGCCAGCATTAGAGGGTGAAATACTTTTTCAATCTTTATCTCAGGTTTACTGTCTTTTTCAAAAATCCAATTAAACAATTTTATATATGGAGGAACCACACCATGCCAAATTTGCTCAACTTCTGAGATCTCAATATTTGTATTATGAATTAATGAAAGTTTTGTTAACCTTGTTGAAACACCTATTCTTAAACCACCAGATAAAAGTTTAATAAATGCCCATCTCTCATTTTCTGAAAAAATTGAAAGATATTTTTTTATTAAGTTGGTTGTATTTGTAGTACTTGAACTTTCTAGTTCATTTATAATAAAGTTTAATTTTGGCACTGCACCTTTTTTTTTATAAGGCCAAATTAAAGCAATTGTTTCAGCAAGATCGCCAACATAATCATATGATAAATCAAATAATTCAGGATCAACTTCTTCTTTAATCATTTCTTTGATTTTTGAAATGGAAATATTTTTAATTTTCAAATTTCCTGTTAAAATTGCTAATGCCAATCCTCTGTCAGGATTTTCGGTATTTTTAAAATAATGGTTTAATAACTCAATTTTTCTGTTTCTTGATCTAGTAAGAATTAATTGATTAATTAATTGGCTAAACTCTCTCAAATTTCTTCTCCACTATCATCTCTACCTTGAATTGATAATGCAGATGCTTTTAAGCCTCTTTTTTTACACCAATGTACTAAAGCTTCTTCTCGACCATGTGTTACTAAAATATTTTTTGCTAAACTATTATTTATATTCGATGTTAATTCATTCCAATCAGCATGATCTGATATTAATAAAGGTAATTCAACCAAACTCTGTTTCGCTCTTTGTTTTACTGACATCCATCCAGAAGCGTGAGACAATATAGGGTCTATAAATCTTCTTGACCAGGTTGATTTTAGAGCTGAAGGTGGTGCTAAGATAATCTTTCCATTAAAATCTTTTTTTTCACCTTTAATAAGAGCCTTGGATAAATTTCCTAAATTTATTCCAGACTCAACATAATAATCACAAATCTTCTCTAATGCTCCATGGATAAAAATAGTTTCATCATATCCTTTATTTCTTAATAATTTAATTAAACGTTGGGCTTTTCCAAGGGCATAAACACCAATTAAATGTGGACGATTTGAAAAATTTTTTAATGAATTAATTAATTTATTTATTTCAACTTCTGGATCTGGATGTTGAAATATAGGTAGGCCAAATGTAGCTTCAGTTACTAACGTATCGCATGTGACTGGTCTAAAGTTTTCGCAAGTATCATCTTTCGTTATTTTAAAATCACCAGTAAAATTTATTTTATCTTTCCGATATTCAAGTAAAACTTGAGCACTTCCTAATATATGCCCAGCTGGAAAAAAAGTAACTTTCACACCATTAACATTTAATGGAGAATTAAATGATAATTCTTGAAAATTATTTGCACAATTCTCACCATATCTAATTTTCATAATTTCTATTGTATGTTTTGTTGCAAGAACATTATTATGCCCAGGCTTTGCATGGTCAGCATGAGCATGAGTTATGATTGCATTTTCAACTGGAAAAATTGGATCAATAAAGGTATTTATTGGTACTATTTGTAAATGTTTATTAACCCAATCCATATTTTTTATATATCATTATGATACCAAAATTAAAGTCTCATCCTATTACTAAATGGTTAAATAAAAATGGTTGGAGTTATCACAAACACCAAATCGATACACTAGAAGAGGCCACAAAAGGATATGACATATTGCTAGTTGCACCAACAGGAGGTGGAAAAACTCTTGCTGGATTTATGCCGGCAATTACAGATTTAATTGAAAAAAAATATAAAGATAATTTTCTACATACGCTTTATATTTCACCACTAAAAGCACTTACTGTTGATGTACAAAGAAATTTGGTTCAACCAATAAATGACCAATCTTTAAATATTTCTGTTGAGACGAGAACTGGTGATACTCCATACGCAAAAAAAAGAAGGCAAAAGACATCGCCACCTCAAATGCTTATGACAACTCCTGAGTCTTTTGCTTTGTTGATGTCAGATGAAAATGCTGAAGATTATTTTAAAAATATTAAATTTTTAATTATTGATGAAATTCATACATTGATAAATTCTAAAAGAGGCGATTTATTATCACTTAATATAGCAAGATTAAATGAATTAGCTTCGAATTATACTAAAATTGGGTTATCGGCTACTATTAAAGATAAAGAAAATGTTTTGAACTTTTTATCTCAAAATAAACAAAAAAAAATTATCGATATTCCATCTTTAAATAAGCCAAAAGTAGAAATTTTAATGTCTGAAAACAGAATACCTTGGTCAGGTCATATGGCAACCTATTCTATCAGAACATTATATTCAAAAATTGAAAAAGCAGAAATGAGTATAATTTTTGTTAATACTAGAGCTCAAGCCGAGTTAATTTTTCATAATTTATGGCTTGAAAATAAATCTAATTTGAAAATAGCTGTTCATCACGGAAGCCTTGAAAGAGAAATAAGAAGAAAAGTCGAACAGAAAATGTCCAAAGGAGAGATTGATTGTGTGGTTGCAACAAGTTCCTTAGATCTCGGAATTGATTGGGCAAAAATAGACTTAGTTATTCAAGTTGGTGCTCCAAAAGGTGTTTCAAGATTATTACAAAGAATTGGCAGAAGTAATCATACTTTAAATAAGCCATCAAAGGCTTTATTAGTTCCAGGAAATAGATTTGAATATCTTGAATGTTTAGCTGCTATAGAAGCTATAAAAGAAAACATCATAGATGGAGATAATTTAAAATCTGGTAGTCTTGATGTTTTAGCTCAGCATATATTAGGTGTTGCCTGTAGCAATCCATTTGATAAAACCAAACTTTATAAAAATGTTAAAACCGCTTGGCCTTACAGAAAACTCTCAATAGAAGATTTTACCCAAACTTTGGAGTTTGTTCAAAACGGTGGTTATTCACTTAGACAATACCAGAAATACTCTAAAATCGGATTAAATAAAAATAATCACTTTGCAATCAGAAATAAGACAGTTAGACAGAAGTACAAGATGAATATTGGCACTATTGTTGAATCGTATATGCTTAAAGTGAAGCTTCGAAATAAAACCTTAGGTAATATAGAAGAATGGTTCATTGAAGGTTTGACTGAAGGTGATACTTTTCTGTTTGGAGGGAAAGTTTTAAAGTTTTTAAATATATCAGAGAAGGGAGTTCATGTAGCTTTAACAAAAGATAAAAGGCCTAAAATACCATCTTACGCTGGGGGAAGAATGCCTCTAACTTCTGAGTTGGCGTTACAAGTGAAAAAGTTAATAAGCAAAAAACAGTCTTTAAATAGTTATCCTGAACAGATAAAAGATTGGTTAATTTTACAATCTCAAAAGTCAATTTTACCAATGCATGATAAAGTTTTAATTGAAACTTTTCCTAGAAAAATGGGGAATAAAAAAAGACATTTTTTAATTTGTTATGCCTTTGAAGGAAGAAATGTTCATCAGACTTTAGGTTTTTTAATTTCGAAGAGAATGCAAAGATATAATCTTAAACCACTTGGATTTGTTGCAACTGACTATGCACTCGCTATTTGGAGCATGAAGGAAATTAATGACATTAAATCCTTATTTAATGAAGATTTAATGATAAGCGATTTGTATGAATGGTTAGATGACACTCCATTAATGAAAAAAAATTTTAGAGATGCATCGATTATTTCAGGATTAATCGAAAGAAAAATGCCTGGTTTGACAAAAACATCGAAGCAAATTTTATTTAATACAGACTTGATTTATGATGTACTAAAGAAACATGAAGGTAACCACTTGCTTCTCAAAGTTGCTAAAGAAGATTCATTAAATGGTTTGATTTCAATTGATAGGTTAGGCAAACTAATGAAGAGAATTCAAAATAAAATTTTATTTAAAAAATTAGAAAAAATATCCCCATTAGCAGTACCTCTTTTGCTTGAAATAAATAGAGAAACAATTAATAAAGATGAGCTTAATGAATACTATCTGGAAGAATTTGAAAATGAATTACTTAGGGAAATTGGTTTTTCATGAAAAAATTAGAGTTTTGTCAAAATACATTTGATATAGATCCACACGGAATTCTCATTTGGTCAAAGCTTAATACTGCAATTGTTTCAGATTTACATTTAGAAAAAGGCTCAAGTTACGCTAAGTATGGGCAATATATTCCTCCATATGACAGTTTAGAAACATTAATCAAATTAGAAAAAATTTTATCAAACTATGTGATTAAAAAAATTATTTTTTTAGGTGATACTTTTCACGATAAAAATTCACTAAATAGAATGAATATTAAAACTCAAAAAAAATTAAAATCATTAACTAATCTTTATGAATTTATTTTAATTGAGGGAAATCACGATAAAAATATAATGTATGAAATACCAAGTCATAAAATTTTACGACTAAATGATATTGAGTTTATTCATGAAGCAATTGTTGACGATAGACATCAGATTTCTGGACATTATCACCCAACTTTATCTGTCAAATTGAATGGAAAAAGAGTAACTGAAAAATGTATCTTACAAACTGAAAGAAAATTAATTCTTCCTTCATTTGGAAAATATACTGGAGGGCTATCGATTAATAATAAAATATTTAAGCCTTATTTAAAATTTGGTTTTAATGCATATATATGTAATGAAAAAAATGTATATAAATTTTCTTCATCAGATTTGAAAAAAAATGTTAAATGAAAAGTATCTAAATAAAGTAATTGATTTTGCTTGGGCAGATGAAATAAGTTTTGATTCAATTAAAGAACAAACTGGGTTAAACGAAAAGCAGGTTATAAAATTGATGAGAAGTAATCTCAAGCCTAGAAGTTTTAAACTTTGGCGTGAAAGAGTATCTGGAAGAAAATCCAAACATAGTAAAATAAATAATATTTATAGATGATTTTAGTGGAAAATATTTTAAAAAAATACAATGCGATTGGAATTAATATTCCAAAATTTATGATTAAATGGATGAGGTCAAACCACGCTGGAGAAACAGGAGCAGTTTGGATTTACAAAGGTGCAAGTTGTATTTTTTGGAATAAAAAAATATCGAAGATGTCAAAAGAACACATTTTAACTGAAACCAATCATCTGATAGTTATGGAAAATCTTTTAACCTCTAATGAAAAAAGCAAATTACTTTTTTTATGGAGAATTATGGGTTTTGTTTTAGGATTTTTGTCAGCAATGTTTGGTTATAAATTTTTTTGCATTACTGTAGATGCAGTCGAAACTTTTGTTGAAAAGCATTACAATGAACAAATTGAATATTTATTAAATAATAATCTAAATTACAAGTTAGCAATGGTTTTAAAAAAATGCTGTGATGAAGAAATAGAACACCAACAAGATGCGAGATCAAAAGTATTAAAAAAAGATGAAAGTAATTTTACCAACTTTTGGAAAAAAATTGTTGGGTCAGGTTCTAATATGGCAGTAAATGTTTCAAAGTTGGTTTAATAATATGATAAAAGTTCTTTATGATGGTAAGTGTGGATTATGTAATAAAGAGATAAGTTATTATAAAAAAATTGCCAATAATAAAAAGTTTAAATGGTTAGATATTGCTAATAACCCTAAAGATTTAAAAGAATTTAATATTAAACAATCAGACGCACTTTTGTATCTGCATGCATTTGATTCTAAAAATAAACAATATATCGGAGTTGATGCCTTTATTTTAATTTGGAAAAATCTAACTTACTGGAAATTTTTAGCTTTTATTGCGTCTCTGCCAATAATTAAAAGTTTATTGTCTATAATCTATAAGAAATTTGCTTATTATAGATTTAATAAATTAGAACATTGTATTGTCAGTAAGAATAATGCTTAACAAAATAAAATATAAACTCTTTGGAAAGTTTCAAAATAAAAAACGTTTAGAACAAATGAAAAAAAATCCATTTAAAAGAGTTGATTCGCAAAAAATGACTGATATTGAAAAAATGGATAAAGGTTTTAATGGCAAAACTTATTCTATAAATGGTATGGATATAGATTTTTAACCAGGATAACTAATTTTTTGATTTTAAAGTGATTTTTAGTTAAGTTATAAAAAGTTTTAAGAGGAAAAATAATGATGAAATATATTATAAGTATAATTGCAATACTCGGTTTATTTATAAACTCTGTTTTTGCTGGTGGACATAAAAAAATAAAAGTTGGTATGATTACCACTTTATCTGGAGGAGGTTCAGGTCTTGGAATTGACGTCAGAGATGGTTTTTTATTAGCTGTTAAAGGCGATAAACATTTTGAGGTTATTGTAAAGGACGATCAAAGAAAACCGGACATTGCGGTTCAAATTGCAGATAAAATGATACAGTCAGATAAAGTAGATGTTCTTACTGGAATTATATGGTCAAATTTAGCAATGGCAGTGGTGCCTGCTGCAGTTAAACAAGGAAAATTCTATTTGTCTCCGAATGCAGGGCCTTCTAAATTAGCAGGTAAAGGTTGTCATAAAAATTATTTTAACGTTGCTTGGCAAAATGATAATTTGCATGAAGCAGCTGGTGGATATGGAAATGCTGCTGGGTATAAAAACTCATTTATACTTGCGCCTAACTATCCAGCAGGTAAGGATGCGTTAACAGGATATAAAAGATTTTTTAAAGGCAAAATTGAAAAAGAATTATATACCAAACTTGGTCAAAAAGACTATGCAGCAGAAATTGCTCAAATAAGGTCATCTAAAGCTGATAGTATCTTCTTCTTTTTACCTGGCGGTATGGGTATTTCATTTATGAAACAATTATCTCAATCAGGTATAAATCTTCCAGTCATTGGACCAGCCTTTTCATTTGACCAAGGTATTTTAAAAGCTGTTGGTGATGCTGCTCTAGGTGTTAAAAACACTTCTCAATGGTCAAAAGATCTTGACAATAAAGCTAATAAGAAATTCGTTCAAGATTTTCAAAAAGAGTATGGACGATTACCATCTTTATATGCATCTCAGGGATATGATACTGGGAAATTGTTAATTTCTGCTCTAAATGTAGCAGACGTTAAAGACCAAGATAAATTCAGAAGTGCATTGAAAAATGCTAATTTTGAAAGTACCCGTGGGTCATTTAAATTTGATACTAATCAACATCCTATTCAAGACATCTATGTGAGAGAAGTGATCAAGGAGGGAAAAATTTTAACGAATAAAATTATTTCAACCGGGCTTAAAAATAGATCAAACGCTTACGTTAAAGATTGTCCTTTGAAATAAGAAAATAAATAAGTGAGTTTTATTGACTCACTTATTCTCATCACATGGAATTTCAATTATTAATTGAACAGCTATTAAACGGCTTACAATTCGGCACAATGTTGTTCCTTATGTCTGCTGGTTTGACTTTAGTTTTTGGTGTTATGGGATTGATTAATCTTGCGCATGGTTCCTTTTACATGATTGGCGCTTTTGGAGCAGCTCTTCTTGCTGAAATTACAGGTTCTTTTTTTATTGGATTAATAAGTAGTTTTATTGTTGCTATGTTTGCAGGTGTAATAACTGAAATTTTAGTTATTAGAAAGTTATATAAAAAAGATCACTTAGATCAAGTGCTAGCAACCTTTGCTCTAATTTTAATTTTTTCTGAAGGTATTAGATGGATTTTCGGAGCGTATCCACTTTATCTGAACATACCTTCAGAACTCAATGCTAGTGTTTCTCTTCCTTTAGAAATTATTTATTCGAAATATAGACTTTTAATAATTGCAATTGGAATTTTAATAGCATTTTTCTTATACATTTTAACTTCTAAAACTTTACTAGGAATAAGAATAAAAGCAGGACAAAACGATAGGGAAATGATTTCTGTTTTGGGAGTAAATATTAAAACTCTTTATACAATTGTTTTTGCATTAGGAGCTGCGTTAGCTGGTTTATCTGGAGCATTGATCGGTGCGATACAATCTGTTGAGGTCGGTATGGGTGAACCAGTTCTAATATTAGCATTTGTAGTAATTATCATTGGTGGAATTGGCTCAATTAAAGGAGCTTTTGTTGGGGCTTTGTTAGTAGGAGTTACAGATACGTTAGGACGTTTCTTACTTCCTGAGTTATTTAAATTATTTTTTGATAATGCTGATGCAAATTTAATTGGTTCATCGATAGCCTCAATGTCAATATATATACTTATGGCAATTGTGTTAATTTTTAAGCCATCAGGTTTGTTTGGTGAGAGATCAGCATGATGTCTGAAAAGAAATTAAATTTTTTAATTCTAATATTTTTATTTTTAGTACCGTTATTTTCAATGCTTTTAAATGATATTTATATAACAACATTATTTTCAAAGATTGTTATTCTAGCTATTGCAGGTATTGGTCTTAATTTAATATTGGGATATGGAGGAATGGTCTCCTTTGGTCACGCTGCTTTTTTTGGCTTAGGTGGATATGTTACAGGAATTTTAGCTTTTCATTTTAATAATTACGAACCTATCCAAATATTAGTTTTTGAGTTTGAAGGAACAAATCAATTATTATTTATCTGGATTTTTACTTTAATTTTTTCATCTATATTAGCACTCTTTATTGGTTATTTTTCATTAAGAACAACAGGTGTTTATTTCATAATGATAACATTAGCATTTGCTCAAATGTTATACTATTTTTCAATAAGTTGGCCTACTTATGGTGGAGAAGATGGATTGTCACTTTCACTTAGAAATCAAATCCCTTTTCTTAATACCATGGATCCTACTACTTTTTTTTATATTTGTTATGTATGGTTAATTATAACAATAATACTTGTTAAATTTATTTTAAATTCTCCATTAGGAATTTCATTAAAAGCTAGCAAAGAAAATGAGGATAGAGTTAGATCAGTTGGAATTAACCCTAAAAAAGTTAAATTAATTTCATTTATAATATCTGGAGCAATAACAGGTCTCGCTGGTTCTTTATACGCCGATCTTAATAGATTTGTAAGTCCAACAATTTTAAGTTGGCAAATGTCTGGAGAAATTATGATTTTAGTAATTTTAGGTGGAATGTTTAGACTTTACGGGCCAATTTTGGGTGCTTTTTTTTATATTATATTAGAACAATTTCTTGGTGGTATTACAGAAAATTGGCAATTTTGGTTGGGTTTTATAATTCTTTTAGAAGTACTTTATGCAAAGGCAGGGATAATGAGCTTTTTAATTAAAGATAAATATGATGAAAAAACCAGTTCTTAAAATTGATAAACTTAGCAAATCATTCGGAGCTATAAAAGCTAATGATAACTTAAATTTAAATCTATTTAAAAATGAAATTCATGCCCTAATAGGTCCAAATGGTTCTGGTAAGTCAACATTAGTTAAACAAATTTCAGGATTTTTAAAACAAGATAGTGGTCAAATTTATCTTGAAGAAATTGATATTTCCAATTATTCAGCTGAACATAGGTCAAGAATGGGTATCGCTAGAAGCTTTCAAATTTCTTCTGTTATAAATTCATTTAAAGTCATTGATAATTTAAGATTATCCCTTATGGGTAGAGATGGGGGTTATTTAAATCCATTAAATAATATCTATAGAAATAAAGATTATAGTGATGAAGCATTTGATTTACTTAAAATTGTTGATTTAACAAATAAGGCTAATGATTTAGTAAGTACTTTAAGTCATGGTGATAAAAGAAAACTTGAGATAAGCTTGGCGTTATCAATGAATCCAAAATTATTACTTTTTGATGAGCCAATGGCTGGATTAGATAAAACATCATCACAATTAATGATTAATTTGTTTAAAAAATTAAAAGTTAAAGCTCCGATTTTACTTATAGAACATGATATGGAAACAGTATTTGCATTAGCTGACAGGATATCAGTTTTAGATTATGGAAGTTTAATTGCTTCTGGAAATAAAAAAGAAATAAAATCAAATGCCAAAGTTCAGGAAGTTTATCTTGGGGACGAAAATTGAGCATACTTCTTAAGATTGACAAATTAAGTGCTTGGTATGGTGATACCCGCGTACTAAATGAAGTGGATATTGAAATTAAAGAAGGAGAAATTGTTGCCTTACTAGGTAGAAATGGAATGGGAAAAACTACTACTTTACATTCAGTATGTGGGATAATCGAAAAAGTTTCAGGTAAAATATTTTTTAAAAATAATTTAATTTCAAATTTACCAAGCTATGAAATATCTAAATTAGGTATCGGTTTGGTGCCTGAAGGCAGAAGGATTTTTTCAAATCTTACTGTTGAAGAAAATTTGATTGTTGCTTCTAGAAAAGGTTATTGGGATCAAAATAAAATTAAAAAAATTTTTCCACGGTTATCTGAACGTTTAACTCAAATGTCAAATTCTTTATCTGGTGGTGAACAGCAAATGTTAGCAATTGCAAGAACTCTTATGACCAATCCAAAGATGTTAATTTTAGATGAAGCAACTGAAGGTTTATCGCCAAATATAAGAAATGAGATATGGACAATTATCTATGAAATTAAAAAAAAGGATGTTTCAATAATTTTAGTAGATAAATACTTGAACAAAATAAAACAGATTGCAGATAAGCTATATATTCTTGACAGAGGAGAAAATGCATGGAATGGAAAACCTTCTTTATTAACTAATCAGATTGTTAAGAAATATTTATCTGTTTAAATATTTTAATTAAATGACAAGTCCCCAAGATCTTGTGTAACAACTCCAGTGAATTCAATAGTTTTGGGTGTTAGGGTTTTTACATACTTTTGAATATTTTCTTGAATAAGTTTTTCAATATTTTTCATAATTTCTTTGTCTGGAAATTCCCAAATAACTACACTTACGTTAGGCGTATTTGGGTTTTTCAATGATCTAAATCTTACACCTTTAACAGTTTGAAGTAGAGATGGCCATTTTGTTTCTAGCATAGACTCAAAAAGTTCACAGTCTTCATTACTTGAAAATGTTCTAACAAATATTTTTACTAACATACATTTACCTTACACTTTATTTTTAAATATTATGATCTATAGTAAGGTTACAAAAAATGAGGACATTATGGTAGAATTATTTGTAAGAAAAGACGTTGCATTTAGGGCTTTTAAAATTGCTTTAATTGTTGGTGTTATTCTAGCAGGAATAAATCATGGAGATTATATCATTAAGGGTGAGATGACTGGCAACAACTGGATCAAAATAATAATTACCTTTTGTGTTCCGTACTGTGTCTCTTCATTTTCATCTGTAATGGCAATTAAAAAAGAACAGAAAATATCTGCAATATAATAATTATTACTTATGATTAAATTAGGTTTATTAGGAAACAATATATCAAAATCTGAAATGCCTAATCTTATCACAAAATTAGGAAATGAATTTGGGTTTGAAGTTAAGTACAAACTTTTTGATCAAGCTTTAAAAACAAATTTTAATTTCAAAAAATTTTTAAACCAAATAAAAGAAAAGAATATTTATGGGATTAATGTTACCTACCCTTTTAAAGAATTAGCATTAGAGCATTCAATTAAATTAAGCGAAGAAACAAAGTTAGTAAAATCAACAAATCTTATTTTAATCAATGAAAGTATGACTTCATACAATACGGATTACTCGGGATTTCTGAACACTTATAAATTTAATTTTAATAAAGAACCTTCAAAATTAGTTATTTTAGGAGGTGGTGGAGTTGGCAAATCAGTTTGTTATGCTTTGATAAAATTAGGTGTTAAAGAACTTTATATAATTGAAAAAGATCACATTAAATTAGAAAAATTAATAGAGGATTTAAAAAAACAACATAAACAGGTATATCCAATAAATTTAGGTAAGTTGATAGAAAATCAGCATGAATTTGATGGATTTTTAAATTGCTCTGAGCAGGGTCATATTAACACTCCTGGAAACCCATTTGATGGGTTGAAATTAAATAGTAATCAATGGTCTTTTGACGTAGTTTATACGCCTGCTATGACAACTTTTTTAAAAAATTCGGAGAAAAGCGGAGCAAAAATAATTACTGGCATTGATCTGTTTTTATTTCAAGGAATTGAATCATTTATAATTTTTACAAAACAGGAAAAATTAAGAAAAAAAATTATGAGTAATTATGACAAGATAAGAGAGTATTACTTTAAAAAATTAATCACTTGATGATTAATTTTACTACATTAGAACTAACTAAGTTTTCTATTTCACCTTTTGTATAATTTAACTCTAATAAAATTTCATTTGTATGTTCACCAATTTGAGGTGGTATATTTTTAACGCCAACTGATTTTGATCTGCTAAACTTTATTGGAGAAGCTATGCCTTGATAATCATCTTTATTAAGAACCATATGTCTTTCTTTTGTCTGAGGATGATTAATAGCTTCTTCCATATCCCTGACTGGACCAGCTGGAACACCTGCATTTAAAAGTTTTTCTGAAAAAGAGTTTCCATCAACATCCTTAAGTGCATTTTGTAAATAATCAGTTAATTCTAATCTGTTTTTAACTCTATCTGCATTAGTTTTAAATCTATCATCATTTATTAAGTCATCCAAATTGAGTGCTTTACAGAGTCTTGCAAATCCAGCATCGTTTCCTATTCCCATAAAAATTTCATTAGTAGCTGTATCGAACTTGTCATATGGAGATATGTTAGGATGAGAGTTTCCTGTTGCTTTTCCAGGTTTTTTACTTAAGAAAAAATTTGCATTGTGAGGATGCATTAAAGCTAGAGAAGAGTCATACAATGTCATATCAAGATACTGACCTTTATTAGAGATGTTTCTTTCTTGTAAAGCCATTAATATTCCAATTGCAGAGTATAAACCAGTACCCATATCTACAAAGGGTGCTCCCATTCTTACACTACCACTTTCTGGTGTTCCGTTTATGGACATCATTCCAGTCATCGCTTGAACAATTGCATCATAACCAGGTGCTCCACCTAGTGGACCCTCTTGACCAAAGCCAGATATTCTACAATGAATAAGTTTTGGAAATTTTTCTTTTAAAACTTCTTCGTATCCTAAACCCCATTTTTCCATTGTCCCTGTTTTAAAATTTTCAATAAGAACATCTGCATCTTCCAGAAGTTTAATTAATATTTCTTTTCCTTTATCTGATAATAAATCAATTGCAATTGATCTTTTATTTCTATTTACATTTATAAAATATGACGCCATTCCGTTTGAGAATGGTGGCCCCCATCCTCTTACTTCATCACCTATGTGAGCTTCTACTTTTATAACATCGGCTCCATGATCAGCAAGAATTTGAGTTGCATAAGGTCCTCCAAGAACTCTAGTTAGATCTATTATTTTTAAATTTTCCAAAGCATGTTTCATTTTATTTCCTATGGTTTTGATTAGTATGATCTTGGTAAATGAAGTATTTTTTCTGATATGTAATTTAATATCATTTGTGAACTAACAGGTGCTAACTTTGGTATTAAGGATTCTCTTAATAATCTTTCAACATGATACTCTTTTGCATATCCCATCCCTCCCAAAGTTACAACAGCTTGTGTTGCTGTTTTAAATGCTACTTCTGCAGCGTAATATTTTGCAGCATTGGCAAGTCCTCCAGAGTTTTGACCTTGGTCATATTGATATGCAGCTTTTGATATTAATAACTCAGCAGCCTCTAGCTCTATCCATAATTCAGCTAAAGGGTGTTGTATACTTTGATTTTTACCAATTGGCCTATCAAACACAATTCTTTCATTAGCATACTTTACAGCTTTTTCTAGAGCATCTTTTCCAATCCCTAGAGCCTCTGCTGCAATTAATATTCTTTCAGGATTTAAGCTATCTAAAATATATCTAAAGCCTTTACCTTCTTCTCCAATTCGATCTTCTTCAGATATTTCTAAATTATCAAAAAAGATTTGATTACTATCAACAGAACCTCTCCCCATTTTTTTTATTTCTCTTACTTCAATTTTTGTTCTGTCAAAATCTGTATAAAATAAAGTCAATCCATCAATATTATTTTTTGTCTCTCCCAATTCAGATGTTCTTGCTAAAAGTAGAATTTTATTTGCAATTTTTGCTGTTGAGGTCCAAATTTTTTGTCCGTTTATTAAATATCCACCTTGGATTTTACTAGCTGTAGTTTTTATTTTTCCAGTATCTAACCCAGCATCAGGTTCTGTAACTCCGAAACAAGTTTTATCATTTCCAGAAATTAAGTTAGGTAACCAATTCTTTTTTTGTGTTGTAGTCCCATAAACAACAATAGGGTGTGGTCCAAAAATATTAATATGTATAGATGATGCAGCAGACATTCCACCACCATTTCTAGCTATATTTTGCATAAAAAGAGCGGCCTCTTGAATACCTAAATTAGCACCACCGTATTCTTCAGGCATACACATGCCCAACCAACCACTTTTGGCAACTTCATTATAGAATTCTGAAGGGAATTCAGACTTTAAGTCTAAATCTAGCCAGTAATTATCATCAAATTTTGATGAAATTTTTTTAGCCGCTTGAACAATATTTTTTTGCGTTTCTGTTAGTTCAAATATCATGAAAATTATCTATAAGATGAGTGATAAATGTCATTTGGTTCCATTTCAGTAGCGATAGCTAGTCTGTTAGTCATATTAAAAAAACCAGTAATTAAACTTATGTCCCAAATATCTCTGTCAGAGAAACCATTTTTACTCAATTCGTCCCTTGATTTTTTATTTACGTCAGAAGGGTTTTTTGTAAGTTCTTTGACAAACCTGAGCATTACTTGGTGTTTTTTTGCTAAATTTGTTGCTTCTAAGTTTGAAATTAATCTTTCTCCCAATTGAGGATCTCCAGATAATTCTCTTACAGCTGAACCATGTGCAACTATACAGTAATAGCAGTGATTTAAAGATGAAACAGTAACTGCTATCATTTCTCTTTCTAACTTCGTTAAACCAGAATCTCCTAACATAATAGAATTATACAATTTAGTAAAACCTTCAAACTGTTTTGGAAAATTAGAAAATGCAGCTAAAACATTTGGAACAAATCCAATTTTTTCCTTAACAATTTTTAAATAATTTTCAGCATTTAAATCATCTTTATTTTTTTTCTTATTTTTTAGATTTAAACTTGTGATTTTATTTTTTGCCAACTGTTTTGGTATTTTAGTCATTATCACTCCTTAATCCAATTAGGTTTTTTCTTATTAAAAAAAGCGTTTATACCCTCTTTAGCTTCTTTAGTATCCCAAATATCTGCTAATCTGTTAATGGTTAGATTTACAATATTTTGATCTATAGAATAAGATAAATCTCTTACTAATTTTTTTGATTCTAATATTGAATTAGGGGCTGAATTTTTAAAATTATCTATAAATTCAGATATTTTAGAATTAATTTCATTCTCTTCGTATACAAAATCAATCAACCCAAACTTAACTCCATCTTCGGGGCTAAAAATTTTTGCAGATGT
>Ga0208390_1000295_pt1 | contig 17168 bp, 24 predicted proteins | sample Knorr_S7_td_Surf_FD_185594 | JGI IMG/M metagenome (GOLD analysis project Ga0208390, IMG submission 185594) | Marine microbial communities from Southern Atlantic Ocean transect - Knorr_S7_td_SurfaceA_ad_6m_LV_A (SPAdes) (version 2) | ecosystem: Environmental > Aquatic > Marine > Oceanic | place...
TAATTTTTTACTCTTTTGACTTTCCAATCTTCGTAAGGGAAAACATATGTTGGGTGATCAGTTTTGTCTTTACCCCATTTAATCTTATTCCAAATTCTTTCATGTCCATAGTACAAGAACATTTTTGTCACAACTTCTATGCCGGCTATTGCACCAGCCATACTCAATGTTCCTGTGATTAGCCAAGAAATAACAAACGTGTCACTTGTTGCAAGTATACGCCATGATAATGTCTTTGCTAAACTTCTACGTGCTTTGCTTTTCATTTTTCTCTAATTGCTCACAAATTAAATTCATATGAACAACTACGGCTACTGCGTAAGATGTTGCGTGGGATTTTTTAAAAAAGTATTTGTCATCAGTTGGTTTAACCCAAACTTCTTGCATAATTTTATCCCACGACTCATTCAACAAATATCTTTTGCTTGGTCTTATAATTGCCAATACTGCCGCTAGTTGTTTTATGTTTCTTGGTTTAAGTTTTTTTAATATTTCTGAATGTCCATTAATATGAAATACTTTGTCTACAAAGTCTTGTGCTTCCAACAATTCCCAAACTGGTTCTTTATTCATCAAAGTTTCCAAATGTTTTTCATCCTGTATATCTTTGTATATGCTTACGTTCAAGCAATCTATCTTAAAATATTTTCTTTGTTCTGCTGTGTCATAATCTAAAGTACTAAGATTTGTAGCAGGGTCATGCGGAACTTCTGTGAAGTAAACGCCAGTGTTGTGTTTCTTTCCGTTATCTAATTTTGCTACTCTATGTTTCAACTTATCAAGTAGATCATTTCTATCTGCAAAGTCTATATCTATATCAGGCATTTACTACCTCTCTTAATTTTGATTTTGGAACATCGATGTGTCTTTTATCGCACACTTCATATATGACACATATATTACATTTAGGTTTTTTGCTTGTACATACTCTTTTTGCATGAGTAATTAATTGCATATGAGCCGCATACTTGTACTTGTCAGGAGTTGTGTCATTTACTGTAATTGCACTCTTGCTTTCATCTAATGTATCTGTCCAACCTAATCTCCATAATAATCTAAACACGTGGGTATCAACTGCTATGTTAGGAGCACCCCAAACGAATCTCATCATTATGTCTGAACTTTTTCTGCCAATGCCAGGTAGATCCATAAGTTCTTTTTGTGTTTGTGGAACTTTACCATCATATTCCATTAATAGTTTATAACTTGTTGCAAGTATATTTTTAGATTTTGCATTGTGTAATCCAGCAGGACGTATTGCTTCTATAATTTTTTCTCTGGAAAGTTTTATCATTTTCTCAGGAGTATCTGCTAAAGAGAATAATTGTTTGCAGGCAATTGCTGTCCTTTTGTCTTGGCTTTGTGCTGACAACATAACGCCTATCAAACTAGTGTAGGCTTCTTTGTGTATTTTCGCCGCTGGCTTTCTGTTAGAGTACTTGGGCCAATAGTTGCCTAGTTTATCGTAAATGTATTCAATTTGTGTTTGTGTCTTCATCTAATTTCTTTACTCGCCTTGTATGTCTGCCTTTTAAAAATTTAGTTTCAAAAAATGCCTCTACCATATGTTTTGCTGTTTCAAAATCTACGTAGTCTGCACCAATACATAATACATTCATATCATTGTGTTGTCTAGCCTGTTCCACATCAAAGACGTCAAAACATACCACGGCTCTTGCTCCTTTGAATCTATTTGCCTGTATTGCCATACCAAAACCACTACCACAAAATAAAATAACTCTATCATCCTTGTCTAAAAATCTGCAGGCTTTTTTGGCTATGTCGTTGTAATCTGTTCTTTTATTTTCATATATGCCTATGTCATGAAAGGTAACAATATCGTCCATACACTCGTCTATAGGACATATCCATTTGGACACTTCGTCCTTAAGTTCCATACCTCGATGATCAGCGCCTATTGTTAAATCTATCATAATGTTAACTTACTATGTCCTCCACCTATTTCACCTTTTACCCATACATTGAAAGACAGCGTGTATCTTTTTTCGCTAGGATTTGTGTTTACATTGACGCTATGATTTAAGAAACTAGGAAACATAATCAAATCCCATTTCTTAGGACACACAGCCATCTGTGGTTGATGATACAGATAACTTCTTTTATTTGTGTAATCAAACTCGTCTTTGTGATCCAAACGCACTGTATCTGTAAAAATATTATTATGATTCTTATCTTTGTGGAATACTATATTTGCTGTATCTTTACAATCTGTTAAAAATAAAACTCCGGAGAATAAACTGTTACTGTGATAGTGTTGATCTATAAAGTGATTTTGTTCATATCTATTACTCCAACTTGTAGTCATTACAAAATTGTGTTTCGGATGTATATCAAGGTAACCGTGTAAAAATTCACTTACTTTTTCCATTAATTCCGACTTTAGTGGCAATAAATTTTCTTTGTCTAGCAGGTAATCATCTTCTGAAATATAACAAACCTTGTGACTTCTTTCTACGTAATTAATTTTATTTTTTATAAAATCTTCACTTTCTTTATATTCCTTTAATTGTGTCTGACATAACGGTATGCCGAATAGTGGCACTACATTATTTTCATTTATCATAGTCTAGCCTCCTTTGTAACCTCTTTTACCATTTCTACATCTGCTGGCAATCTTTTGAACCTTAAAGACCAATGACCAGGATCCATAATCGGATACACAATTTGCAGTTGTTCGTCATTTAATCTTGTCATCATATCTTTTCCTGTTCTACAGTTTAATATTAACCAAGGACTCACTTTGCCATCTTTAATGTCCATTACTGCTCTGTTAAGACTTACGTACTTAAAATAATCATGCCATGGCGCTTCTTTTTCATCACCCCAATCCATCATAGTCTTTATGGAACGTTCCATTGCCGCTTCGACCTTTTCTCGAAGTATTAAATCTATAGCATATTTTTGATACATTTCCTCTCTACACCAATGATCTAATTTCACTCCGCTTGTCACAACATAGTCTATATACTTTGATGGATACAAAGGTTTTACGTTACTTAAAAAACTACCAAACTTAACAAATGCTGTGTAGTAAGGACTTTTGCAAAACTCTTCATATGTTTTTGGCTTTGTAGCCTTCTGACATAGTTCATAAAATCTTACAAATGTTTGATAACCTAGTTGTACACGTCTTTCATCTTTTTGTAGAAATCTTCTTTTTTGTTCACACATATGCACTGCTAAAGTTTTTTCTTTAGTAAATTTTGCACCGCAGTACGGACAAGTAAACAACTTTTCTATCATAATTGTTTTTTAATTTGCTCCTTTGTCATTCCAAAGTCTTCTGCTAATTGTTTTAAATCTTTTGCACTGTTTATCTTTGCAAGTAAATTTATTTCATCTGCTTTTTTAGTTGGATATAGTTTTTCCAAAAACTTTATTGCTTTTGCTGTCCCTGGACTCGATTTAAATTTATATCCAATCCACTCGTGATATCTTATATTTTTCTTGTCATTAGCAGTCATACAAAGTAGATACCATAAAAGTTTTTTGTGTTTTGTTAGTGTGAAAAAGTTTTTGTTATAATATTGATTAGTTTTTAATATTTGTAACTCTTTATCTTGTTTACTGCCTTTAACAGCACTTGCATATCTATTAAGTAAGTAAAAAGATACTTGTTTGCGTTCATCATCTGACAGTTCGTCCCATACATTTTTGGCATTCATATCTATTGCCGCTAACACATCTTTTAAAGGAAGTTTATTAATCTTGCTTACCATCTGTTTTCCTTAATTAATTCATATGTTAATTTTAACTTCTTAAGTTGAATTTGTAAAGACTTGTTTCCTTCGTTTGCGTACTCTACTATTTCTGATATTTCTACTTCATTCAAATACCAATCTGGAAAAATTGGTTTCTCAATGCACACACGTTCACCTTTGCCATCAATTCTTCTTGCATAAACAGTCGCACCACCATCTGGACTTTCATATATCATTGCAGGTTCTTTTTTCTTTTTTGGCATTATAACAGTTCGGTATATTCTATACTCTCACATTGTCTTGAAATATCTTTCACAAAAAATGCACAATCAGGATTTTTGCCATTTGTTAAAGGTGTGCTTATAAGTTGATTATTTTTCATCTTTGGAAAATACCATTTGACTTCATTGTAAAAATTAATTACATTTACAGGAGCGAATTGCGCCTTAAAACTGCTTAACGGATTGAATATAAATGATTCAAAGCCTCTGTCAGCGATACTGGTCAACGGTACCACGTCCACTGTATTACTGTCTTCTAGGTCTCCTACTGCAATACTCCAATCTAAAGGCATTGTAATTTCTTTACCACCTATCTCTAGAACAATCGCAGGCGCACTAAATGACTCTATGTATATCAAAGGTATAAAAAAGAAATCAGGCTCTTTGGGATTGCTATTATCTAAAACACTGAAAGCCATATCGTCCGACACAGTTTCAGGCAACTTGTTCAAATCATATGCTAGATTGTCTACTGTAAGTATTCTCATTATTTCTCTCCGAAACTGTTATCTTTTGTATCATAGTAAAAATATTTTGTACCTGTGTTAGGAGCCTTGTATAGGGACTCCAACGGTAAATGTATGCCTGATGTAAATGATGTGCCTTGATGATTCTCACTGCCGTCTATGTTAATGGGATTATCAACGCTAACGATTGGACAGTTTGTTCCAAACGCCGCCATCCTTAACATTGCGTTGTGCATATCATCATACATTGGCTTAATATTATCTCCTTGATCTTTCGCTGAATTACTTGCAAATAAAATTAAGTCGACGTTTTCTTTTCTTAATTTCCTTGCACAGTTATCTCCACCGTCCCACCAATTTCCAGGAAGGTCATTACACAAAAGCACACCTACGTTTAACTCTTCGCCATCGATTTTAATTTTGATTGTTTGAGATCTATCTTCTGGCTCAATATTGTAGTCACATTGTGCCACATTGTGTTTTCCAACATAACCAATTACTTCTCCTTCTTGAATAAAAGTTAATTGGTTTTTGTGGACACCATTGTTAAAATTGCCGTCAACTTTTTTATCTTTATCATGTATCCAAAGAGTTCCTACCGCTATTCCTAAACCGGTCTTCTTACTATACTCTTTTAATTTTTCCATTGCTTCTTCTGTTGGACCACAAGTGTTTAAATTCCAAGACATTGTATCGTAACCACTTAATGCACATTCCGGAGTAAGTAAAAAATCCAGATTGTTCGTTACTGCCCAATCACAAGCATCTATTATATTTTTATAATTTTCCTGTACATTATTTGTAACAGGTATCTGTGCGGCTCCTATCCTCATAAATTTTTAATATATCTCCTTAATTCTTTGTCCTGCACGTTTGCAGGAATTTTATTTTTGTAAAATATTTTATAACTGTCACTGCCGTATTTGCCTATTCCATATAAATCTGATGCTTCTTTGCCGTCCCAACTTAAAAAATCTACACTCATGCCTCTTAATCTTTTTGCTCTTACTTTCCACATACCAAGTGGTTTTAAAATTCTTTCTTGTGTTTTCACCCTACCACGAATAAATTTTACAGCATTAGGATATCTTTTGAATAACTCTGGCAATACCTGTTTAACTTGTTTCCTGTAAGTTTGATTCAGACAGATCACGCCAACCATGTGTTGCCATTTGCTTTTTACTTGCTGTTGCACCATTAAATCTTCTCTCATGTCCAGTCTAGTTTCTCTATTGTAAATGGATAGTTTGCTTCTTTGTAAAACTTTTTCCTGTGTGTTAAATGACGTTTGGCAAATTTACAAGTAGAAGTAATATCCCATATCTGTACAAAGTCTTTGTCTTTGGCTTTACGTATACCTCTTCCGATTGATTGTATTACTCTGACAAAGGATTTGCCTGGTTCTATTAATACTAAATTGAATATTCTTGGTATGTTTATACCTACAGATGCAACACCATAAGTTGCAATTATAACTTTGTTATCGGTACTGCTAACTTCATCATACTGTTCTTTTCTGTCTTCTAGTTTTGTTTCTCCTTGTATAAAAACACTGTCAGGAATTAACGATTGTAATTCCTTTCCTGCTGTAAGTCTATCAATCAATATTAAAGTGTTGCCTGTGTTTTTAATCTTGGTTATTAGTTTAGCCATGTACTCCAAACGTTTTTTATTTGTTGTGAGATATTTTAATTCTTCTTGATAATTTTTATAGACGTTGGTGTCTAATAGTTGAACTATGTTCACGTGACATTTTGATAATACACCTTTGTCTTGTAATTCTTTTGCACTAATTTGATTAACAACAGGACCTATGCCTGCTAGTATGCTTTGAAATTCAAATTGTTCTTTAGGCACGGTGCCAGTCAATCCCCATCTGATAGGTGAATTTTTTAAATGATGTGTAAGTAATTTTTTCAATACATCTGCTTTTGCTTGATGCACTTCATCTATAATAACAGTCTTTACTCCGTCCAAAAAAGTTGCAAGGCTCAAAGTAGATTCTCCTGCTTTGTCTTTTTTATCCAAGATATTTAAACTTTGCCATGTACAAATTGTATGCGTTTTGTTAAGTTCTTTCCTGTCGCCGAAATAAACTCCAACATCTAATCCTACATTTACATAATCTTCTTCTGTTTGGGTAACTAATGATTTGTTAGGCACTATTACCACTGTACGACCAAACTTTTCGCACAAACTAGAAAGACAGGCAGTGATTATTGTTTTACCAGCACCAGTGGCAACTTCTTGTAAACTCTGTGGTTCTTTAAGAAAATTGTTTACAACGTCAACTTGATAGTCACGCAGTTCGATGTTTTGTCCTTCACACAAATGACCTTTGGGCCATGTCTTGTTTGCAAAATAATCCTTATCTATTTTGTCAAATTTTAAATCTACTTTTTGTCTCTTATCATCTATTTGTTCAATTTCAACTCCTGACTCTGTTAATAAGTTTATTATTGTATCGAGATGATTGACATAACCATTACCACCTAAACCAAAGAAACCAACCTTACCGTCCCATCTTCCTAATTTATATTGAGGCAAGTATCTTGCATATGGAACTTCATATTTCATTTTGTTTGCAATTTTTCTTCTTATTTCAACTGGAAGTCCTTCAATTTTAACGTTGACTTCGTCGTTGATTATAATTTTACATCTCATATTGTTTCAGTATCATAGTGTACACTGTTCCAATAATTATTTTGTCCATTGATCTGGAACACCAAATCGAATTCATGGATAAAAGAATCCACTTTAGAATAACTTCTTGAATCATCCATACAAATCACTGTTGCAGGACGCCAATCCGATTTTACCAAAGGTTTCGGAACTTTCTTATTAGTAATATACACTATTTTTGTATTTTTTGCAAGAGCATTGTTAATTTTTTGTTCATGTACATACTCATTATAATTTTTACCAGAATCGGTACCAGCCTTACGTCTATGCATCACAGATACATCTTCTGGAGCAACGACATTTTTTAATAGGTTATGCATTTTGGATAATAGTTCCAAACTAGCAAAATCATTATGTGGCAGAACTACCAATAACGGAAATCTGTCTAGTTCAAGTATAGTTTCAACCATGTGTGACAATGTCCATTTGTTTGTGTCTATGTTTATGAAAGATTGGTTACGTTTGATAATTTTTTTAGTAAGCACTGATAAATCTTTGTAGGACGTTTGCAAATGTTGTTCATCAACTTTTTTAATGCCCATGTGTTGTCTTCTGTCCCAGAACTTATATAAATTTTCTACTGTGGGTTCACCCCATAGGTCAGTATACTTTTTTGTAATTACATTTGATATATTAGAAAATTTATGATTGTATATTCCTGGAATGTATTTGTCAGGATCCTTTTGCATTGTATCTATTTTATTGTATATATCCAACAAATCTTTATCTATTTCAGTCATTCTGCCTTTTAGTCTACCAATTAATTTGTAAATTACTCTTTCGTTAAACGGAAAAAGATATTTGTCTTTCAGCCTTTGATTATAGAATCTAGAGATTAAATCTGGAAATAATTTTCTTGTTTCGTTAATCAATTTAGATAAAATCATATTGAAAGGAAATCTAACAACAACAACTTTCTTAGGAGTATACCCTGCCCATATAGGATCGAGATAATCATTTCCGTCTTCAATTCTTATATATTTTGTTCTGTCTAATACACGTAGCGGCTGTCTTAATTGATTAGCACTGTTCTGTATATCTATGTTTCTTTGTTTAAATTGTGATGAATATCTACTTACTAGGATACGTTTTACTACTTCGTATTGTCTATCTGTTAGTGCATAGCCTTTGAACACTTTTTTAGCAATATCTATTAAAATCTTTTTATCTCTATCTAAAACAATGAAAGGCTTGGTTATCTTTGTTTCGGATAACCCTGCCATTAATTCTAAACAGGCTTCGATGGTAATGATATGCATACCATTATTATATTGGATTTTGGTTAAAAAGTCAATCTAGAAAATGGCGTTCCTTGGGCAATTTCTTCAATAGTCCACTCAGTGAATGCGTAATCGTTGAGCCATTGTGTCCTATCTGGCATTATTGGGTGCTCTATCCTACTGAAATCAGTATTTGCAACATCATAAGCAAGACTCTGTGGTCCAACAAAAGCAGGTATTCCATTAAGTATTGCGTGTATGCCAGGATTGCTTGACCAACTTACCACTGCCCACTCATTAGAAAAATGTAAGTCATAGTCGTCATAAGTATTTTCGATCATTGCAGGAATTTGATATTCAACGTTTTCTAATCTAGGAAATTGAGGAAGAGGACATCTAGGATGTTGTCTAACAATAATTTTTCTATTTGTATATTTCCTTAATTCTGTAATTGTATCTAATGTATAATCTAGTAATGGTTTGCATTGTGCCCATTGTTCACTTTTGTCGTGTTGCAGGCAAAGTAAAATATGGTCACCGTTAGTGCGCCAAGGCTTACATTGTAAATTTAATTTTATTGCCCTTTCGTTTGTATTGTTAGCAGGACCAAATTGTCCATCTCGATTTATACCATTAAGAGCAATCTTCCAAGTATTGTTTCTTTGTATGCCACCTACCTCAACCACAAGGACATTTTTGTTTTTAGAACGGAACTGATCCCATACAGTTTTATTGCGTAGCATTCTACCATTCCACAACAAGGACCAAATAACTGGAACATCACAATCCATTTCATTTTCAGTAACAGTATGACCTAGTGTTGTTAATCCTTTTCGTATAGCCTCGAATACTCCAGGACTTATTAAAGCACCAAATTTTGTGAACATACTAAATTTCATTCCAGTATTTTTCTCCTCTTACGTTTATTAAGTCACTGCGTTTGCTTTTTCCTAGATTTTTTCTTGCACCTTTCATATGGTCAAAATAATTTCCTAATATGCTGTTAATTAAAGGATGACCTCCTCCACCTGACTTTGCTGTCTTGTTGTAGATGTTTGCAGAGTAATCATAAAAATTATTGTCTTTTAATTTGTATTTTTCCAACACGTGTCCAAACACAAAACTATCATGCCACTCTATTAAATTAAAGATTCCGTTTTCTGCTTCATCATACATACGTTTGAATTCCTGTATAAATTCTTGACAAATTTTATTTTGTATGTTCAAACCATAAAAGCCACACTCGGGCCATGTCTGCGAACCTTTACCTCTGCCCACATAAGTTATCCATTTATCGTTAGGCAATAAGTCTTGAAATTGTTCGTATGTAATTGCATTATGTACAAAAGTGTCTGCATCCATCCATACAACCCAGTTGTTATTTTGTAATTTTTCTACTGCGTCGAAGACTGCATAAACTTTGTTTGCAAATCTAACAGCGTCCCATTTAAATTTTTTATGATGATCTCTTGGACGCTTTTCTGGAAAAGGACACACACCGTTTGCTTTAGGCACGTTGCCCCATTGTGCTTTGAATTCCATTAATGGTTTAACTTCAGTTTGATTTATTATTTTTATTTGTTGTTCATCAGGATTAGTTGGCAAACAATTTTCAACATAGCACAACATTTTTATTCTTTTATCTACTCTCAAGGCAAAACTGTCTAAGAAACGTTGACCATATTGTTCTAAACCATCTTTATGGAAAGTTGTTACAACTGTGATCATTTGACATACTTCCTTAAATGTGCCCACGCCAAACCATCTTTCACTTCATCAAGTGTCCAGTGTGTTTGTGCAATACGTTTAATCCAAAGTTCCCTATCAAAAGGTTTTAATTTTTCCAATTGTTCCCAACTTTGTAATGCAACATCTTTAGATTGTGCTCTGTCGGGGTCAGTAACGAGTGTAGGAATCCCTTCAATCACACTCGCTACTGTCGGACTGCTGTTGTGACCTACCACAGCATGAGCGTGAGCAAATTCATCTCTAATATCTTTTGCTCCGCTAATCTCTACATTTTTAAAATTCCAATCACCTGTGTATATCCAGTTTGTAATCATTTGTTTGTGGCGTTGTACTCCTTTGTCACCAGGATGAAATCTTACACGTATTGGTCTATTTGTGACTGTTCTAATTGATCTTATGGTGTGTTCAAGCCAATTAATCACTCTCATACCTTGCATACTCCAACCGCCATCACGTTGGCAACAAATTAAAATGTATTGCCCACCACCCAGCCTCCACGGTTTTAGTTCTATGTTTAAATCTTTTTTAATTTTCTCCCAGCGTTGTGGATTGGGATTGTCCCAACAATATTCTGCTGTGTTAGGGAAAATTCCATCATATCCGTATCTTAAATAATTTCTACTTTGTGTGATATCTGCATATAAAAATAAACTGCTGTCGACAATCATGCATCTTTTATTTCTGCGTTGTTGTCCTTCGTAAACTGCTTTTCTTAACATAAGATGTCTGTGCCTTTGTGAATTTTCGTGTGTAAACCCTTGTATTACAGATACGTCTGCATCTACGACAGTCCATGAATTCAGAATTACTCCTTGATCACCAAATTGTTTTCCATGACGATTTACACCTTCAATAAAATTGCGTATGATTAATGGTTTTTGTGCTTTTTTATTTCCTGGTGGAATGCATTTCATATATGATACTACTCTATAACCGTTCATTACATTAATCCATATTCTTTCATTATTCTTACTGCCTCACCACTTTGCATTTCTTTGAAATGATATTGACAGTATGCCAACCAGTGTTGCCATTCCTTGACTTGTTCTGTTGGTGCATAGTTTGGTGATTCAATCTTACTTAAATCATTACAAGCAATACTATCAGCGGCAGTCAATTCTTCTGTAAATGCAGGTACGCCAGTGCAAATGGCTTCTATAGCCGCAATAGACTGATAGGTTACCAATGCGTAAATTTGTTCTTTAATTAAGTACCACGGAACAGAATTAGCGCCGACTCTTGCGTGACGTTTTTCTTTATCTCTAATTATGATCTCTCTGTCTGTGTGTTTCTTTAATTTTTTTATAGTTTTTTCTACCCACTTATTTCTGTCTATGCCATAAAATTTACAAGGTTTTTCACTTGGAGTTACAAGCAATATTTTTCCTTTATTATTTTTACGCCATTCTACAAAATCAAGTTCTGGAGATATTCTTGCAATTTTTTTCCAACGATCGTCTGGACATTTGAAAACTTGTGAGTGTTGCACATTATTTTTTACAACCCTGAAGTATATTTTCTTTTTAATTAAGTTACCAACGTAGCCAGTATCTATATAATAGAACGGTCTACCAGTCTTCCAACATTCTCTAATTATTTTTCTTTTGGCTAAACTTCTAAAACTAACTGAATCTGATTTTACAGATTTTCTTATGACTTCCCATGGCAATGGATGACTTCCGAGTCCCAGCACCCAGGCTTTAAGTGTTTCGTCTGTTGTGTCGAAGTGGTAATGCATATCATTTTTTCATCATTTCCGAAAGATAATTTTTCCAAACATCGCCGTACTCACAATGTCTATAATTTTTAAACCATGGACCACCTTCAGTGTAATGTAGCGCCTTTGGTTCTCCGTCTTCGGGAGCCTTGTACCAACCAACTAACCAATTCCATTCGTGTGAAAGTTTGCCTATTTCTTCGTCTTTCAGCCAACTAAATCTATGAAAGTATTTGCCATCGTAGTTAGGATTGTTAACTAAATCAACAGTAATTTTTTCATTTGACGGATGTCCACAATTCCATAGTACCACCGAACTCCAATTTTTCCTTGGATAAATGGTTTGTTTTTGTCCGTCCATTTTTATTCCAGGCTTTGGAGTGTAATCGTGTTGTACACACATCACAGCATATTTGTCATCTGCTTGATCAAATAATTCTTTTACATCATTTAAAAATACAACATCCGAATCGCAAAACAATGCCCAGCCTTTATAATTTGTAAGTGCTGGAATTAAAAATCTTGTAAATGTAAATTCAGTTGATGCTAGTTTGTCTAATTCTCTCCAGTACCACTTGTCTTGTCTTAACCTGTTCTGATTTAGAGGAATTACTTCAACATTGTTGCTGTGTTTTATTGCCGAATATTCACAAACTTGATAGGCAATGTCTTCTCTAGTGTCATATCCTACAAAAATTTTCATTCAAACCACTTCCTTGTCCAAATTAAGAATCCGACGCTGACCACCATTACTACTATTGCCGCTGGGTATGGATATTTTAATGCGCCAAACATAAATGCAATACCACCGAATGTAACCATTAATATAACTTTTAAGCCTTGAAACAATTCTTGTGGGAATATTTCCCATCTATTCTTTTTCATTTTTTCTGTCCGACAGTCCTTCTATCAATGTCGTCGTGATTGAATTCTGCCCAGTATAATTCAAAAGCAACCCCGTCCTCTACACCTTCGAACTGATGAAATTTTCCTGGCTTAACTGTTGTGAAGTCACCTGCATTAAGGATTGTTTCGTCTAGTAATCCTTCTTGGTCATCTTGCCAAACACGTACAATCATTTTTCCTGATTCAACAAAGAATCCGTTCCATTTAAATTTGTGTTTGTGTTCGGAACATTTTGCACCTGCTTTGAATTCAATTCTATGGAATTCTAATACACCATTCTTGTGTACTAATTCAGTTTGTCCCCAAATTTTTCCTGCTTTCATTTTAATTTGTGTTCGTATCCTTGTTCATCTAAAAACTTTTTGACTGACCATTTTGGTTCCCAACCAAGTTCTCTCATTTTAGTAATGTCTGCCAATGTGTCAGGTCTTTCTCCTGCCATGCCTGGTTTTATAGGCAAATTAGGACTTATGTCTGATACTTTTACACTTTGTCCTGTACCTATATCTATTGGTCCTCTAAAGTCTGTATTCATTAAAACAACAACTGCTTCACACACATCATCAACGTGTACAAAGTCTCTTGTGTGGTTAGTGACGTACTCCAATTTACCTGAAATTAATTTGTCAAAGAACATATTAAGTCTTGGAGTTTCTGAATATACTGTGTGGAATCTCATAGCAACACAATTATCATGTGGTATGTACTCTATGCAATGTTTACTTGCGGCATAAGGATTTCTCCAAGGATCGTATTGTGAACTAGAACTTGCAAATAAAACTCTTGTGTCCTTGTAATGTTCTAATATTCTTTTAGTGCCTTCCACATTATTGTCCCAGTATTTTTTTGGATCAGCAAGTGATTCTCTTACTCCACCTATACCTGCAAGATGAATTACCAAATCCACTTCCGGCAGTTCTGCTGAAATAATATTTGTTTGTGCTTTTGTGTCTATGCCGATTATTGTGTGATTGTCTTTTTGTAATCTTTTGACGAGACGCTGTCCGATAAAACCTTTGTCACCTGTGACTAATATTTTCATATTGGATTCCTTTTAAAATTATTTATGAAGTGGATTATTTGGAAGTAGTAGATTTGATACCCTGTGTAGTTGTAAAATATGGCTTATAAACACGCACCCATGGACATATTTGTTTACACATTATGGCATCATTGGGCCACCAACCAATTTCATTCTGCTTGTTTACTATGTCTTTTGCGGCCCAAGGTTTAATTACATAGGCACTGTGTCCTGGCATACCTTGTGGTATCTGATCTTTGGTTACCCAAGGTACTTCGTTGAATCCGTCATTGAGTTTATTGTGATAATCTTTTGCTTTGAATGTTGCCCCTCTAGGGTCATTTATACTGTATGCACCTACATCATTAGTTGTATTAGGCTCTTCAAATTTACGTGTGAATATTGCATCATGCTCAAGTATCATAATAGGCTCGTTGATATGGATGCACTGTTTCCAAAGTCTATAGTGACTTTGTGCGGCGGCAATTCTCTTTTTGTTGTCTACTGTTTTGTAAGGCGTGAGAAATAAATTGGTCTTTGTGCAACTTTTCTTGCCTGCTAAAGGCCAGGTCCAGTTTACATCAAATATACTTTCAGGAGTACTTGCAAGATATATTTGTGCATCTAGATCGCTGTTAGTGTCTTTGATACTTTTTAGGCAATTTTCAGCGTGATCTAGACTGTCACTATTTTTTATTATTGTAATTATAAAAGCCTTCATACAATTATCTATCGTAAATGCTTTTGTACTCCTCACATTTTTGACATACTTCAGGCAATAATTCAGGCGTAAAAAATTTTAATCTTAATTCTTTTATCTTTTTTCCGTTCCAAATTTGATGTAATGTTTCATTGTTGATATTGCCTACAACTAAAGCACCAAACACGTCTCTACAGTCACAAACTTTTAAATCACCGTTCACAGTAATTACGGGTTTGGCATAACTTATCTTACAAGGTCCTACTCTTGGATACCTTGTACGGACCATGCCTTTAAACTGCTCATCTTCTTTAAGTTGTTGCTCTAGTAAACCTCCCCAAGTATCAAATCCTTCATCTGTTATTCTAAAAATTATTTTGTTTTGTTTTAGCCAATCTACAAATTGTTTCTTTTCAATTTTATCGTTGGCATATGTTCTCATCAATACTTTATAGGATAAATTTTTCTTATTTGCAAGTAATTTACGCAACTCTATGATGTGTTTTTTTACAATATCAAATTTGTCTACACCCATAAACTTATTGTATTGTTTACGATCAAATCCAGTAAACGACACTGTGATAGTTAATTTTTTTGTGCAATGCTTAATTGCTTTTTGTATCTTTGGTCCAAAACTAATTAGATTTGTGTAGAAGTCTACTGCTTCTAAGTCGGTTGTGTTAATAAATTCCAAACGTTTATCGAAATAAGGATCTGTTAGTGGATCTGCAATGGTTGGCGTAAGACCAATATGTTTTCCTCCCATTGCTAAAAATTGATTGACAACCTCTTTGAAAGTATCTACTGACATAAATTTTTTATCAAAGCCTGCGTCTGCTAAATTTTTATAATAGCAAAATGAACATCTTGCGTTACATAAGTTAGTGCATTCAATATAAAGTCTTTCTGGAATCTGAAAATTATTATTGAAATGATCAAATATTTCTTGCTTTTTAGTCGCAATATTTTTTAAAGAATTTTTATAGTTAAACATTGCCATAATTAATTGCCTATCACGTAAACTCTTGCGTTAGCACCGTTGTCTTTTTGTGCTTTTGTCATAAAATCGTTTACTAATTTTAGACCTGCGTTATTAATCATTTGCACAATTTCATTATGTTCAATCTCTAAAGGATCTGATGCTCTACTTTTATTATCCTTAGCATCACAGCCGTGTTCTACAAACATTAATCCATTACTAGAAAGTTGTTGGCCCCATACCCGTAAACTTTTATTAGGATCATAACTATGATCCCAACTGTTTGAATAGACGATATCAAAATTATTTTTCCATTCGTCTTTGATTTCGTGGAAGTCCCATTCAACTACATTTTGAAATTGTTTGGCAGTATGAGATATCTCTGTTCCTATTATTTCTGATCCTATGTATCTTGTGCTAAAAAACTCCAATTCCTTAGCATTTCTAACACCATGGCATAAAATTTTATTTGCATCTGGCTTGTAGGTTTTGATTTTATTGATAGTATCTTCTTGTATCCAAGTCCATTCCAGTTTTCTTACGTTGGCTTTAACCTGTTCTTTTTTGTAGTGTTCGTAGTTTTCAAATTTAAAAAGTTTCATATTTTTATTTCAAATTGATCTTTGTAAAAGTTGTCTAATTTTAAGCCTGTATCAGCAATAAATTTGTCAACTGCTTTTGTTGTACCAGGTTTAACTCCATAGTCATCACCGTATATGGATCCGCCTTCCTTTATAATATTTAAACTATTTTTAAGGTCTTTTAGACAGTTGTCATATGTGTGTAAGGCATCTACAAACACCCAATCTACAGTTTCTTGGAACTTTTTAAAGAAATTATCTGTAGTCATCCTGTATAGTGTTATAGGCTTGCCTTTAAATTTTTCATTCACGTGTGCCCATACCTGATCATAGTATTGTTTGTATCCGCCAACAGTGTTGTTCTTTACTATTGTGCCATATCTTTTAAGGTAATTTTTAAAACCTGCTTCATCCATTGCTTGTTCGTAAGCAGTTGGACTCCAACTATCTACCATGTGTAAATGTTTTGCGTTTTGTAAAAACAACAAGGAGGTATCACCCTTCCATACTCCCAGTTCTACTCCAACTGTATCTTTAGGAATACGTTTTGCAGTTGCAAAAGACGTTTTGTTTGTACCGAACATCATATGTTTTTACCATGACTCATGTTTAAATTCTTAAGTTTAAATGTAAAGTATTCAGGATAGGCATACTCAATTCTTACATTAAAATTATTTATAAAGTAATCTGACTGCTCCCAACCACTTGATAAATTTTTTAAAAGTCGCTTCGCACCTTTAGGCGTAACCGCGTATGCGGCTGTGCCAGGCATCATGCAGTGTCCTTTAAATTTATTTTCCATGTGATACACTAACGGCATATCTACGTAGTTCCAAATACCAACTTTGTAGTCTGGTTTGTTTTTATGTTTCCACATATGTTTGAATACAGGTTGATTGAATGCTGACTTTATATTCAATAATAAAAGTTCATCAAAATGGATATCATCCCAATCACTGACACAAAAACTATCCTGTTCCAATATAGCAATTGGTTCATCTAACTCAACGCATTTAGTCCAAAGTCTTACATGATTTAAAAAACAAGACTTTTTCGTATTAAATAATTTTTTGTTCTCTGTGTAAAAATTGTTTACTCTGCTAGGCACCAATCGTGAAATGTTATGTATTTTTTCATATTTTT
>Ga0208390_1000296_pt1 | contig 17163 bp, 13 predicted proteins | sample Knorr_S7_td_Surf_FD_185594 | JGI IMG/M metagenome (GOLD analysis project Ga0208390, IMG submission 185594) | Marine microbial communities from Southern Atlantic Ocean transect - Knorr_S7_td_SurfaceA_ad_6m_LV_A (SPAdes) (version 2) | ecosystem: Environmental > Aquatic > Marine > Oceanic | place...
GGTGAATCAGGCATGACTCATAGAATTAGAGATGAGATGAAGCCTTTAAACTTTTTACTCGTTCCAATATTTTTTGTTTATATTGGTTCGGAAGTGAACATTCAAACTTTAGCTTCTCTTGATGTATTTTTATACGGAATGCTGGTAAGTCTTTTAGCGTTTGTTGGTAAATATGTATCAGCTCTTGGAGCTATGGGCAAAGGTTTAAACACATCTCTCATTGGAATTGGAATGTCTCCTAGAGGAGAGGTTGGATTAATATTTGTTGCTGTTGCTACAACTACGCTATCTGACATTATTTCAGGTGATATTATTTCGATTATAATATGGATGGTAATAGTCACAACAGTTATTGCGCCTATATTACTCAACAGAATACTGCAAAAAGTACCTTTATCTGAAAGAGATGATGATGAAAGGTTCGAAACTCCTGTTGTAGAGTAATTTTTTACTACAAAATAATTTAACTTTATTATTATTAATTTGTTCTAAAAAGGGGAAAAATTAAATGTTATTAAACTACCAAGGTTCAATCATTGCAGCCTTACTAGGTCTAGTACTTGCAGGCTATTTTGCTAACAGAATACTTTCAATAGAGGTAACAGACAGGAAAGTTCAAAACTTATCTGATGCGATAAGGAAAGGCTCAATGGCATTTCTTAAAAGACAATATTCTTGGGTAAGTATTTTTGTTGTCATACTTGCAGTTTTAATTTCGACATTAACTGATTGGGGCTATCCATATGGAGCAATAGCATTTATCGGAGGTGCACTTTTTTCATCACTAGCAGGATTTATTGGAATGAGAATTGCAACAGCTGCCAACGGTAGAACTACAGAAGCTGCAAGAGACGGAGGTACACTCAAAGCTTTACCTGTAGCGTTCAGAGGTGGAGCAGTAATGGGATTTTCTGTTGCTGGACTAGGTCTTCTTGGTGTGGCATTAGGTTATTGGGTATTTATCGACATAATGAATTTAGAAAATGGGTATGATATTTTAGCTGCAATAGGCTTAGGTGGATCTTCCATTGCTCTCTTTGCCAGAGTCGGTGGTGGTATCTATACAAAAGCAGCGGATGTTGGTGCTGATTTAGTTGGAAAAGTAGAAGCAGGAATACCGGAAGACGATCCAAGAAACCCAGCAACCATTGCAGATAACGTTGGAGACAATGTTGGCGATGTTGCAGGAATGGGTGCAGATCTTTTTGAAAGCTACGTTGGATCTTTAGTAGCACCATTAGCTTATGCAGCAATTGTATTTGCTGGAACGGATGTTTTGCCTTCGCTACTTTTTTTCCCACTAGCAGTAGGAACTATTGGTATGTTGGCATCTATCGTTTCCTCTTTTCTTGTAGTCCCTAAGGAAGGCAAGTTGGCTCAAGCACTTCACAGAGGAACTTACTCAGCTGCAGGAATAACTGCTATTGGTGTGTATTTTCTATCAGATACGATGTTTGCTGATTTTTCAGAAAACCCAATAGGATTGTTTATATCAGTTATCATTGGTTTGCTTGTTGGTATTACTGTTGGTCAAATATCAGAATGGTTTACTTCTGATCACTATTCAATTGTTAAAAATATTGCAGATCAAGCTAAAACTGGACCAGCGACAGTAGTTTTATCTGGAATTTCTGAAGGAATGCGATCTGCTGCATTCTCTGTAATAGTAGTTGTTATTGGTGTTGGTGGAGCTTACACATCTGGAGCATGGGCTTTAGGAGAGTCTGGGGGAATTTACGGTGTTGCTGTTGCAGCAATTGGTGTTTTGGCAACACTCGGAATAACCGTTGCAGTTGACGCTTACGGTCCTATTGCAGATAACGCAGGCGGTATTGCAGAAATGGCCCATCTGGATCCTGAAGTTAGACAAGCTACTGATGAACTTGATTCATTAGGAAACACAACAGCTGCCATTGCAAAAGGATTTGCAATTGGGTCTGCTGCTGTAACAGCATTAGCTTTATTCTCTGCATTTGTGCAAAGCGCAGGTCTGACTGAACTAGATATTACGCAAGTAGAAGTTACAGCAGGACTGTTTTTAGGTGGAATGTTTCCTTTCTTATTTGCTGCAATGACAATTAATGCAGTAGGAAGAGCTGCATTTAAAATGATTGAAGAAGTCAGGCGTCAATTTAGAGAAATACCTGGATTGCGTGAAGGAAAAGAAGGAGTAACCCCTGAATATGAAGAATGTGTTGATATTGCAACTTCAGCAGCTTTAAAAGAGATGCTTCTTCCAGGTGGTCTTGCAATTGTATCACCTTTAATTATTGGCTTCTGGAACAAAGAAGCTCTTGGCGGATTCTTAGCTGGTGCTTTAGTAACAGGGTTCTTACTCGCAATATTTATGGCTAACTCAGGTGGTGCATGGGACAATGCAAAGAAATATATTGAAGCTGGTGGCGGCGCTGGTAAAGGATCTGAAGAACATAAAGCTGCAGTAATTGGTGACACTATAGGCGATCCATTTAAAGATACTTCTGGTCCGGCAATGAATATTGTTATCAAGGTTATGACTATAGTAAGTCTGATTTTTGCTTCTGCGTTTTAAATATAATTGAAAACAGTTCACTTTGTTCGTCATGGAGAAACAGAGCAAAATAAAGATGGAATTTGGCAAGGTCATACAAATACAAAATTAAGTAAAACTGGAAAAGCTCAAGCCAAGCTTTTGTCAAAAAGGATAAATTTAAAAAATCAAACAGTTTTTACGTCAGATCTAGCCAGAGCAAAAGAAACTGCTTATTTCTTGTCAGATTCACCAAACGTAAGAGAAAATTTAAGAGAAATAAATATTGGAGATTTTACAGGCAAGTCTGTAAAAGAAACATACTCAAACAATTTAGAAATATTTGACGCTTTACAAGATGACACATATGTTTTTCCAAATGGAGAATCTGTTCAGGACTTTAAATTAAGAGTTCAACAAGAGGTTGATCATATTTTTGACAGTATTGATGAAGACTCCGAATGCGTAGTAGTGACACATGGTTTCTTTATTGGTACTGCTATAGGGTTGGTTCTAGGGTTTAATCAGTATCCATATCCAATTGGCAACATTCAAAATACATCTATTTCTACAGTTATAAAAAGAGACTCTGTAATGCAAGTTAATAAATTCAACGATGCTATTCACCTACCTAATTCATATATTGATTATCCAGCTAAAGATAAAAGTAGAATTTTAACATTTATTAGACACGGTCAGACCGATTCTAACACTCAAGGTGTATGGCAGGGTCATGTTGACAATCCTTTAAATACATATGGTGTTGAAACTGCAAGAGAACTCAAAGGTAAATTTTCAAATTATGATTTATATTTATCCTCTTCATTTAAAAGAGCTTTTGAGACTATCTCATTAATAGTGGATGATAAAGATATAACAGCAACTGACCTTTTAGCTGAAATGGACTTAGGCCAGTGGGAAGGTTTAAGCACATCAGAAATAATGGAAAATTATAGAGAAAATTTCATCCAGTCCTTGTTCGTTAACTTTAAAGTTAAGTTCGGAATAGATGGAGAGTCAATCAATGAAGCCGGGATTAGAGTAAGAGATTTGCTAAACGACTATTATAAAGCCAAAATGTTAATTGCTAGTCATGGCGGAACTATTAAAGCTGCAATTACAACTTTTTTAAACTGTCCAGAACATAAAGCTGCTTCATCATTTACGATTCCGAATAATTTAGGAGTATCTTGTTTGGAGGTCATGGATAACAAATATTCTTTATGGTCATATAATGTAGGAAAAATAGGATATGAAAACATTAGTTATAACGAATGATTATTTTCCAAAAAAAGGTGGAATTTCTACTTATATAAAATCTTTTGAAGATCATCTTGAATTTGAAAAAATAATATATGCCCCAAATTGGGCAGAAGGACCTAATGTTGTTAACTCTAAATCAAAGTTTATCTTTGGTAGTAGAACTCATTTAAGAGAAATTAATCAAATAATTAACCAGCACAACATCGAAATAATTTTACATGCATCAAGCAATCCACAGTTCTACTTAGTTGATAAATTAAAAAATTTTGGATTGAAACAGTATATGATTATTCATGGAGCAGAATTCAATGTGATTGATTCGATTCCAATTGTCAAAAAAATATTTAGAAGATCGCTTGAGTCCTTAGAAAAAATATTTACTGTTAGTTACTTTACAGGTAGAAAATTACAAGAAATTACTTCAACTGAGATTGTACTTATGGGTGCAGGTGTTGAAAAAAATGAATATCAAAAAGAATTTAATGAAAATGAAAAATTAACTGTAGGAGTAAGTAGTAGATTTGTATCCAGAAAAAAAATTGATTGGGTAATAGATTCTTTAAATGATTTACAAATGGATGGATATGACGTTACATTAAATATTTTTGGTTATGGAAAACTGGAGAAGTATCTAAAACAACTTTCCGATATTTCATCTCAAGAAGTAAATTTTTACTCAGATGATGATGAAAATGCTTTGGATGGTTTTTACAAAGACTTAGATATATTTGTCATGCCTGCAAAATCTAGATTTTTTGGAAGAGAATATGAAGGCCTCGGACTAGTTTATTTAGAAGCTGCAAGCTATGGATTGCCGGTTCTTGTTGGAAGCTCTGGTGGGGCTTTCGAAACTATTATTCCTGGAAAAACTGGTTTTATTGTTGGTTCAAGAAACGAAATATATGATGCTATTAAATATTTCTATGAAAATAAGGACATGATCCAAGAATTCGGAAGTAATTCAAAGTTATTTGTCGAAGAAAATTTTTCATGGGAAACTGTGGTTAAAAAATTCAAAATAAACACTAACTAGATTTAATATCACCAAACAATTCAAGAACTTCTGAAGGCGTAATAGTCAAAGCTTGTCTTGGATTTTCTAGAGGCTTGTTTTTTTTGTCTATTAATATTTTATTGATCAGATTGTCTTTTGTGGCATCCTCTGGCTTCATTCTAAACCTTCCTCTGTAGAAGACAATTTCAAGAGATTTGGCCAAACCTATTAAGTGTTCTTTAGGTAATTTTTTAACATACTTCTCATCTAATAAATAATGATTATTGATCATTTCAATTATTTTATTTTTTGTAGCACTTTTTGGAATTTTAAGAATTTCACCACCTAAATAATTTGAAATAGCTTTACTTTTTTCTTCATCAAGCAAACTTCTCAAATCATCTTTTGATAAACTCTGAAGCATATCATTTTCAAAGACAGTCCTATTTCTTTGTTTCATTGCATATCCGCCGTACGGCCCCACAGCTGATGAGTATATCCATTCATCAACCTCGACAATTTTCCTCGGGTTTTTAGCAGATAGAGAAAATCTTTCTATACACTGTTCTTCTGTTAAACTATCAGGATCTTCACCTTCAAATATTGGTCCAATAAGATTTTTAGAATTACAACTTTCAAGATTTTTAAAACCACACTTTTCCTGTTTTCCTCTCTTTTGTTTTCCATCAAGCTGAAGATAAAAACCTCCATTAGGCCCTAGCTTTATCAATATGGAAGCAGAACATTCATTACACTTGGAAACCATACGCTCTTTTTTAAGATTTTCTTCTTGGTGATCTTCAAGTTCTTTTATGTATTCAACCTCTATTTCTTCAAGTGCAATTTCTGGCGGCAGACCAACCTTAAAATCATCATCTCTTAATAAATAAGGATAGGGAATTTTATTTTGGATTCTTCCCGTTTTAACCACGTATCTTGATTCAAATGGAAGCTTTACAGTAGTAAGTACAAGAGGGTCTTGCACACCATAATTATCAACATGATTATTAATTGTATTAAATGATTTTTCTAAAAATTTAATTTTTGAACTCTCGGGATCATCGCTTTCCAAAATTTTATCAAGATCATCTTCCATAGATTTTGAGAACTCATAATCAATGTATTGATTGAAATAAGGTTTCATAAAATTATTGATTAAAGCTATAGCTAAAATTCTTGGTTTTAAACTAGATTCAGAGTTTATAAATACAGAAGTTATGCTTTCAATAATTGACACATATGTTGATGGCCTACCTATACCTAATTCCTCCAATTTATTGATAAGTGAAGTTGACGAATACCTATTTGGAGGATTTGTATATTTCTCTTCGCTCTCTGATTCAATAATTTTTATTTCATCATTTTCTCTCAAGTCTGGAAGCTCTTGAGACTTCTCTGACAAATCTTTAATTAAATCCCTATATCCTCCAAATGTCCAAGTTGTCCCTGAGATTCCCAAAATTAAAGGAGAGTAAGTATTTTCTTTTGCTTCTATTTCAATAGTCTTCGTAATTCCTTGAGCATCAGTCATCTGAGATGCGACTGTTGTGTTAAAAATTAAACTGTAAAGCTTGTATTCATCGCTGTCCTCTTTACGCGTTTTAAGTAATTCTTGAGGAGTAGTAAAGCTTTCACCAGAAGGCCTAATTGCTTCATGAGCTGCTTGTGCATTTTTGCTGTCACCATATAGATTTGGAGAATCAGGTAAGTGTTTTTCAGAAAAATTATCCTTAATATAGGCTCTCGAGGCTTTAATTGCAACATCTGATAACCTAATTGAATCAGTTCTCATATATGTAATTAAACCTTCTTGGTAAAGTCGCTGGGCTACACTCATAGTTTTTTTCGGCTGAAAACCCAAATTGCTTCTAGCGGAGGATTGTAAACTTGTTGTTTTAAATGGCTTCGGAGGCTTACCACTCCGAGACGACTCTTTAATGGATGAGATTGACGCAGTTTGATTATTTAATATACTAACTATTTCGTTAGTTTCATTTTCATCTAGGTATTTTTTATCCTTACTAGTTTTATTTCCATTTTCATTAAAATCTGAAGACGAAGCCAACCTCTTTCCACTAACTCTTTTAAGATTTGCTGCAAATTCATAATCATTACTTTTACATAATGCCTTGATTTCAAAATATTTTGATTTAACAAATTTTAATCTTTCTTCTTCTCTTTCAACAATTAACCTGATAGCAGGACCCTGGACTCTTCCTGTAGAGATGAATGCACCTCCAAGATCCCTAACTTTTGGTGAAATTTCATATCCAATCATCCGATCAAGAGTTCTTCTGGCTTCGTAAGATTTAAATTTGCCAATATCAATAGTTTCAGGATTATTAATTGCGTTTGTCACCGCAGCTTCCGTAATTTCATTGAACTTAATTCTCTTAGGTTCACTTTTGAGTTCAAGTGATTCCATCAAATGATATGCAATAGCTTCACCTTCTCTGTCATCATCAGTCGCTAGATATACATCTGATGCTTCATCTGCTATGTCTTTTAGTTCTTTAACAATTTTTTTTCTATCTTCGGGTATTACATATATATTCTCAAAATTCTTAGGCTTAACAGCACCCCACAAGATTTCTTTATTTGAATAGTTAGTAGGTATAGCTTTAGCATTACGTGGAAGATCTCTTATGTGGCCAACACTTGATTTAACGATATATTCAGAACCGAGAATCTTAGAAATAGTTTTTACTTTTGTTGGCGACTCAACAATAACTAATGGTTTTGACATGTCCTTATTGATAACACTATTTTTGTCATATGTACAGGATTTAAGAAAAAAAGTATTCTTAACATTAACTAGGATGGGTATAAGGCAATGAAATCAATAAAAATATTTTCAAAATCTCAGTTCTCAGTTTTATGGTGGTCGGGTACTTTGTCAAGCTTTGGAGATTGGGCAACCTTATTTGCTTCTGTCGCATTAGCAAGTTATTTAGGATCTGAAGGTGGCAATTCTGAGCTGACCGCTGTTATTCCAATTGTTGCAAGGATAATCCCTGCGCTCATGTCATCTTTCGCAGGAATATTGGCTGATAGGTTTAATAAAAAAAATGTGATGATCATATGTGATCTATCAAGAATGGTTATAGTGCTAGGACTTTTTTTTACGACGACCTTAATTCAACTTTTTCTTATCAATTTTTTATCTGAAATTTTTTCTCTTATCAGGCAACCTTCAAGAGAATCAGTAGTTCCTGAAGTAGTTGACGATGAATACTTAGTTAAAGCTAATTCTCTGTTCACAGTAGGCACATATGCGTCACTTCCACTAGCTTCATTAGTCTTTGGCGTAATCTCTGATTATTCTTTAATTGAGGGAATTGTTTCTTATGGAAATGATTGGAATGGGTCTGTAATATTTGTAATTGATTCGGTTACTTTTTTAATTTCATCATTTTTGCTTTTATATCTCAAAACTGATTCTCCAAATAAAAATATAGAAAAGCAATCGAATGTTCTTGGCGACCTTAAGGAAGGCTTAAATTATTTTCTTTCTGTTCAAGAACTTAGAACAGTAACAACATCGATATCTTTAAGTCTTGTTGGGGCAGGAGCTCTTTTTGTTTTAGGAAACACATACTTGACAGAGTCACTTAAGTTTACCCAGAGCTCTTTCGGTTTTATGATTGCTTCGTTTGGGTTTGGGATTATTTTTACAATGGTAATTTTAAGTTACTTTGTCACCTCGTTCAGCAGAATTCCATTTTTTATCGGTATAAGTATGGTAATAACTGGTCTCTCACTTTTATTTGCATTTAACTCATCAGAATTTTCAACAATCTTATTTTTTATTTTTATTTCAGGAATAGGATCAGGATCCGTTTATTTGTTAACTATAAGTTACCTTCAAAGTACAACGGATAAAAATTTAAGAGGAAGAGTATTTGGTAATTTTTATACAATTGGGAGACTGTCAATTCTACTTTCACTATTTATTTCTGGATTTGCTGCAAATTTTATAAATCAATATTTTGAGTTTGATGGAGTACTTTTTGTTTTAAGAATAAGCTCCGGGTTTATATTGCTTTCTGGTTTAATTACCTTTGTTAAAGGGTACAGAATGATAATTAGAGATTTTGGATTTGAAAATTCCAATTTTAACAAGTTAAGATTAAACCTTGATGCTGATGAAGATGAACCGTTATGAATTGTGATTATGTAGCTTTTGAAGGGATTGATGGATCTGGAAAGTCAAGCGTCATTGAACAGCTTTCAAAAATTTTAGATGAGAACAAAATAGAAAATAAGATAGTCAGAGAACCAGGCGGAACCAAAGTTGGTGAAGGTATTAGGGAGTTATTATTAAGCCATGACTACAAAGTTGGCCCTCTCACAGAAGCCTTATTATTTTGTGCTCAAAGATCTCAATTAGTAAACGAGCTCATAAAACCATCAATTCAAAATGGAATAAAAATTTTATCAGACAGAAGTGCATATTCCTCTGTTGCTTATCAGGGTGTTGGAAGAGAATTAGGCTATGAAAAAATTTATCAGTTAAACGATATTGCTGTTGGAGGTTTCTGGCCAGAAAAAGTTGTTTTACTTGATATCGATCCATTAATTTCCTTAGATCGTCAAAAAGTTGCAGACAGAATTGGTAGTGACAAAATAGAGTTTTTTCAAAATATTAGAGAAGGATATTTAAGGCTTTCAGAAGAATTTTCGGAAAGCTTCTTAGTATTAGACGCTGAAAAGAGTTTAGAAGAAAATTTGATGAAGGTATGTAACTGGTTAGGAATTGACAAAGCTTAATAAATCACTTGAAAAAGAACTAGATGGCGTATTCCATGCCTATATTCTATTTTCAAACTCATCAAGAGAGCTTATCAAACAAGCAAAAAAATTTGCAGGGCTTATTGCGTTTAACGATGAATATATAGATGCTCATCCAGATATAAAAATAGTTGAATCTGACAATCTTCGCACATTAGGAGTTGAAGATATCAGAACAGTTATAACTCAAGATAACCTTTCTCCAATTGAGGGAAGGTATAAGGTCGTTATATTTCCACCACTAAAATCTTTGACTGAGGAAGCTTCAAATGCACTTTTGAAGACTATTGAAGAGCCATCAAAAACAAGTGTATTTTTAATACTATCTACTGGTAATTTTTGGTCTCACAGCCGAGATGATTCAAATAATATGATTCTTTCAACTATAAAAAGTAGATGTAGAGCTATTTTCGTTGATACTGACAAAGATATACAGTTTAATTATTCAAATGAAGACTTTATTGATTTTTTAGATCTCGAAATATTTGACGAAAAGCAATCTTTTAAAAAGGTTTTAGATGTCCTAACAATTCAAAAAAAAGAGTTAAGTAATTTGATCCACTCATTTTCTTTAATAAACGAATGCAAGAAAGTCATTGATGGTCTTGATGATGATGTATCTTTAACCCTTAATTCGCTGATTGTTAGATGTCTAGAGTATTTAACTAACTCAATAATAATTCAACAGAACATGTCAAGAGAGATGTATGAATTTGCTGTCAAAGTGGAAATTGCTATGGCAGATATAAGTTCTGGAATGAGGCCACAAGTAGTATTAAGCAACTTGTCACTTGAGGTTTCATAATATGAACAAATTAACCCTTCTAGGCACTGGTTGCCCAAGCCCAAGTCACTTAAGATACGGACCAAGTAGTTTAATTTCACATGACGGAATAAATTATTTAATTGATGCTGGTTCGGGAGTTACTCAAAGGCTTAGTGAAGTAGGAATAAAACCAGGTGAAATAGATTACATTTTTATTACCCATTTACATTCCGATCATATTGTTGATTTATATCAATTATTTATATCTGGATGGCACACTGGGCGAGAAACTAAATTTAAAGTATTTGGCCCAAAAGGTCTAAAAAGCCATTTCAATAAAATTTTTGAAGCTTACAAAGAAGAATTAGATTTACGAAAAGAATGGGAGAAAAGACCTAATTTAGATGGTTTAGCATATGAAATTAACGAAATTAATAATGAATTAAAAATTAACCTAGATAACACAACTATAGAAAGTGTAACAGTGGACCACCACCCTGTTGATCCTGCATATGGATATAAATTTATTTTGGGATCAAAGAATATAATTTTTTCTGGAGACACTCGATACAGTGAGGTTCTGGAAAAAGCTTCAAAAGATGCCGATATTTTAGTGCATGAAGTCTTTGTGGGTTTAGACTACGATTCAGCGCGAATGTCATCTGAAACGATTGAAAACATTAGTGATTATCACACGACACCGGAAGAAGTTGGGCTTTTAGCAAGTAATGCAAGGATTAAAAAATTAGTTTTAAACCATTTTGTACCCCCTGTATTTGATGAAAATATCTTAGTACAAAGAATTGCTAAACATTTTGATGGAGATATTGTAGTTGGTAAAGATTTATTACAATTTGATATCTAATAGAATTATTTTTTTTCTTTTTAAACTTTAATTTAAAATTGTAAAATATTTACATGACAGTTCCAGTAATTCCAAGCCTTCCAATCATTGGTCATTCCTTGCCTTTTCAGCGAAATGCGCTTAAATTTACTTCCGAAATGCAAAAAAAATATGGAGATGTATTTCAAATTTCGTTGTTAAATGAAAAATTTATTGCACTTTTAACCCCAGAGGCTACAAAAGATATCTTTTTAGATAAAGACGATCTATTTTCTTCCAAGGAAGGTTGGGCTGTATCACTAGGACCAACTTTTGAAAACGGTTTAATGTTAAGAGATTTTGATGATCACAAATATCATAGAACATTACTTCAAGATTCTTTTCGACATGATGCAATTCATGGATATTTAGAAATTATTCAACCAATTATTAACCAGTGGGTAGAAAATTTAAAAAAAGCTGGGAGTTTTAATTTGTATCAATCTGTTAAACAGCTTATGTTTGATATTTCTCTAAGCCTCTTTTTTCTTGATGTAAAACCAGACGAATCTGAAAAGTTAAACAAACTTTTTATGGATTCAATTGCTTCTGCAACATCTGCAATAAGATGGCCACTTCCATTTACCAAAATGAAAAAAGGACTCAAAGCACGTGAGTTTTTGCTTGATTATTTTGAATCAAAAGCAGGACTTATTAACAATGAAAGTAAAAAGACTTTATTCGCTGAATTAGTAAATACAAACAAAGGGGATGTGGGGTTAACAAATTTTGAGATAGCTGAACACATGATTTTTTTATTGTTGGCAGCTCATGACACTACGACCATCACTCTCACAAATTCAATTTATAGTTTGTCTCAAAATGTAGATTTCAGAAATGACCTAATTAGAGAAGCGAATGAAGTGAATCATTCTGATATCTCCTCATTGAAGAATGGATTAGTAGGGGAATCAATATTTAAAGAAGCTATGAGATATTATCCACCTGTGCCATTTTCAATCAGACATGTCGTAAGGGATACCGAAATTCAGAGTTACCCACTTAAAGCAGGAACTTATTTGACCATAAGTCCATTACTTTTACATCACGATGATAGGTACTGGGACAATCCAGATCTTTTTGATCCATATAGATTTATTGATCCAAACTATCATAACAAAGCATATTTTCCATTTGCTGGAGGGGCGCATACATGTTTAGGTAAGTTTTTTGCAAGCTATATTTACAAAAATGTAATCTACAAATTTGTTCAAAATATTGACAATTTTGAAATTGATGAATCGCTTGAGATTAGGCCAACCCCGATACCACATCCAGTTAAGGATGTGCTTGTTTCAGCTTAAGATTCAATAAAATGCCAAAGATGTAGGCACGCTATAGTTTTATAAGGGTCCCACCTTTTTGCATACTCATCATATTTCTCAAAATCGTTATTTTTTTTAACCATTTCAAGTTCTTCCATTGCGACTCTAATAGCAGCATCTCCGCTAGAAAAAATATTTTTGTTTCTAATATAAAACATCTCAAACATCTCGATACTCCATTTACCGATTCCAAAAATTTTAATTAAATTATCGTACCGTTCTTCCTCGGACAGCCTATAGAGATTTTTAGAATTCGGATTTTGACCAAAAAACAATACCAACGATTTAATAGACTTAGCCTTGTTTTTACTTAATCCGAGGTTTTTTATTTGACTGATAGTAAGGTTTTTGAAACTTAATATTTTAAAACTTTCTTCATTTAGTTGCTTCAACATTTTTTCTTTGATGCCTTTGGCAGCTTTTGTGGAAATGAACTGTGAAATAACAATATTTACCAACTCATTAAACGGGTCTATTTTTTTGATTGAAAATTTTAAATGACCATTATTTTCAATAACTTTGCCTAATTTTGGATCACTTTCTATCAAACTTTTTTCAGCTTTTGAAAAATTTTTATTCATTCAATATTTAACTTATTTAGATTTTTTAAATTGTAAAATAAAAAAATACTCACAGCAATTCCGACAAAAGATAAACCTTTATATCCAACTAACAAGTAACTTAAGCCTAAAGATGTATGAGCTACAAAACTTCCTAAGAAAACAAAAGAGTCGCTTTTTATGTTTAGGGGAGTCCTGTATTTGATTGAAAATTTTGAAATTGCTGCACTAATTGCAACATAATTAAAATTCCATCCAAGTCCTAATAGGTATAAACTTATTTTTAATGCTGTTGGTCCAGAATTAATTAAAGTAATTAAGCAACTTATAAATAAAATTACAGTTCCCACATATGTAAATTTCTCGTATCCATATTTATCTACATAATTTCCAAGAATCGGTGAAAATAGAAACATCCCTAAAGTGTGATAGCTAATAATAATTCCAACCAGCTGAACGGTTTCACCTATATCTTGTATATGCAATGGTGTAGCAGACATTATTACAACCATTGTGAAATGATTCAAAACTAAAAGTAGCGATAATAAGCTACCATTTTTTCTTTCAGAACTTTGATCACTTGATTCACCTTCTAAATCACTTGGGCTCCTTAAAATACTTTTTTTTGAAGTAAATGTGAACAGAGAGGCGGCTGCAAATAGCATTCCAACAAACGCAATTACATAACCAACGATTAGCTCTGAGTTAAATATATTTTCAAAAAAATTTGAATAACTACCAACCATACGTGGTCCAAATATAGACCCAAAAACTGAAAACCATACTGCTAGAGACAATGCAGTAGCTTTAAATTTCGCACCTGCCACAAATGAAGCAGCGTATCTGGTTTGAAGTGTTGCCGATTGACCAATGCCTAAGACGAAAGCACCTAACAACAGAAGCACAAAAGAGTCAATTATTAGACTATAGAACATAATTGCTCCTCCAAAAGCGCCTATTAAAAAAATAAAAGCAAGAGCATTAAGTTGCGAATTAGATTTAGATATTAGATATATCATTCGCGTTCCAAGGACCGCACCACCTACCCCTACTGCATTTGGAAAGCCAACAAAAAGTGGATTATTAGAAACTTCTCTTGCTGCCAGCACGGTAACTGTTATTGAAGCTATGAAACCTATTGAAGAAAAAGCTACTGACAAAAGAAGGCTTGAAATTTTTCTTATCTCGGTGAGCATACAAGAAGATTAGCTAATTTGGTAATTTAATCTTTCATATAAGTTCTTTGAAAAAGATTATTTATTTTATTACCATGAGTTTTGCATAAAGAGAGGAAATCCTCAGCAACCTAGATTACCAACTAAGGTGCTTTTTGATGTGGTTTAACGACAAAAAATGGTATTTTCAAATCTCTTGCATAAAATATAATTGGAGGAAAAGTTGACTAAATTTGTAACTGCTGAGACAGTTTCACCTGGTCATCCCGACAAAATCGCAGATTTTATATCTGATAATGTATTGACAAAAGCTTTAGAAAATAATAGTTCGTCAAGAGTCGCAGTAGAAACTTTTCTTACGGGTACAAAAAAAGGTGGCTTAGTTCTTGTTGGAGGAGAAATAAGTGAAATTGCTAATATCACAACGGAAGACATAGTCAGTATTGTTAAAGAAGCCTTAAATAAAACAATAAAAACAAGTTTTGAAGATTTTAACTTACAGAATTTGTCAATTTTTAATGAGCTGACACCGCAGTCTGAAGAAATCCGTGCTGCAGTTGAAGATGATAAAGATCAAGGTGCTGGAGACCAGGGAATTATGGTTGGTTTTGCAACAAATAAGACTGAATCATTCATGCCACCAACATTTGATAAATCAAGAAATATACAAAAAGATATGTGGGAACTTCAAAATTCTAATGAATTTTTAGATTTAGATTCTAAAGTACAAGTTACCAGTGGAGGAGAAAAAACAAGGATTGTTGTTTCAACTCAACACCATAAAGATATCGATATGGAAAATCTTCATGATGAAGTTTCCAAAATTGTTTCTAAGCATGTTTCTGGAAATTTCGAATTAGATTTAAATCCATCGGGCTCTTTTATCAAAGGTGGACCAGCTGGAGATACAGGCCTAACAGGAAGAAAAATAGTAGTTGACTCATATGGACCTACTGTGCCGGTAGGTGGCGGAGCTTTTTCAGGTAAAGATCCAAGTAAAGTGGATCGATCTGCTGCTTATGCTGCTAGGCATTTAGCTAAAAATATTGTAGCCCATGATTTAGCAGAGGAATGCCTGGTTAGGGTCTCATATGCTATCGGAAAAGCTGAACCTTATGAATTAACAATTGAAACTTTCGATACTCTTAAAGTGAATGACAGGAAACTAAATGATTTTGTTCGAGCTTTTGACATGAAACCCGGAGCAATTATTGAAAGGTTAAATTTAACAAGTGTTGATTATACGACTGACACACTTTTTTCTCATTTTGGAGACCCAGAAAGGAACTGGGAAATAATAGAAAATATTTAGTTATGTCAAAATATTTTGATATAATTTTCGTAAGCATAAAGAGAAGGTTAAGACCTCGGCAACCTGGAAGACTATCCAAGGTGCCTGAAGATGTGGCAAAATTGCAACTAAGTAGTCAAAATCCTTCTCCAAATTTAAGGAGAAATTTATGAGATTTAATTCAAAATTGATACATGCAGGTTGGGATTCTGATGAAGATTCGGAAGGTTCAATAACAGTGCCTATTTACAGAACAACAGCTTATCAATTTAATAATACTGAACACGCTGCAAATCTATTTGGATTAAAAGAGTTTGGTAACATTTATTCTAGATTAGGCAACCCAACTGTTGGAGCACTTGAGGCTAGATTAACTGCTCTTGAAGACGGTGCTATGTGTGTAGCATTATCTTCAGGAACCTCTGCTGTAATGTATTCACTCATCAACATTATGAGTCAAGGAGATAATTTTGTTACTGCAAACCAACTTTATGGTGGAACATATACAATGTTTGACAATATTTTGCCAGAATATGGTATTAATTCCAAAAAAGTAGACATTACAGATTTTGAAGCTGTTGAATCGGCAATCGACGAAAAGACTAGAGCGATCTATTGTGAAACAATAACCAACCCAGGCTTAGTTGTTGCTGATATTTCTGCATTAGCGGACATTGCTCATTCAAAGGGAATTCCATTAATTGTTGATGCAACTTTTACAACATCAGCAATACTAAAACCATTTGAATTTGGTGCTGATATTGTTGTCTATTCATTAACAAAATGGATGTCTGGTCACGGAAGAGTCATTGCAGGTGCAGTAATTGAAAAGGGTGGCTTTGATTGGGGTAATGGTAATTTTCCACTTTATGATAAACCCGATACCAGCTATGGAGGTATGAGATGGGGTCATGACCTTGGTGACTTAGGAAATGTTGCATACTCCCTCAGACTTAGAACAGTTCCATTAAGAAATCTTGGTGCGAATATGTCTCCAGATACTGCTTTTGAAGTTTTGAGTGGACTTGAAACACTAGCTCTAAGAATGGAGCGTCATTGTGAGAATGCAATTAAAGCTGCAGAGTACTTGTCTGGACATGAGCTTGTGGAATGGGTTAGATTTCCTGGACTCAAAGATGATCCGGCATATGACCTTTCTGAAAAGTATTTGAAAGGCACTGGTGGAACAATGGTGGTTTTTGGGATCAAAGGTGGAAAAGACGCTGGACAAAAATTTATAGACAATCTAAAAATGTTTAGGCATGTTGCTAATGTAGGAGACACTAGATCCCTAGCTATTCATCCAGCAACAACAACTCATTCACAATTAGATGAAGATCAACTTATTGAAGCAGGTTCACCACCTGAACTTATTAGACTGTCAATCGGCATCGAAGACATTGAAGATATCGTTGAAGATCTCTCACAAGCACTTGAAAGTACAAAATAGCTCCATAAAGTTCGCGAAAAATAGATTAGTAAATATCTTGCATAAGTTGAAAAACTGACGTATATTTATAAAACACTATCGGAAAAGAAATCGAAAGATAGAAAAGAAGATAGAACAGAAAATCCCGAAGGGTCGCAAGATCAATCGGGATTTTTG
>Ga0208390_1000297_pt1 | contig 17102 bp, 16 predicted proteins | sample Knorr_S7_td_Surf_FD_185594 | JGI IMG/M metagenome (GOLD analysis project Ga0208390, IMG submission 185594) | Marine microbial communities from Southern Atlantic Ocean transect - Knorr_S7_td_SurfaceA_ad_6m_LV_A (SPAdes) (version 2) | ecosystem: Environmental > Aquatic > Marine > Oceanic | place...
TGGTACGGCGCTGGGTGGTGTCTGTACGATTGTAGGTGAGCCTCAAAACTTATTGATTGCTGATAAAGCAGGTTGGGAATTTATGGAATTTTTCTACAAAATGGCTCCTGTAACTATGCCAGTTTTAGTAGCTGGGTTGATATGTTGTCTGTTAATAGAAAAATTTAAAGTCTTTAGCTACGGCCATGAAATGACAGATGAAATGCGAAATAAAATTATAGCTAATGCAGAAAAAGTTGATGCTGAAAGAACAGATATGGAAAAACTTCACTTAGTTTTTGAAGCTATATTGGGTTTGTGTCTTATATTTGCACTCGGACTTCATTTGGCTCCAGTGGGAATCATTGGATTATTTTTAATGGTTTTTTTAACAGCTTTCAAAGGTATTACCGAAGAACACCAACTAGGTGGTGCTTTTAAAGAATCCTTGCCTTTTACCTCACTGCTTGTGATCTTTTTCGTAGTGGTGGCAGTAATTAATGATCAGAGCTTATTTACACCAGTCATTAATCTAGTATTGGCTTCCTCAATAGATATGCAAGTACCATTATTCTATTTAGCAAATGGAGCTTTATCTGCCATCAGTGATAATGTCTTTGTTGCGACAGTTTATATGAATGAAATAGTTCTGGCACTGGAGAATAATGTTATTACAGAGAATCAATTTGATAGACTCGCGGTTGCAATTAACACAGGCACAAACTTGCCCAGTGTCGCAACACCAAATGGTCAAGCAGCATTCTTATTTCTTTTAACTTCATCTCTGGCACCATTGATAGGTCTGTCCTATTTAAAGATGGTCTATAAAGCCCTTCCTTACACAATTGTACTGACCCTCGTTGGGCTGGCATGCGTTATATATTTCATATGACACAAAACCATCATAAATTTTGCATTGCTCCGATGATGAAAAAAACGGACAAGCATTTTAGATTCATGGCTAGACAATTTACTAAAAACTCCATGTTGTATACAGAAATGATTCATTCAAATGCTATTTTAAAAGGCGATGTAGAGAAATTATTAAAGTTTGATAATTCTGAGCATCCTGTTGGTCTTCAACTAGGCGGCTCTGATCCAAATACTCTTGCTCAAGCTGCGATTATTGGGCAGGAATATGGTTATGATGAAATTAATCTGAATGTTGGTTGTCCATCAAAAAAAGTGAAGTCTGGCAACTTTGGGGTTTTTTTGATGAAAAATGTCGAGTTACTTAGCTCTTGTGTAAATGAAGTTAAAAAAAATATTAACATCCCTTTCACTATAAAATGCAGAATAGGTGTAGATGATTTTGAGGGAGAGGAGTATCTGGAAAATTTTTTATCAACTATTTCTGATTACGGTATCAATACATTCATTATTCATGCTCGAAAAGCCATTAGTGGGTTAGATACAAAAAGAAATAGATCTATACCACCCCTGAACTATGAGCTTGTCTACAGAATGAAAGACCGTTTTCCTGATTTAAAAATTATCATCAATGGTGGTATAGAAGAAATTAATAATGTTAAAAAACAATTGAATTATGTGGATGGAGTTATGTTAGGTAGAAAAATCTATTCAGATCCTGCATTTTTATTACAGATTGATAAAGAAGTCTACGCAAATAAAACAAATTTAGAATTTAGTACAGGAATGCAAAACTATATGTCATACATCTTAAATCTAAAAAATAAAAAAGACGTAAATAGGGCAATTACGCATTTATTACAAATAATTCGTAAACTTTCCTATACAAAAGAGATTAGACGTAGGCTTTTAGATAATGTTAAGAATACATCAATTGATTTGGAAGACGTTTTTAATTGTTTTAAGGAAGATCTAGATCAAAAAGCTCATCTTCAAACTCACTGAGGAACTCATCTTCAACTTCACCATCTTTTACCGAATGTTCTCGAGATTGAAGGAATGCATCTTTTACAAATTCGTACCTATCTCCAACAATTAGGTTCTCAGCAGCAAGTATTCTTTCTCTTGTATCAATCACATCCAATAAAGAAAATAGAATCTTTGTATTATCTTCTTCAATTGCAAAGGTACCTGAAACATACCAACTAAGAGGAATGCCAAAAATGTCTCTCAGAGTAGACGGTCCAACAAATGGCACAAAAACGTATGGGCCTGATTCAACGCCCCAGACTCCCAATGTTTGCCCAAAATCCTCATCATGTCTTTCAAATCCCATTCTTGTTGCAATATCAAACACACCACCAACACCGATTGTAGTATTAATGATAAATCTAAGTGAATCTTCAGCAGCTAATTTAGGCTTACCTTGTAACAATTGATTAATTACTGTGTCTATTTCAGCAAGATTATAAAAAAAGTTTGTAACAGAATCTTTTATGAATAATGGAGTGTAGTCACTATATATTTCTGCAGTTGGTCTTAAAAAACTTTCATCTAATGAATCTGAAATATTAAAAACAACTCTATTAAAATTTTCATATGGGTCAATATCAACTACTTCATTATCTTCTTCAGCATATAAGAAAAAAAAGATTGTTATTAGAAATAAAACTTGTCTCATTTAAATAATTTCTTTGGTATATATTTTCTTAGTTTATCAAGATTGATTAATTCTTGATAAAAATCTTTTCTAGGGATCCTCGGCAATGAAAATAATATTTCTAAATTGAGTTGTTTCTGTATCTTTTTGCTCATGACAGGATCATTACTAATATCAAAATTTTCTGACATATTTTCAATTAACCCTAAGCAATTTTTTTTTAACTTTTTCACAAGTGAGTTTGTTTTATGTAAATCAGCAATGCAAAAATCATCTTCCACTCCTACCAAAACTACATTATCAATATCTAAATCATTAAGGATTGTAAGATAAGCATCGCCTGTACCTGGTGGCATATCAATTAATAAGTAATCAAGATTCCCCCAATTTGTACCAAGGTATAACTGTTTTAGTGCTTTGCTTAACACAGGGCCCCTCCAAATTGCTGCCTTATCTTTATCGATAATAAAGTCTATAGAATTTATCATCATATTATTTATAACTATTGGCATGAATTTGTTTGTATTTTTCTCATACTTTAGTGAAATTGTTTGATTATCTGGAAGTAATATTTGTGAGAGATTTGGACCATATATATCTGCATCTAATAATCCAACTGAAAATCCCTGACTTTTGAGATGATTGGCAAGTATTATTGTTATTGATGTTTTACCTACTCCTCCTTTGCCAGAAGCAACAGCAATTTTTTCCATAGAATTAAAATTAACATATAATTTCAAAACAAACATGAAGTATTTAGTAACAAGTGCTCTGCCCTACGCAAACGCACCTCTTCACTTAGGACACGTTCTCGAAATTGTTCAAACTGACGTATGGGTTAGACATAAAAATCTTACAGAAGATGAAGCTTTATATTTTTGTGCAAGCGATACACACGGCACACCAATAATGCTAAAAGCAAAAGAGATGAATATTTCTCCTGAGGATCTTATTAAGGAACTCCATCACCAACATCATGAAACCTTTAAAAACTTCAATGTCAATTTAACAAACTTTCATTCAACTCATTCAGAGGAGAATAAAGAATTAACTTCTGAAATCTTTAATAAAGCTCTAAAAAAGAAATATATCTACAAAAAACAGATATCCCAACTGTATGATGAAAAGGAACAAATTTTCTTAGCAGATAGGTTTGTGAAAGGAGTCTGCCCTGCATGTGGTGCAGAGGATCAATATGGAGACGCATGCGAAAAATGTGGATCTACTTATGACGCGCTTGAACTGAAGAATCCAATTTCAGTGCTTTCTGATACCACACCAACAATAAAAGAATCAGAACATTATTTCTTTAAATTAAATGAACTCAACGATTATTTAAAAAAAAATGTTCAAAAAATTTCAAAGCAAAAACCTATAAAAGCAAAACTCGATGAATGGTTAAATGAAGATTTAAGAGATTGGGATGTTTCCAGAGATGAGCCTTACTTTGGATTCAATATACCTGGGGAAACGACAAAATATATATATGTATGGATGGATGCGCCAGTTGGATATCTTGCTTCTATAAAAAATTGGACAATACAAAATAACCTTAATTATGAAGATCTATTGAAAAAAGATGATGTCAAACTCGTTCATTTTATTGGTAAAGATATAGTTTATTTCCATCTTCTCTTTTGGCCGGCAATGCTTAAGACCTCAGAAATAGCGAGTTTGGATGAAGTTTTTGTGCATGGATTTTTAACAATTGAGGGAAATAAGATGTCCAAATCCAAAGGTAATTTTATACTTGCTGAAAAAGCTTTAGCTTATGCAAATCCAGATTACTATCGGTACTATCTTTGTTCAAAACTTAATACTGATATTTCAGATATAGACTTTTCTGTAGACGACTTCATTCAAAAAATTAATAGTGACTTGATAGGGAAGTTTATTAATATTGGTAGCCGAACTCAAAACTTCCTAGTTAAACTCAATAATTCGAAGGTAGCACCCGGCAATATCAAAAAGTCGCAAGAATACAGTTCAACTTACAAAGAGATAATAAATTTTATTGATAAAAAAGAATACTCTAAAGCTTTGAAAAATATAATGAGCATTGCTGATAAAATGAATGCTTATGTATCGAACGAAGAGCCCTGGAATAAAGCAAAACAAGGTGATGAAGAAAGGTGTATTGAAATATGTTCGGAGGCAATAAATGTCTTTAAAGACCTTTCAATCTTATTGAAATCCTTTATTCCATCTATTTCCAAAAATGTATTTTTACTTTTAAATGCTTCAGATTTAAGTTATGAAGACTTGGGTGCTGATATATTAAATGACGTCCAAAAATTTGAGCCATTCATAACAAGACTTGAAAAAAATGATTTTGACGGAATACTAGACTAAATGGATGAAATAAACATACAAGATTTTGCGAAGGTAGACCTTAGAATTGCAAAAATTAAACAAGCACTAGAGGTGCCAGAAGCAGACAAATTAGTTCAATTAATATTAGACGTTGGGGAACTAGGAGAGAAGAATGTTTTTGCAGGCATTAAAAAGGCTTATGATCTGGAAGAGCTAAATGATAAATTAGTTGTTTTAGTGAATAATCTTGCCCCTCGAGAGATGAGCTTTGGCATCTCAGAAGGTATGATTCTTGCAGCAGGACCTGGTGGAGAAGAAGTCTTTATGGTTTCTCCTGATACTGGAGCTAAACCGGGAATGAGAGTTAAATGAAAACTGACATATTAGTAATCGGTGCAGGACCTGTAGGCTTATTTACTGTTTTTGAGGCCGGTATATTAGGTCTGAAATGCACCTTAATTGATAATCTTGATAAACCAGGAGGTCAATGCGCTGAACTTTATCCTGATAAACCAATATTTGATATCCCTGGAGTTCCTTATCAAACTGCACAAGAACATGTCGATGCCTTGCTCAAACAAATAGAACCTTTTGAATACGATCTAATGCTTAATGAAAGAGTTGATAGTGTCACAAAAAAAGGTGATATATGGAAAGTAACTACCAACAAAGGATCAACTGTTGAAACTCCAAATATATTTATTGCAGCGGGAGCAGGATCCTTTGAACCAATAAAGCCAAATCTAGAACGCGATTTTTCTTCAATGGAAGGAAAAAAAATATTCTATTCCATAAAAGATAAAACTATTTTTAAAGATAAAAATGTTGTGATCTTTGGTGGTGGTGATAGTGCGCTAGATTGGACCGTTGAATTAGATAAAGTAGGAGCAAAGGTAACGCTTATCCATAGAAGAAATGCTTTTAGGGGCGCTCCAGATACTGAAATGGCTGTACGAAAACTTAGCGATGCACAAAAAATTAAACTCTTAACACCATTCATTATCAAGGATATCTCTGGAGATGAAAATATAGATTCAATCAAACTGTTAAATACAGATTCTAAAGACGAAATAGATATAGGGGCAGATTACATTTTATTCTTTTATGGACTAAATAAGAAACTTGGCCCCATTATTGATTGGAATCTAGAATTATCAGGTAAAAAAATTCAGGTAAATACTGAAAATTTTGAAACAGATAAAGAAGGTATTTTCGCAGTAGGAGATATCAATACTTATCCGGGTAAACTCAACCTAATTCTTTCAGGATTTCATGAAACAACACTTGCTGTTCAAAAAGCATTTAGTAGGGTTTATCCGGGGGAAAGAATTCCGTTTGGTTACACAACTTCAAGTAAACAAATCCATGAAAAACTAGGTTATTCTGAAAAGTAACAAGCTAAATAATAATCAATTAATTTTCTAAATGAGAATCATTAGCAAAATGCTTAAATTCCTTGATTTTTAGCATCAAAGATCATATAAATTCACTATGCAAGGCAACGATAAAGTCATCGAACATCTTAATAAGATTCTTTCAAACGAATTAAGAGCAATTAATCAATATTTTCTACATTCCAGAATGTTATCGGATTGGGGTTTGGATAAATTTGCTCAATATGAATACGGTGAATCTATGGATGAGATGAAACATGCCGATGTTCTTATTCAAAGAATTTTATTTCTTGAAGGGCTACCTAACATGACTTACCTAGGAAACGTTTATATCGCTGACGAACCTATTGAAATACTTCACAACGATTTAAAACTTGAAAATGAGGCTATCCCAGATCTCAGAGAGGCCATACTTGCCTGTGAGGAAGTCAATGATTTTGTTTCAAGAGATTTATTACAAAAAATACTAGAGAGTGAAGAAGAACATGTAGATCATTTAGAGACCCAACTAGACTTACTAGACAAAGTTGGTCACGAAAACTTTTTACAGACTCTTATAACTGCTAGTTAAATACAGATTCTAATTCTTTCGTTTCATGCAATTCAGAAACGATATCACACCCACCCACTAATTCACCCTTAACAAACAATTGCGGAAAGGTTGGCCAATCTGATATTTGAGGAAGATTTGCTCTTACCTCTGGAAATTCAAGAACATCAATATAACTGAATTCAATGTCATAACTAAATAAAATTTGTGCAACTTTGGAAGAAAAACCACATTGAGGTTGATAAGGTGATCCTTTCATAAACAACAAGATTTCATTATCTTTAATTTGATCTTTAATATTTTGTATTACGTTATCCATTTATTAAATTTATATATTGTTGAATTGTGTTTTTAAAACCCCTATCAAGTGATTCTGAAATAATAGCATGGCCAATCGATACCTCATCAATTAAATCCAGTTCCTTTAATAAAGTAAGATTTTGCAAATCTAAATCATGCCCTGCATTAACCCTCAAACCCTCTCTTTTAGCACTTTCTGCAGTAAAAATTAATTTTTTTAATTCTTGATCTAATAGCTCTTTATCACCAGATTTATGTGCATTAGCATATGGTCCTGTGAAAATTTCTACAGCATTAATATTTTTATTCTCTAGTAAGCTTAAATCTGTGCCAGCATCAATGAAAACACTACATCTAAAGCAATTGTTTATAATAGAATCCGCAAAATCTATCCTATTTAAATCGTTTATATCCCAACCATGGTCTGAGGTTAATTGATCAGTATCATCTGGAACCAATGTAGCTTGTGTTGGTTTGAACTCATTAATTATACTTACATATCCTTTATATTCTGATGATGGAGGCTCAAAAGGATTTCCTTCAATATTAAATTCTTTCTTATATTCAGTTGTTAATTCTTTTAATAGCAATAAGTCTTCGTATCTTATGTGTCTGTTGTCAGGTCTAGGATGAGCGGTAAGACCAAGTATGTCTGCATCTAAAGCTGTTTTAGCAAAATACTCCATACTAGGGCTGATAGACCCTCTTGAGTTTCTAATCAATGCTATTTTATTTAAATTGATACTTAATTTCATTTTGTAAGAAAAAAATCTCAAAGCTTATTATAATTTAAAAGTGCGCTTGTAGCTCAGCTGGATAGAGCGCTTGGCTACGGACCAGGAGGTCGGGAGTTCGAATCTTCCCAGGCGCACCAATTTAGTTATGAAATATAAAATAATTTTACTTTACTTCTTATTAAATACTGTTTTTAGCTACGACAGAATTACTGGTCTTCCTTTTGCAAGTAGATCAGAAATAATCGCTGAAAATGGTATGGCTGCAACTAGTCACCCTCTAGCAACTCAAACTGCAATTGAGGTATTAAAAGATGGTGGAAATGCAATTGATGCTGCTATTGCAGCTAACGCTGTGCTTGGTTTAGTTGAACCTACTGGCTGTGGCATTGGAGGTGACCTATTTGCAATTGTGTGGGATGCAAAAACACAAAAGCTGTATGGCCTTAATTCATCTGGTCCAGCAGCACAAGATATGACAATTGAAAAGCTAAAAGCTATGGGTATAAATAAAATCCCTCCATTTGGTCCTTTACCAGTTACAGTGCCAGGAGCTGTTGCAGGATGGACAGCTCTTCATAAGCGTTTTGGTAAAAAATCCTTTGATGAGTTATTTATCAATGCTATAAACTACGCAGATAACGGGTTTCCAGTGACTGAAGTTATTGGATATTACCTTCAATCGTCATCTAAAAGATACAAAGATTATCCAAACTTTGCAGATGTGTGGATGCCAAATGGCGAAGCTCTTAAAAAGGGTGATATTTTTGTTAACAAACATTTGGCTAATACGTATAAAAAAATTGCTAAATCTTATGGGGAAAACTTTTATAAAGGTGATATAGCTCAAACAATTTCTAAATTCATAATTGAACAGGGTGGTTTCCTCTCAGAAGATGACCTTAAAAGATATGAACCAGAATGGATTGATCCTGTTTCTTCAAACTATAGAGGTTATGATGTTTGGGAATTACCACCAAATGGTCAAGGTATAGCTGCTCTTCAAATACTAAATATTCTTGAACAATATGATATTGCAAATATGGGACTTAATTCCGCTGAATATATACATATTTTTACAGAAGCTAAAAAATTAGCCTATGAAGATAGAGCAAAATATTATGCTGATATGAACTTTGCTAATGTGCCTGTTAAAGAACTTATTTCTAAAGAATATGCATTAGAGAGAAATAAGTTAATTAATCTAAAAAAAGCTGGATCTGTCTATGACAGTGGCATTTTTGAGAATGGAGATACTATTTATATGACTGTTGCAGATAAAGATGGAAATATGGTTTCACTCATACAAAGCAATTATCGAGGAATGGGTTCGGGAATGGTCCCTCCAAACCTTGGTTTTATGCTTCAAGATAGAGGAGAAATGTTTAGTTTAGATCCCAACCATCGAAATAGTTTACAAGGAGGTAAAAGACCATTCCATACCATCATTCCTGCATTTATTACCAAAGATGGTAAGCCATTTATTAGTTTTGGATTAATGGGTGGTGCTATGCAGCCTCAAGGACATGCCCAAATTGTTGTAAACATAATTGATTTCAAGCTGAACTTACAAGAAGCTGGGGATGCGCCCAGATTTAGACATTTTGGGTCATCTGAACCTACTGGAGAGATAATGCTTGATGGCGGATTTCTGAGTCTTGAATCACGAATTAATGATCAGATACGTAATGAATTATTGAAATTAGGTCACGATCTCAAAGGAGTGAATGATGAGAAAGGTGTATATGGTGGCTACCAAGCAATAATGCTCAAAGATGGTGTATATTATGGAGCATCTGAAAGCAGAAAAGATGGTCATGCTTCTGGATATTAGCGCCCGTAGCTCAGTTGGATAGAGTGCCTGGCTTCGAACCAGGATGTCGGGAGTTCGAGTCTTCCCGGGCGCACCAGTTATTTGTAAAATGAATTATGCATAAAATAACAGCCTTATATAAATTCTGCGATATTGAAGATCCTGTGCAACTTCAAAGAAAACTAAAAAAAGAACTAAAGAATTTACAAATATTGGGGACTATTATTATTGGTCGAGAGGGTATCAATGGTACATTGTCAGGTACTAAATTAAATTTAAATAAAGCAATAAAATTTCTTAAATCTGATAGTAGATTTTCAATGCTGGATACAAAAGAATCTTTTTCAAGAAAAGCGCCGTTCTTGAGGCTAAAGGTAAAGATTAAAGATGAGATAGTAGCAATGGGCATAGGGGGTATTAGTCCCTCTTCTCAATCTGGTGAATATGTTGGACACAAAAAGTGGAATTCACTTATCAAGGATAAAAATACAATTTTAATTGATACACGAAATGACTATGAATATTCTATTGGTACTTTCAAGAACTCTATAAACCCTCAAACGTCAAACTTTAAAGAATTCCCGAAATGGGTAACAAAACAAAAATTTAGTAAGTTTGATAAGATGCAAAAGAATGTGGCTATGTTTTGTACTGGAGGAATCAGGTGCGAAAAAGCCTCATCTTTCATGAAAAATGAGGGTTTTGAAAACGTTTATCACCTTAAAGGCGGTATTCTTAGATATCTTGAAAATACTGACCTTAAGTGTAGCCTTTGGCAGGGCGAATGCTTCGTTTTTGATGACAGGGTATCTGTCAAACATGATCTAACTGAAGGTGATTATGATTTGTGCCATGGTTGCAGAACACCAATCACAGAACAGGACAAATTGTCTAAGCATTACATTAAAGGTGTGTCTTGCGCTAAATGCATCAATGATAAAACCCCTACACAAGTAAAAAGATATAAATCTAGACAAAAACAAATAAATCTTGCAAAAGCCAAAAACAAAAATCACCTTGGGCCTAAGACTAATTAGGTTTTTGTTTATTAGAGAAAAATACTCCTAAGAATATTAAACTTGACCCTATTACCATATCCAGAGTGAACACTTCGTCCAGAATCAATATTCCGAGAGATATGCTAGACACTGGCACCAGATAAGTCACAAAAGAAGCGTTTAGGGACCCTATTCGTTTAATTAACTTGATAAATATGACATAAGCTAAAGATGTGTTTATTATGCCCAGGATTGCTATATAGAGCCAAGATATAGAGCTTATTGATAAGTTTGCTTTGCCATAAAAAAACAAAAAAGGTGAGAGTATTACTGCACCTACAATAAGTGAACCCATACCAATAAACGAATTATTAATTGAAGACGGTGTATTAGCTAAATAAACTCCGGATATTGCATAGGACATTGAAGCAATAACACAAAGAATCGAGGAGATTAGATCTAATTCACCTGATGGCCCTGCTAATAAAAATAAACCTGAAAATCCAATTAAAACACCAAGAAGTTTCATGTACGAAAATTCATCTCTATATAAAGTAAAAAGTAGTAGCGCAGTCAGAATTGGTACAGTTGCCTGTAAAACTGATAGAGAACCAGCTCCTAGATTTACAGATGCATAAGCGAATAATGAAAATGGTAAAGCTGTATTTAATAAGCCTATTAAAAATATAGAGAATCTATGCTCATGAAAAGATAATTTCTTAAGTTTTACTAAAAAAAATGGTGCAATAAAAATAGCCGCGAATAACATTCTCAATGAGACAATCTGCAATGGTTCCATACCCTCAATAACCAGCAATCTTAAGAACAGGAATGAACCTCCCCAAAATAGAGAAACCAATAGTAATGTTAAAAAATCTCTTACATTCATGATAAAAAAAAGCCTCTTAAAAAGAGGCTATTCATAAAGTTAAAACCTTATGTCGGACTTAGGCCATAATTGGTGTCAGCAATTACCTCCTAATAATCCTGAATTTGTTTTAATACTAATTTGGATCACCTCCTTCGGCTGAGAATTAATCTAACACACCAAATTTCTCTGCGTAAATAGGGTGTGGGACACCTAAGGAAATATTAATTTATTTCAGAAACTAATTGAAGAGTTTTTGTTATTAATATAGTTATTTTCTTCTTTAAGTGAGCTTAAGAATATCTCTGCAGACCTATAATCTGAATCAAAATATTGAAATGCAATACGCTCTATATATGCACTATCAAGTGGTTGCTGTAAAAAATGCTTTATAAGTTCTTTCATACTGTATAAGTATACAGTATTTATGAATAAAAAAAAGGGGAAGTTGCCTTCCCCTTTTAAGAATAAAGATTACTTTAGAATCTAACGTTCATACTTGCAGTTACAGATCTACCATAGAATAGTAAATCAGCTTCTGGAGTAAATACGTCGTCTTCAGTACCGTCATAGTCAAATAGGTTTGATACATTAACTCTTAGAGTTGTACCATCATTGACTCGGTAACCGACACCGCCATTCCAAGAAGTGTAACCGTCAAATTCAAAGATTGGTTGCCCGTCGTATCCTAGATACTCATCATCGTATACACGATCAATATCAATGACACCACCGGATCTTGAATTACCTTGAACGTAAACATACCAATCTTGATATGCCCACTCAAATTGAGTGTCATAGAACCATTCGTCATTACCAAATTGTCCTGTTGCACTTCTCAAGTCTTCAGCTGCACCAGAGTCTGCACTCGCGAAGAAGTCTTCTTGAGTAGCTCTATATCTGATAGCCATTGAACCTAAGTCCATTGCAACATTTTCTCTTGATACGAATGACGCTAGTTCTGATACGTCAAATGCCCAGTCTGCTTTCCAAACGTAAGTTGCGAAATCAATTAAACCAGCGTTGATTAAACCAGTAGAAAAATCATCCACCTGGAATTCCGCATCTCTAGAGAATGAATCACAGAATTGACTGTTTGGATATGTATCATAGTCATAACAAGCATTCATGTTTTGAGTCAATGTATAAGAAGTAACATAATCTGTTAGTTCTATCTCAATGTAGTCAACCGCAAAAGAAGCTGCTCCAAAGAATACATCACCCCACCATGATGGTTGATACACAAGACCAGTTGATTTTGTATCAGCAACCTCATTGATTAGATTTGGATTACCACCAGTTACACCAGTTGCTGTTGCATTAACAACATTTGATATAAAGTCTGCTGGAATACCTTCTGCATCACAGTTAGCTCTTCTCTGATCTGGGTTTCTACCGATATCTCTGTATCTGTAGTCACATGGGTCAGCAGCTGTACTGAATGTAACAATTTGTGGTAAGAATAAATCACCTAAATCTGGGGCTTTAACAGCAGTTTGCTCAGAAACCCTAATAGCTAAGTCATCCATTACTCTCCAGTTCAAAGATGTAGCATCTACATCAAAAGAACCTGCAATTGTGTTATCAATTGTTCTTGATGAGTAGTCAACAACTAAAGAAGCGACAAATGGAAGTGTCAAGTCTCCACCCATAAGTGGAACACTCACTTCGTAATAATCTGCATCAACTTCATAACCACCACCTAATGAAGGTCTAGCTGCAGATCTTGTTAACCCAAGATCTTGAATAGCTGATGAGTTATATTGTCCTTGCTCAACTCTTGCTTCGAAACCTAAAGCTGCTTTAACTGTACCAGCTGGTAAATCAAAAAGATCACCTGAAAGTGTACCGTAAGTAACTTCTTGCTCGATAAAAGCATTTGTTCTTAAGTTTGTACCAATATAATCCTTGGCATCTTGTGAAGGAGCACCTCTACCCATTACGTTTAGTGGTCTACAATCACCGATTGAACCTAAAAGGCTAGGACCATAAAGAGTATCACCAAAGAAGTAACTTGGAGGACCATAAACGTAATCATACAATGCTGGATCACGTGTTGGATCATAGTTCATACGACAGTCTATCTCACCTGTTGCAGGGTTAATACCAACATCAAGTGCTGCAGCATATCTTGCACCAATAATACCTGGCTGATCAGAATAAATTTCAGTGTTACCAATTGAGTAACCAGCTGCATAATTAAATGTGTTATCGTCTAAATCAAAACTACCTTCTACACCTACAGAGTACATGGACACAGAGTTGTTATTTTCGATTGTGTATCCACCGTTACCTTTACCCAAAATATCTACATGTGATTTGTGTACGTAAACTTCTGTAGCTCCGTACGAATTCATGATATCGACAGAGTTCTGTGTTAAGTAAGGGTTTGTAATATCTATGATTGGTGGCATATCTTGACCCGGTGCGAAAATCCATGTTGAGTATGGATAACCCGATGTATTACCGTAGTCAAATGAGAAGAACCCGTTATGGAACACGTCAAAATATATTGTCATGTTGTCATTAACATCGTAGTTTGAAAACATACTAAAGTTCAATCTTTCAAAACCAGCTCTCAATGTATCAAAGTCGTTTCTGTAAGCATCTTGACCGTCAATACCAAAGAATGAACTACCATAGTTAAGGCCATCATCATACGGTTGTAGGTCACCAATATCACCGAAGTGCCATGAAGTACCATCTGGCCATTGTCCATCAAGATACCAAACTCCATTTGTACCATTCTTGAAAGAATAATCGTACAAAGTAGCTCTTCCAGTTTCTGGAACAGCGGCTAGTGTTATACAGTTTCTTTGAGAAACTTGTGGATTACCTTCTACGTTAGCTGTATAAGGGACAACCATTCCTGCTTTAATATACTGTCTTTGGTAGGATTTACCTGCAGCATATGTTCTAAGTAATAAATTTGTATTACAAGTTCCTGTATCACGATCGTAATATCTATCCCATTCTCTTGTAAAAACAGTACCAATATCTTCGTATTGGAAGTTCATTACCATGTTTCCTTTGCCATCAGCAAAGTTTCCACCTAAGACTGCTTGAAATGAAGTATCAGATGCAAGTCCAGCAAAGTCATCATATGTAAGTGTCATTGCAGCGCCTTCGTAGTCATCTCTAAGTACGTAGTTTATGACACCAGCAATAGCGTCTGAACCATATACAGCTGAACCACCAGCGTTAACAATCTCAACTCTATCAATCATGACAGATGGAATGTTGTTTATATCAACGGCGTTACCTGAACCACCTGATCCAAATGGAGATGTAGATCCAACGAATCTTCTTCCATTAACGAGAACCAATGTTCTGCCTGATCCTAGTCCAAAGTTATTAGCGAGTGCTTGTCCAACACTAAGTTGACTTTGGTTACCAAAGCCTCCGCCTGAACCGTTTGTAAGAGAGTTTGTTACACCAATACCTGGAACGTCAAATAATGCGTCCGCGGCATTTGTATACCCCTTATTTTCATACTCCTCGCCATAAATAATGGTTATAGGTTGAGCAACCTCATACTGGGATCTAGCAATTCTAGAACCCGTAACAACCACTTCTTCTGGCTCGGCTTCATCTTCGTCATCTCCAACCTCAACCTGCTCTACAACAGAATCGACAGCTTCGTCGACCTCTTGATCAGCAAATGTTAGACCAAAGAATCCCAAGGAAACTAACAGTAAAAGTAATCTTTTAGTCATATCTTTCCTCTTAATTAATAATATAGTCTTTAATTAACGCCTGATTCGCCCATTTAGTCAAGGGTTTAAGGCAATTTTTAGTAATAATATCTATCTCAACATAAATTTATAAGTAAAATCTTTGAAATTCACTGTTTTGGCGGAGAGAGAGGGATTCGAACCCTCGGAACGCTACAAACGTTCACTACCTTTCCAAGGTAGCGCGATCGACCACTCTGCCATCTCTCCAAGAGAAAGCATTATATAACAAATTTAAGAGGTGGTTCTAACAGGTATAATTGCTATTCCACCCCTTCTTTCGAAATAACCCTCGACTGAATTTATTTTATACCCAGCTCTAATTAAATCGCTGAATATATATTCAACACATAATTCATGGAAACATTCTTTGTCAAAAAATGTACCTAGGTAATTAGAGATGTTAATCGTGTCTTTAGGATTAATTGCTCCATCAATGTATATGTCTGCTATATCAGGTTGTGATGTGACCGGGCAGAGCGAACGAAAACCAGAAAATCTAGTAATTGTTTGATTTTCACTTGCTTTAGGAGCATGACTAAAGTCAGAATTTATAATAATTTTTTTAGAACTTAGCTCCTTTTTAGGGTGAATATCATCGATTTTGATCGAAGTTTCTATTAAATTTTCCAGATGTCTTTTGATTGTATCTGTGACCTCTTTTTGTGATTCAAATCTTTTATGAATTAACGAATTTACAAAAAGTTTTAAGGATTTTGACTCAACAGTAAATTTAGAATCTGCAGGGATGTGAATAGAAAGTTCGTTATGGTTTGAAACACTTTCCTGGTTTAGCCAAAAAATCTCATGAAGATTCCATATATCGACACCTTTTTCAAAAATTAGATGTTTGTCTTTCCTTTGATTATCACGAGAAATTGGAAAAAGTATTTCTGGGCTAAAGGAGTCTGGTACAGCTACTTTTTTTCCAAGTGGTCCTGCCATTTAATCTTTTACACCTACACCTTTGTGTAACAAATAATACGCTAAGGCAAAAAACCCAACTGTGAAAACGCAAATAAGAACTAATCCTAATGTTGGATCAATCTCTGAAGTCCCGAGCATTGCATATCTAAAGAAATTCACAATGTAAAGAATTGGGTTGATTTTAGAGAAAAATTGCCACTGATCGCTCAAAATTTCTATAGAGTAAAAGATGCCGCCGAGGTAGATTAGTGGAGTAAGCACGAAAGTAGGCACAATGCTAATATCGTCAAAAGTTTTAGCATAAACACCGTTAATTAAGCCTAAAATTGAAAATAATGTTGATGTTAATAAAATTGAAAAAAGTGTCAGAAATATATTACTGATACCAAAATTTGTGAAAAATAAGCTTACCAAGACAACAACCACACCAACCAAAACTCCTCTTGCTATACCGCCCACAATAAAACCCAGAAGAATTGCCCAATTTGCCATGGGGGAAATAAGTATTTCTTCGATAGCTTTCTGAAATTTCGCTCCAAAAAAAGCCGAGGCAACATTAGCGTAAGAGTTGGTTATAACAGCTAACATTATTAGTCCGGGAACCATAAACTCTAGATATGTAAGACCTTCGTAACCAGGCATTTCTCCAATCCTGCTCCCAATCAATTCGCCAAATATCAAAAAATATAATGCAGTGGTGATTGCAGGGGGAATAATTGTTTGAATCCAAATTCGAAGTATTCTTCTAACCTGAACGTATGACAATGTTTTCAAGGACTGGAAATGATTCATTTTTTTGATGTGAGGTTTAAAAATAGTTCTTCTAGTCTATTGGTTTGATTTTTTATGTTAGTGACTTCTAACTGTTTGAACGAATCGTTTTCGAATAATTTATTCATGCTGACATCTTTAGGAACGATCACAGAAAATTTATTGTTATCTTCAACAGTAAGATTAAAACC
>Ga0208390_1000299_pt1 | contig 17083 bp, 12 predicted proteins | sample Knorr_S7_td_Surf_FD_185594 | JGI IMG/M metagenome (GOLD analysis project Ga0208390, IMG submission 185594) | Marine microbial communities from Southern Atlantic Ocean transect - Knorr_S7_td_SurfaceA_ad_6m_LV_A (SPAdes) (version 2) | ecosystem: Environmental > Aquatic > Marine > Oceanic | place...
TTTTGTGTAAAATATAAACGGGTTTAGCTCAGTTGGTAGAGCACTGGTCTCCAAAACCAGGTGTCGGGAGTTCGAGTCTCTCAACCCGTGCACAAATAAGATGATGTCGATTATAAACTTTATTAAGGAATCTGTAACAGAACTGAGGGACAATGTCAAATGGACACCTCGTTCTGAGTTGTTAAATTTATCTGCTTTGGTGATAGTTTTTTCAGTAATTTTCTCTTTAGCTATATGGGGTGCTGATTCGATATTATCAAGAATAGTAAAATTGTATTTTAATTTAATAGGATAAATGGTGGAAGTAGCTGAAAAAAAGTGGTACGTAATTAGAGCTGTAACTGGTCAAGAGCAAAAAATCAAAGACTATATTTTGACTGAAGTTACTAGGGTAGGTTTGGATAAACAAATTGAAGAAATGTTAGTTCCAACTGAAAAAGTTGTCCAGATAAGAAAGGGGAAGAAAGTAACTAAAGACAAAACATATTTCCCTGGTTATATAATGATGAAGGCTGACATTACAGGTGAAATTTTACATGTTATTAGGTCAGTTACAAATGTTCTAGGATTCCTTGGAGAAACTAAAGGTGGTGAGCCAATTCCATTGAGACAATCTGAGGTTAATAGAATGTTAGGTAAAGTTGATGAGTTAGCTATAGTAGGAGAGCAAGTTAATATCCCATTTTCAGTTGGTGAAAGTGTTAAAGTTATAGATGGTCCTTTTAATGGTTTCACAGGCTCTATAGATGTAGTAAATGAGGAAAAGAGAAAATTAGAGGTTATGGTTAAGATTTTCGGAAGAAAGACACCTTTAGAATTAAGTTATATGCAAGTTGAAAAATTATAATTATGGCAAAGGAAGTAGATAAAGTATTAAAATTACAAATTAGAGGTGGTGCCGCTAATCCATCTCCACCTGTCGGTCCTGCATTAGGAGCTGCCGGTGTTAATATTATGGACTTTTGCCAACAATTTAATTCAAGAAGTCAAGATAAGCCTGGTAAAGTTCTTCCAGTTGTTGTAAATGTATTTAAAGATAAGAGCTTTGAGTTTGTTATAAAGACTCCACCTGCTGCTGTTCAACTTCTTGAGGCATCTAAAGTTAAAAAAGGATCAGGAGAACCAAACAGAGAAAAAGTTGCAACAGTTTCTTGGGATCAAGTTAAAAAAATTGCTGAGGATAAAATGGTTGACCTTAATGCGTTCACTATTGACTCTGCTATGAAAATGGTTGCAGGAACAGCCAGATCAATGGGAATTAAAGTAAACGGAGGAGAACCTCCAGCAAAATAATTATGGCAAAGCTTACAAAAAATAGAAAAACCGTAATCGAGAAGATAGATTCAGAAAAGTCTTACAGCATAGAAGAAGCTTCTTCATTAGTTAAAGAAATAACAACTACCAAGTTTGACTCTTCTGTCGATCTTGCAATTAGACTTGGTGTTGACCCAAGAAAAGCTAATGAAATGATTAGGGGTGTTGTTTCTCTTCCTCATGGTACGGGTAAATCTATGAAGCTACTTGCATTGGTTACACCTGATAAAGAAGATGAGGCTAAGAAAGCAGGTGCTGACTTAGTTGGTCTCGATGAATACATTGAAAAAATAAAGAAGGGTTGGGTTGATGTCGATGTGATTGTAACTATGCCAAGTGTTATGGGTAAACTAGGACCTTTAGGTAAGGTTCTTGGTCCTAGAGGATTGATGCCAAATCCAAAAACTGGAACTGTTACTATGGACATTGCTAAAGCTGTCACTGATATAAAAGGTGGTAAAATTGATTTTAAAGTTGATAAAACAGGAATAGTACATGCATCTGTTGGCAAGGTATCTTTCTCTGCAGATAAGATTAGGGATAATGCAAATGAACTAATTAAGACAATAGTTAAACTTAAACCGTCATCAGCAAAAGGAACATACATTAAAAGCATTTCTATGTCGAGTACTATGAGTCCTGGCATTGCAATTGATGCTAAATTTGAATAATAACAGACATGAATAAAGAAGAAAAAGTTAAAGTTGTTGAGGAGCTTAAGGGCCAATTAAATGATTATAAATCAATTTACTTGACTGATATAGCTGGGCTTGATGCTATGCAAACTTCAAAACTTAGGAGAGAATGTTTTAATTCTAATGTTAAATTATCAGTCGTAAAAAATACTTTTTTAGAGAGAGCGATGTCTGAATCTGAAAATGATTTTGGCGAGTTAAAGGAGTTATTAAGTGGTAATACTACCATAATGTTATCGGAGTCTGGTAATAGTCCGGCAAAAGTTATTAAAAAATTTAGAAAAGATAGTGAGAAACCAATCCTAAAAGGTGCATTTGTTGATGAAGCAATTTACATTGGTGATGATAAAGTTGAAGCTCTATTTAATTTAAAATCTAAAGAGGAAGTGCTCGGTGAAATAATTACTCTTCTTCAGTCTCCCGCTAAAAATGTTATATCAGCTCTTAAATCAAGTAGTGGTAAAATTGCAGGACTTGTAAAAACTTTAGCAGAAAACCCAGTTGACGGAGAAAAGGTTGAAGAACCTTTAGCAGAAGAGGTGAAAGCAGAAGAGCCTGCAGCAGAAGAGGTGAAAGTAGAAGAGCCTGCAGTTGAAGAGGTGAAAGCAGAAGAGCCTGCAGCAGAAGAAAAAAAATCAGAGGAACAAACCTCTGAGGACGAATCTAATGATGAGTCTAAATAAAAGTTAAGTATAATTAATAATTTAAAACTCTAATAATGGCAGATCTAAAAAAAGTCGCAGAACAGTTAGTCGGTTTAACAGTTAAGGAAGTTAACGAGCTTGCTGATATTCTAAAAGATGAGTATGGTATCGAGCCTGCAGCAGCAGCAGCAGTAGCGGTAGCATCAGGTCCTGCTGCTGGTGGGGAAGATTCAGGTGATGCAAAATCAGAATTTGATGTTGTATTAAAATCAGCTGGTGGTTCAAAACTTGCAGTAGTTAAATTGGTTAAGGAGTTGACAGGTCTTGGGCTTAAAGAAGCCAAAGAACTTGTTGACAATACTCCAAGCTCTATCAAAGAAGCAGTATCAAAAGATGATGCTGAAGGACTAAAGAAATCACTTGAAGAAGCTGGAGCTGAGGTTGAACTTAAGTAAATATAAATAACCTCATTATTAGGCTTTTAGATAAATTCTAAAGGCCTATGCTTGTTTGAACTAAATTACAAAATATGACTAATAACAATTTGAGAACAAATTTTTCTAACTCTAAAAATATAAATGTAAAAACAGATTTTTTAGATATACAAATAAAATCATTTCAAGACTTTTTTCAATTGGAAACAAAATCCGATGAAAGAGTTGAAGAAGGACTATTTAACACATTTAAAGAGAATTTTCCAATTACTGACGCGAGAAATCAGTTTGTTCTTGAATTCCTTGATTATTTTATAGATCCTCCAAGATACTCAATGCATGAGTGTATTCAAAGAGGTCTCAGCTACTCTGTTCCATTAAAAGCTAGATTAAAGCTTTATTGTACAGATGTTGAGCATGAGGACTTTGAAACAATAGTGCAAGATGTTTTTCTTGGCTCAATTCCATACATGACACCTAGTGGTACTTTTATTATAAATGGTGCTGAAAGAGTAATAGTATCTCAACTTCATAGATCACCTGGAGTATTTTTTGGTCAATCCTTTCATGCAAACGGGACTAAGTTATATTCTGCTAGAGTAATTCCTTTTAAGGGATCGTGGATTGAATTCGCAACCGACATTAACAATGTTATGTATGCATATATTGACCGAAAAAAGAAGTTGCCTGTTACAACTTTATTTAGAGCAATTGGATATCAAGGAGATAAAGAAATACTTGAAATCTTTGATCTTGCGGAGGAAATAAAAGTAACAAAAGCTGGACTAAAGAAAGCTTTAAATAGAAAATTAGCTGCAAGAGTTTTAAGAACTTGGTTTGAAGACTTTGTTGATGAAGATACAGGTGAGGTTATTTCTATTGAAAGAAATGAAATTATACTTGATAGAGATACTGTTCTTGAGCAGGATCATGTGGAACAAATCCTTGATGCTGATGTAAAGACAATTCTTCTTCATAAAGAAGATTCTCAAAATTCTGACTATGCTATAATTTATAACACCTTACAAAAAGATCAAACTAATACAGAAAAAGAAGCTGTTGAATATATTTACAGACAACTAAGAAATGCTGAGCCACCTGATGAAGAAACTGCAAGAGGTATAATTGATAAGTTATTCTTTTCAGATCAAAGATATAATCTTGGAGAGGTAGGTAGATATAGAATGAACAAAAAACTCAATCTTGATGTGGACATGGAGGAAAGAACACTAACACGTCACGACATTACAACTATTATAAAATATTTAATTGAGTTGATAAATTCAAAAGCTGAAATTGATGATATTGATCATCTTTCAAATAGAAGGGTAAGAACTGTTGGAGAACAATTATCTACTCAGTTTGGTGTTGGTCTTGCCAGAATGGCAAGAACAATAAGAGAAAGAATGAATGTAAGAGATAATGAAGTTTTTACTCCAATAGATCTTATTAATGCAAAAACTCTATCATCTGTAATTAATACATTTTTTGGAACAAATCAGTTATCTCAATTTATGGACCAAACAAATCCTCTTGCTGAGCTTACACACAAGAGACGACTATCTGCCTTAGGTCCGGGTGGTCTTTCTAGGGAAAGAGCAGGGTTTGAGGTAAGAGATGTTCACTATACCCATTACGGAAGATTATGTCCAATCGAGACTCCTGAAGGGCCAAATATTGGTCTTATATCTTCACTATCAGTTTATGCTAGAGTAAATAATCTTGGATTTATAGAAACACCATACAGGGAGGTAAAAGATGGAAAGATTAATTTAAAAAATGTTACATATCTAACAGCTGAAGAGGAGGAAAATAAACTTATAGCACAAGCAAATATTGACTATGATAAATCTGGTAAAATCACATCAGAAAGGGTTATTGCAAGAGACCAAGCTGACTTTCCTGTAGTTACACCGGGTAATATTAATTATACTGACGTTGCGCCAAACCAGATTGCTTCAATATCTGCGTCCTTGATACCGTTTCTTGAGCATGATGATGCTAATAGAGCATTAATGGGGTCAAACATGATGCGTCAAGCAGTTCCCTTATTAAGACCGGAATCTCCAATTGTTGGTACTGGTCTGGAAAAATCTGTTGCATCTGATTCTAGAGTACTTATAAATGCTGAAAGAGATGGTATTGTTGATTATGTTGACTCGGATAAGATAGTTATCAAGTATAGCTTAACGAAGGAGGAGAAACTATTAAGTTTTGATGAAGATAGTAAAACATATGACCTTATTAAATTTCAAAAGACAAACCAAGGAACATGTATTAATCTAAAACCAATTGTTGTAAAAGGAGATACAGTTAAAAAAGGACAAGTTTTATGTGAAGGATATGCAACTCAAAATGGAGAGTTAGCCCTTGGTAGAAATCTTAAAGTAGCTTTTATGCCATGGAAAGGATATAATTTTGAAGATGCAATCGTTATCTCTGAAAAGGTTGTAAGAGATGATATTTTTACTTCAATACATGTTGATGAGTATGCAATAGATGTTAGGGATACAAAACTTGGTACTGAAGAATTAACTGATGATATTCCTAATGTTAGTGAAGAGGCTACCAAAGAATTAGATGAAAATGGTATGATAAGAATTGGTGCTGATGTAAATCCTGGTGATATTTTGATTGGAAAAATTACTCCAAAGGGAGAATCAGACCCAACACCTGAAGAAAAACTTCTTAGAGCAATTTTTGGAGATAAAGCTGGGGATGTAAAAGATGCATCTCTTAAAGCTCCACCATCTTTAAATGGAATAGTAATTGACAAAAAGTTATTTGTTAGATCCTTTAAGGACAAGAGGAGAAGATCCCAAGATAAAGTTGATCTTGAACTATTAGAAAATAAATATGATAAAATTTTAGATGACCATAGATTAAAACTAGTAGAAAAACTTTCTTCTGTAGTTAACGGTAAGACTTGTCAAGGTGTATTTAATGACTTAGGTGAAGAAATTCTTCCTAAGGGAAAGAAATTTACTTTAAAAATGCTGTCTAATGTTGAAGACTATACTCATTTAACCAAAGGAGTATGGACAACATCTGATAATACTAACTCACTAGTAGCATCTCTTCTTCATAACTATAGAATAAAAGAAAACGATATTCAAGGATCTTTAAGAAGAGAGAAGTTTACTATCAGTGTAGGAGACGAACTTCCTCCAGGCATAAAAAAACTTGCTAAAGTATATATTGCTAAAAAAAGAAAATTAAAAGTTGGAGATAAAATGGCTGGAAGGCATGGTAATAAAGGAATTGTTGCGAGAATTGTCAGGCAAGAAGATATGCCATTCTTAGAAGATGGAACACCAGTTGATATTGTATTAAACCCTCTAGGAGTTCCTTCAAGGATGAATATCGGTCAAATTTATGAGACAGTTCTTGGATGGGCTGGAAAAAATCTCGGAAGGAAATTTTCTACACCTATTTTTGATGGTGCAACATTGGATGAAATAAATAAACTCACAGATGAAGCTGGTGTCCCTAGATTTGGTCATACATACCTTTATGATGGAGGTACAGGTGAAAAATTTGATCAACCTGCTACTGTTGGTGTTATCTATATGTTGAAACTAGGTCATATGGTTGATGATAAGATGCACTCTAGATCAATTGGACCATATAGTTTAATTACTCAGCAACCACTTGGTGGTAAAGCGCAATTTGGTGGTCAAAGATTTGGTGAAATGGAGGTTTGGGCTTTAGAGGCTTATGGTGCTTCAAGTGCTCTTCAGGAAATATTGACAGTTAAATCTGATGATGTTATTGGAAGAGCTAAGACATATGAGTCAATTGTTAAGGGAGAGAATCTTCCTGAGGCTGGTCTACCTGAATCATTCAATGTTTTAATGCATGAATTAAAGGGACTTGGATTAGATATAAGATTAGAAGAAAAATAAAATAAAAGATAAAAATGTCAAAAAATAACGAATTAATTACTCAAAAAAGATTTAACACAATTTCAATTGGTTTATCATCTCCTGAAGTTATTTTAGGTAACTCTAGAGGTGAAGTTCTTAAACCAGAAACTATTAATTACAGAACACATAAACCTGAAAGAGATGGGTTATTTTGTGAGAGAATTTTTGGACCTGTTAAAGACTATGAATGTGCCTGTGGAAAATATAAAAGGATTAGATATAAAGGTATTATTTGTGATAGGTGTGGAGTTGAAGTAACTGAAAAGAAAGTAAGAAGAGATAGAGTTGGGCACATAAACCTAGTTGTTCCAGTTGCGCACATTTGGTATTTTAAATCTCTTCCTAACAAAATTGGTTATTTATTAGGTTTACCTTCTAAAAAGCTTGATATGATAATATATTATGAAAGATATGTCGTAATCCAGCCAGGGGAGGCAAAAAATGCTGAAGGAGAACCAATTAATAAAATGGACTTCTTATCTGAAGAAGAGTATCTCGCAATTATGGAGACAATTCCAGTTGACAATCAATTTCTTGAAGACTCTGATGAGAGAAAATTTATTGCAAAAATGGGAGCAGAGTGTTTAATTGACTTGCTCTCAAGAATTGATCTTGAGGAACTATCATATGAGTTAAGACACAAAGCAAATAATGAAACATCTAAACAAAGAAAGACAGAGGCATTGAAAAGACTTCAAGTTGTAGAATCATTTAGGGAAGGTAATGAAAGAAAAGAAAACTTGCCAGAGTGGATGCTTGTGAAAGTAATACCTGTAATACCTCCAGAGCTAAGACCTCTTGTTCCTCTGGATGGTGGAAGATTTGCGACTTCAGATCTAAATGATCTGTACAGAAGAGTTATTATACGAAATAATAGACTTAAGAGGCTTGTTGAAATAAAGGCTCCTGAAGTTATTCTCAGAAATGAAAAAAGAATGCTTCAAGAATCGGTTGATTCTTTATTTGATAATACCAGAAAATCATCTGCAGTGAAAACGGAATCCAATAGACCATTAAAATCTTTATCGGATTCACTAAAAGGTAAACAGGGTAGATTTAGACAAAATTTATTAGGGAAAAGAGTAGATTACTCTGCCAGATCTGTAATTGTTGTTGGTCCTGAGCTTAAACTATATGAATGTGGTCTTCCAAAGGATATGGCTGCAGAGTTGTATAAACCATTTATCGTAAGAAAACTTATTGAAAGAGGAATTGTCAAGACTGTAAAGTCTGCAAAAAAAATAATAGATAGAAGAGATCCCGTTGTTTGGGATATTCTCGAAAATGTTCTTAAGGGTCATCCAGTATTATTAAATAGAGCTCCAACACTTCATAGACTTGGTATACAAGCTTTTCAGCCAAAACTTATTGAAGGTAAAGCAATTCAGTTACATCCATTAACGTGTACTGCATTCAATGCAGATTTTGATGGAGATCAAATGGCTGTTCACCTTCCTCTTGGACCTGAAGCTATTCTTGAGGCTCAATTATTAATGTTAGGATCTCATAATATCTTAAATCCTGCAAATGGATCTCCTATAACTGTTCCATCTCAAGATATGGTTCTTGGACTTTACTACATGACTAAGTCCAGAAAATCATCTGAAACAGTTAAATTAAATGGTGAGGGCTCTACTTTCTTTTCACCAGATGAAGTAACAATGGCTTACAATGAGAAAAAAGTTGACTTGAATTCAATTATAAAATGTAAGATTAAAACATCTTCAATTGAAGATACTTATGAGATTATTGAAACTACTCCAGGAAGAATATTCTTTAATGAAGTTGTACCTGAACAAGCAGGTTTCTTCAATGAGGTTTTGACAAAGAAAAACTTAAGAGAAATAATTGGAAAAATTCTTCAGTACACAAGTGTTCCCGAGACAGCTGAGTTTCTTGATAAAATTAAAGATCTTGGATATACTTTTGCATTTAAAGGAGGGCTTTCATTTAGCCTCGGTGATATCATAATTCCTGAACAAAAGCAAAATTTAATTGATGATGCAAATAATCAAGTTGATAATATTATGAGTAACTATAATATGGGTCTTATTACCAATAATGAAAGGTACAACCAAGTAATTGATGTATGGACTTCTGCAAATGCAACCTTAACTGAACTTGCTATGAAACAAATAAGTGAGGATCAGCAAGGGTTCAACTCTGTATATATGATGCTAGACTCTGGTGCTAGAGGATCTAAAGAGCAAATTAGACAGTTAACTGGAATGAGGGGATTAATGGCAAAGCCAAAAAAATCTAATATTGGAGGTGGTGAGATAATAGAGAATCCTATTCTCTCAAACTTTAAAGAAGGTCTATCTATCTTAGAATATTTTATATCAACTCATGGAGCTAGAAAAGGTTTAGCAGATACTGCGTTAAAAACTGCAGATGCTGGATATCTAACTAGAAGACTGGTTGATGTATCTCAAGATGTAATTGTAAATGAGTTTGATTGCGGAACTCTTAGGGGAATTGAAGTAACAGCATTAAAGAAAAACGAGGAAATTGTTGAGACATTAGGTGAGAGGATACTTGGAAGAGTCGCATTAAACGATATAGTAGATCCCTCATCAAATGAAGTTATTATTGAAGGTGGAAAACTAATTGATGAATCAACTGTCACTAAAATTGAGAATACATTAATAACCTCTGTTGAGGTTAGATCTCCGCTAACATGTGAAACAAAAAAAGGCATTTGTTCTAATTGTTACGGTAGAAACCTAGCTACTGGAAAAGCAGTTCAAATCGGTGAAGCAGTTGGAGTTGTGGCAGCTCAATCTATAGGTGAACCTGGAACACAATTAACACTCAGAACATTCCATGTTGGTGGTGTAGCAGGTAATATATCCGAGGAAAATTCATTAATATCTAAGTTTGATGGAATTGCAGAAATTGACGACTTAAAAGTAGTTAAGTCTAAAGATACAGACGGTAACAGTTCAAATATTGTAATTTCTCGTACAACTGAAATAAAAATTCTTGACTCAAAAACGAAAAATATTTTAAGTAACAATAATATACCCTATGGGTCATATTTAAATATTAAAAATGGTCAAAAAATTTCAAAGGGTGACTTAATATGTCAATGGGATCCATTTAATGGTGTGATTGTGTCAGAATTTGCCGGTAAAATTGTTTACGAAAATATTGAGGTTGGTAAGACTTATCAAGTGGAAATTGATGAACAAACAGGGTTTAAAGAAAAAGTCATCACTGATTCAAGAGATAAAAAGCTTATTCCGACACTTTTAATTCAAGACAAAAAAGGTACAACCCTAAGATCATATAATTTACCGGTAGGAGCACATATAATGGTAGATGAGGATGAATCTATTGACAAAGGAAAGATACTTGTTAAAATACCAAGAAAATCAGCAAAATCAGGTGATATTACGGGTGGTCTTCCTCGTGTTACAGAATTATTTGAAGCGAGAAATCCTTCAAATCCTGCTGTAGTATCAGAAATTGATGGGGTAGTTTCTTTTGGTAAAATAAAAAGAGGTAATAGGGAGATTATCGTTGAATCAAAATTTGGAGATATTAAAAAGTACTTAGTAAAACTATCTAATCAAATCTTAGTTCAAGAGAATGACTTTATAAAGGCGGGAATGCCACTATCTGATGGAGCAATCACTCCTACTGATATTCTTAATATTAAAGGTCCATCTGCTGTTCAGCAGTATCTTGTAAATGAGGTACAAGAGGTCTACAGACTACAAGGTGTAAAAATAAATGACAAGCACTTTGAGGTAGTTGTTAGACAGATGATGAGAAAAGTAAAAATTATTGATCCAGGAGATACATTATTTTTAGAAGATCAATTAACATATAAAGATGATTTTATTTCGGAAAATGATAAATTATATGGGATGAAAGTTGTTGAAAATGCTGGTGAAAGTGAAAACCTAAAGGTTGGTCAGCTTATTTCTTCAAGACAACTTCGTGATGAGAACTCAATTCTTAAAAGGGAAGACAAGAATCTTGTTGAAGCAAGAGATGCAAAATCTGCTACTGCTTCAACTCAAATTCAAGGAATAACAAGAGCATCACTTCAAACTAAATCATTTATTTCTGCCGCTTCTTTCCAGGAAACTACTAAAGTTCTTAATGAAGCAGCTGTTAACGCAAAAAATGATACACTAGAAGGGCTTAAAGAAAATGTAATTGTTGGACATAAAATACCTGCCGGTACAGGAATGAGAAGGTATGATGATATAATAGTTGGGCCAAAAGATGAGTATAATAGCCTACTAATAAATAAAGAAGAGGAAGAGCTGAACTTTTAGTTTAAAATTATTCAATGGAAAATGTAATTCTTGTTGATGAAAAAGATAATCAAGTTGGCTTAATGCCAAAACTTGAAGCTCATCAAAAAGGTTTACTTCATAGAGCTTTTTCAGTATTTATTTTTAACTCGGATTATAAGCTCTTACTTCAAAAAAGAGCATCTTCAAAATATCATTCAGGTGGTCTTTGGACAAATACTTGTTGTAGTCATCCAAGAGATGGAGAAGATATAATTGATGCCGCAAATAGAAGGCTAAATGAAGAAATGGGAATAAAAACAAGTTTGAGAAAAGTCTTTGATTTTATCTACACTGCTGAACTTGATAATAACCTTATAGAAAATGAGTTTGATCATGTATTTTATGGGGTATATGATATTGATCCAATTATAAATAAGGATGAAGCGGAAGATTTTAAATGGGTTGACATGGAGACACTTAAAAATGATATTGAAAATAATAAAGACCAATATACTGTATGGTTTAAAATAGCATTTGACTATTTTTATAATTATTTAAAGAAATGAAAGTAACTGTTAGTAGAAAAGCTCATTTTAATGCAGCGCATAAATTATTCAGATCTGATTGGACTGATGAAAAAAACTCTGAGGTTTTTGGTAAATGCTCAAATAAAAACTTCCATGGTCATAATTACGAACTTATAGTAAGCCTCACAGGAGAGATTGATAATGAAACTGGATATGTATATGATCTTGGAAAATTAAAGAATATTGTAAAGAATGAAGTTGAGGACTATTTAGATCATAAAAACTTAAATCTTGATATAGATGATTTCAAGTCAAAAAACCCTTCTGCTGAGAATATTGCTGTTCTTATTTACAATAGATTAATTAAATACTTTGACGACAAATATCAGCTGAAAATTACTCTATATGAAACACCTCGTAACTTTGTTGAATATAGTGGTTAATATTTGATAAGTTCTCCTAAAATTTTACCATACTTTGAGTTTTTAATATTCTCTGGTAAAGTATCATATAGTTTATTCAATAAATTAGTGTTGGCATCAGCAATTTCGCTTACAGCTATATACGGTGATATTTCATAACCTGAATTATTAATTGCAAAGTTTAAACTGTATAAATATTTTCTTTTGATTAAATTTTCAATTTCTGTATTTACGGAATCAATTATTTTTTGATTCTTTTCAGCTTTGGCTTTATAAAATATTTCAAACAAATCAAGATTCTGATAATTAAACTTTCTCTTAACAGACAAATATTCACTCAACAATTCACTATTTTTTGATCCTGAGATTTCATAACCTGAGTCAAAGGTTTGAAGCCTAGTAATAATATTTATTTTACCAATATTTCCAAAAAAAGAAATTTTATCGTTAAGTAATTCACCATCATTTTTATCAAGGTATAAAAAGTATATATCTGGCTCATCAATTTTAGCTTCAAGACTGAAGTCACTTTGCCCATTCATAAGCATTGAGTCAATTGAAACAATAATTGAATCTTTTTGCTTTTGAAGATAAATAGTTCCCTTTTTAAGTCCATCAATGTCTCCTGAAACAATCATAATATTTTTATCTGACGAACAGCTATATGTAAGTAATAAAAGACCTAGTATTAATAATTTTTTCATCTTTCTATATATTAAACCAGTATGTTAATTTTAAATTAATAGATCTAAATCTTGGCTGAATAGAATTTGTTGTGAAATAATTGTCATTATAAACCAAATATAAGTCAGATAATGGTGCAAATCTATATTGAAGTCGAGAATTAATCCCAAGATCTTCTATTTGAGATGAATATTGAATATAAGTTGTCCAGAAAATCTTTTTGGAAAATGTAAATTCAAACTTTGGGCTTATTAACCAAATATCTTTAGAGCTATAAGGACTAGGTAGTTTTATTGAATCAAAATTTAATTTAATTGAGGTGTTAAATATTGGTTGTCTTCTAAAAGCTAATTCATTATAGAATGAAAATTTTTCTCCATTGAAAAAACTTCCATAGGAAATACTAGAGTCAATATTAAAAATATTTCTAGAAGATGATTTATATGAAAAAATATAGTCAACATAATCATAAAAATTATTCTTAGGTAGAGGTGTGCTATCTGAAGATCTTGTTGGATCAAAATCGTTATATAAGTATGTTTTTGTTTGTCTTCTTTGTAGGCTTAAACGGCTGGTATTTAAATATTTAAGTTGTATCTGAGAATAGTGGATATTTCCCTCATACTTATTATCAAGATTTGTTCTAAAAACCCATGCTGCATAATGAGAAAATTCTATTTCATGTATTTTTGGATTATTAGGATAAATACGAAATTTATAATTAGGTTCAAATTTATACATACCATACCTTCTATAGTAACCTAAGTCTGATCTAAAGTTATCCCCAACATATGCAGAATAAAACATAATTAGATTCTTCTTAGTATTTCTTGTAATCATGAATCCAGAGGAAATGCTTTTATTATTGTCAGTCTTTGCGGGTCTAAATGATTTATGAAGAAAAACTTTACCAAACCATTTTCCATCTCCTGAAGCTAAATTATATTCACCACCAATAACTCTATTATACTTCTCTTTATTACTCGAAAAAGAATATTCTTTTAATGACTCTCTATTTAAGAAAAAAAATGAAAAATTTGAACCTTTAGAAACTTTATTTCTAAAAGTTAATAGCGTATTATTATTTTGTGCGATTTCATTATTTATATCTTGATCAGTTAAAACATTTAGTAATCCAATCCTTGTATTTTCATTTATTTTTCCACTTAATCTAAGTCCAGATATTATTCTATTCTCTATTAACTCTCCATCTTTATTAGTAGAAATACCAATTCTTCTAGAGAAGAAGGGTTGAGCATCTCTACTTGTCCCAAAGTCAGAAAATAGGTCAGAATTTTGGGTAAAAAACTGCCTCTTCTCAGGAAGTTTAATTTCCCACTGTGATGTATTCACAATTCTATCATCAACTTCTACTTGAGAGAAATCAGGATTTAGTGTAAAATCTAGATTAAGTGAGTTTGCAATTGGAACTTTGATATCAATTCCAATTTGATTTCTATCAACTCTACTTTTTGGTGAGAACTCTTTTCCATTTAAAATATTTATATAAGGAATTAAAGCAATTGGTTTTTTTTGATTTTCGAGAGGTTTTTCAAATATTAAATTACCCATAAATGCAAGATTACCAATACTTTGGTTCTGTGGAACTTTTGACCAAACCGAGTGCTCTTGACCATAAGTATCACTTCTGTACATATTAAATCTCCATTTTTTGGAGTTATTACTAAAGTAAAGTTGATTAAAAGGAATTTTCAATTCAGTTAAAAAGAAATCATCATAAATTTTTGATTCTACATACCATATTGCATCCCAAGACTTATTTCTATCAACTCTTGGGTCCCTATTACCATTAGACACTAATAGATCTCCTTTAAGACCAAGCTGATTTGTTTGTAATTGAAATGCATTAGTTGCATCATTAAAAGTATCGAAAATTAATTGAACATAATCAGCACTTGCGGTTTCGAAATCTCTCTTTAGAGAGTAAACAGTAAACTTATCAGCGCTTATATAAGATTTAATTAAAAAGTAGAGGTTTTTACTATCATATAGAGCTTTAAAATTCGTTTGATTTTTTGCCTTTAATGAGTCAGTAGGTCTCCATTGCCAATAATCGCTACTCTCAATTATATCAGTCCATATTTCATCTTCAATACCATCAATATTTATTTCATCTTCGGTATATTTTATGAAATATTCTTGTGAAAATGAAATGTTTATAAAGCAAGAAATAAGAATTAAAAGTAAAATTTTCTTATTCAAATGGTTTTTCTTTTTTAAAATTAATTTTTAAAAGTAAATAAAATATTACTCTTTAGAATATTATATTTGATTATAGTTTTTACACAAGTTGATGAAACTCATTATCTTTTTTCTTTCTTGGACATTCTCATTTTCAAATTGGGGGTCTACTGGTCACAGAGCACTAGCTGAAGTAGCATCATACTATTTGACTGATAATACAAAAAAAGAAATTAAAAGAATATTGGATGGTGAGACTCTTGTTAATGCATCAACTTATGCAGATGATATAAAATCAGATAGTCAATATGATAAGTATTATAATTGGCACTTTGTAAATATGGCATTAGATGAAAATTATGAAGATATAATTCCATCTGAAAAAGGAGATGTTTTTATTGCAATTAATACATGTATAGATATGCTTGAAAATGAATCTACTTCAGATGCAGATAAATCATTTTATCTAAAATTACTTATTCACTTTGTTGGAGATATACACCAGCCAATGCATATTGGAAGATATGAAGATAGGGGTGGAAATAGAGTTAATGTTAAATGGTTTGGAAGAAATACTAATCTTCATAGACTATGGGATTCAGACATGATTAACAGCTATGGAATGAGTTACAGCGAATTTGCTAAAAATTTACCTGCTCCTGAAAAACTTGAGATTAAATTTGAAAGAGAAGATTTAATTGATTGGGTAAATGACATCCACTCTCATACAAGAGATATATATAGAGGTGTTTCTAACGATGACAGGTTAGGATATGAATATCAATACAAAAACTTTCCAATTGTAAGAGAATTAATACTTAAAGGTGGTATGAGGCTAGCAGCTATTCTTAACTACTTATTTGATTAAATCTATACTTCTATTTATAAATTCAGTAAGATCCTTACCAGTTAAATTATTTTGAGAAAGTTTTGCCAAATCAATTGATTGTTTTATCAAACTGTTTCTCTTTTTTTCAGTTCTTGTATTCAAAATTTTACCAACTAGTTCATGGTTTGTATTTACAATTAATGAGTACATTTCTGGCAAATTACCCATTGCTCCCCCACCTGTTTGTTGCATTTCCTTCATCCTCCTCATAAATTCTGGTTGAGCGAGCATAAAAGGCATGCTATTACTATCTAGGGCCTCTAACTGTACAGTATATTTTTCATTTTCAACTGCGGTCTCAATCATTGGTTTTAATTTCTCTTTTTCTTCATCAGTCAACTTTGAAATTACTTCCTCATCCTTCTTTATTAAGTTCTCTAAAGTATCAGAATCAACTCTAGAAAATTTAATTTTTTCTTTCTTTGATTCAAGTTTCTGCATTAAATGAGGAATTATGGGAGAATCTAAAAGAAGAACTTCGTAGCCTTTTTCTTTTGCAGACTCAATGAAAGTATACTGCTCATCTTTATTTTGAGCGTAAAGGATAATTAAATTCCCATCTTTATCTGTTTGAAGCTTTTTAATTTTTTTTTCTAATTCTTCGTAAGTAAGATATTTATCATCTACTGTTGGATAGAGGTTAAATGATTCAGCTTTATCATAAAATTTATCTTCAGTAAGCATACCATATTCAATCACAACTTTGATATCATTCCATTTACTTTCTAAATTCTCTCTTTCATTTTTAAAGATTGAGTTTAATTTATCTGCAACTTTTCTAGTGATATAATTAGTAATCTTTTTTACAGATGCATCAGATTGAAGGTAACTCCTTGATACATTAAGTGGTATATCAGGAGAATCTATTACACCCTTAAGAAGCCCTAAAAATTCGGGCACAATACCTTCAACGTTATCCGTAACAAATACTTGGTTTTGGTAAAGTTGAATTCTGTCTTTTTGTAGATTAAGATCATTTGATATTTTAGGAAAATATAAAATACCAGTAAGGTTAAAAGGATAATCTACATTCAAATGAATATGAAATAATGGTTCCTCAAATTGATAAGGGTAAAGCTCTCTGTAAAATTGC